>Ga0169931_10015388_pt1 | contig 10244 bp, 12 predicted proteins | sample Kivu_15m_20L_FD_129675 | JGI IMG/M metagenome (GOLD analysis project Ga0169931, IMG submission 129675) | Freshwater microbial communities from Lake Kivu, Western Province, Rwanda to study Microbial Dark Matter (Phase II) - Kivu_15m_20L... | ecosystem: Environmental > Aquatic > Freshwater > Lake... | reverse complement strand
GCATACTAAGTTTATACACAGGCTGAATGGTAGACCTGGGCATCGAGAGTACCACGTGTTATGGCGGCTGTATTCGCTCATGCAGCACCAGCAAAACTCATAATTGCATTTCAAGCACTTGATTGTTTTTAGTTGATTAAACTTTTTAATACGTATTTAAAATTTTGGATTAATGCAACTTAACCAACTTTCAAGCTACTAACGCTCCACTAAGCTTATATGGCAGTCCCTTAATAATTGAAGCATTCTCAAGACTCTGCTTGCTGTCGTATCTCTCGTATTCCTCGTAGCAGCGACCAATTGTGACCCGAAGATGGGCAAATGCAAATTCCCCCTCAAGGAATCATTGACTCCGCCAAACACTGATCTCTATAGCCGCCACCCTCCATTTCCGTTCAATTACACTTCCATACAGGGTATCGGCCTTAGGGCGCGTCAACATTTTTTCCCGATCCAGAAAGATATCGATGATATCTTCCGCAACAACCTCAGCGAACTCGAGTAAGCATACTTTTGGCACATCAGCAACCTGAAGAGTTTCGTTGACGCCCAGCTAACGCTTGTTATCAACCACGAAGACGATTTGACTTACAATATCGAGCATGCCCGTATGATCCCCCAAAATGGTTTTGCAAGTGTTGACTTCAAAGTGAGCTACAAGTTTTACGTCCCAAAGTGGGACTTCTCGGTGCATCGTAACATGGACTTTACGGTCAAGGCTAATAACAGACAACCTTAGATCCACAAAGAAATGACAAAATTCAAGGATTTCCGGCTTTAAAAATAGTTTGCATACCTTAGGGATGTTGACTCATAAAAAGATGTGTTGAAATCAACCCGAAGTAAGACGATGCTTTCAGTCACTAAAGATGAACTAGATAGTCTTGACCCACGCAAAAACGTTTATTTCAGTCTTGCCTTCGGATGGGAGCAATCTAACTACTACTACAACGACGTTTCGACACATTTTCATGAGATCCAGGTCCAAGAAGCCATGTGGCGCCGTTTGGCCAATCTCCATGCGGTCCAAAACTACCGAAACCTCTTGACGATCTTCGGCACAGAAGTTGTGAACAATCCGAATGACCCCTACGCGCTGCATAAAATATCATTTACGTATGACCCAGCCGGTTCCCATAGAGTGTCGAAAACGGGGTCTTTCCTCGAGGGCATATCGCCAAAAGAAATCTCGTCACTCAACCAAAACGAATACGGTTATAAAATGTTCGTTAAGAGCTTTGTATCAGTGTACCCATAAAATGTCGTGTTTAAAAATGCATATATCTTGTGCACGCAGCAAGAAAGGATAAAGCTAAAAAACAACTCAAAAAGCATGATCCTAGAGATCGACGAAATTCTGACAAGCTCACCCGAACTATTTGTAATTTTGCCGGAAAAATACCTAAAATGGCCGTTTTTTATCAAGCCGGGCGAAGAATTTGAATTTATTGTACTGGTTGTCCCCGAAATTGAAGGAGTCTTAAATGAAGCTATCATGATCCCGATAAACAAGAAGTACCTGTACTTTGTGCCAGTAACCCTGAACGCTACCTCCAACCCTCTGATGCTTAAACCTGTTTTCTACACCGATGTAGCAGTCGGTTAAGTCATCCGCCACAACATCAAGATGACGATCGATCCCACCAAACTCAGGGATTTGTCAGGCGACGTCGAAGTGATCGAGATCTACAAAACAGAATCGTTTATTGATCTTTTCTGGCCGAATGGAAAGCAAATCAGTACAGAACTCAATGACTTGGCAGATCTGCCACCAAAGGAACACCTTGTGCTGCCCCAAGGCTAAACTAAGGACATTTTTGAAGTCAGGTTCACATCAAAAGAACCCGGTGACCATCGCGCATTAGTCCACATCTATACCAATCAAGGCATATTAGTGCGCCTACCACTTTACTTCCATGTGACGCCTGATTTGTTGAGTTTCCGTCCACCGATTGTTGACTTTGGTTTCGTGCCCTTCCGGTTTGACACGATAACTATCGAGGTGTTTGCTAAGGTCCGGACCCAAGGTAGCGAGCCACTTTTATTAGACGATCTTTATTTCCCGACAGATGACGAAAGATTGGACTTTAGCCCGGGCAAGTGGGCCTTCTTTAGTCATGACCTTAATTAGTAACAACGGGGCAGAACAGAGAACAAGCCATGGTTTAACAGCTAATTCAAGCATATTTGCTCGGTTGCTCTTAAACCATACAAATTCGGGATGATCGACACCAAGATTCAACTTAAAGTCAAGGGTAGCAACGGCGAGCAAATTGTAGAGCTGCCAATTATCGGATACGTGTCACCTGATCGGAACCCACTGAAGCTGAACTATAATGAAAAGGAGATCCGAAAAAGTATAGACTTTTCACCCTCGTAAATTTCCGAGCCAATGACCTTTATCGAGTTAGTTGATAAGAGAGAACCTGTGCCTACATTTTTTAAGCATAGATAATTTAACACCACCAAAGATGAAACCATACATTTTTAGTCTGGTTTAGATCTTGTACTTTTAAATACCTTTACGAAGCCTATCACTGATCTTACGATTCCTTGCAACGAGTACTTCAAAGTAAAAGATACAGTTGGCGTTTTTAGCTAGTACTCAGATCAGAATATCGAGATTGTTCCATCGGAGCTAATTAAATAAGTCGAAATTCATGAGCTGATCTGGGAACGACTGACTCTATTACCGATGGGCCAACCAATCCATTACCTGAGTTCCCAAGTCCCGAATACGAAGAATGGCCACAACTATTTTGGACTAGTTGCAAACTTCACTTACTTCCCGATGATCGCCCAAATTCATGACAGTAGGCTTATCTGTAACCTCATTGAAGATTACTAGCCTCCAAGATTCTAGGATTGCTACTCCGGATTAACAATAAATTTCGGTGAAGTTGGCTATTATCATTAAAAATCTCGAGAAATCCAGATTACCAACCCGTTTGGCCAAGACATCGACATCGTCAACATTTTGAAGCCGAAAAAATTCGACGATTTGGTGATCTTCAACATGGGTGTATTCGACAGCAGCCTAATATCGACCCCGATCTCCGAGAAAATTGATAAAAGCAAAAAACCCCAAATGAAGCAGATTGTGCCAAAGATCGATACCTCAGACAACCCAGAGAGCTTCAAGCTTTCTCAAACAATGATCAAACTCGGCTCTGGGTAAACATTAAGACTACTCTTTGTCGTCGATGGAGCATCACTTTTGTCAGAAAAGAAAATTAATCGGAAACTGACACTTGATGTGCTCTTCAGCGTGCTTCCGGAAGACTTCAAGTCCTTCAAAATTTCGTACAACTACTATCCAGTCAAAGGGCAGCTTACTGTTTGGCCCTAAAAATTAGATTTTTAGCCGTAGCCCCTGTTGTATGCGACTGTTCAGCAGACTGAACTGTATTTCAAATCCACTTTTGAGAGCGACGTCCAGATAAAATCCATCCATAGCACTGATTAGAGAATTGTGCCACGTGTGCTGAAAAAGGTGATTAGTAACTCGACTGAGACAATAGAGGCGATGTCGATTATGTTTGACCCAGGGCACATTCAACCTAAACACTTCTCTTTAAGTGTGCAGAATAAATAGTCGGCCGAATTCGTTCAAAGGGTTAGTAATACGGAGTTGATCGACTCACTTTAAGAGATGAAACTAACAGATGAGATGGTACGAAGAAGCTTCTAAATGGATTCACCAGAAATGCACGAGAGGTCCTTAGCAAATGCGCAAAGTGTTGAAGGCCTTGCAACTCTAAACGTCTTTGATATCGCCGCCTGGCGCTCCAAACGATTCCAGGTTAAGCTGCCTCCACAGCTGATTAACGGCCGCTGGATAAAAGACATCGTCGAAGAGATAAATGCCAAAGTAACAATAAGTACATCAGTCGTCGATGAGATCGAAATCCCGATCAAAGCCTTTATATCAGAGCCTCGTATCCTCCCATTAAAGGACATTGACTTCGGCAAAGTCTAAATTGGTACATAGGCCTACAGTGACATTACTGTATCCAACCCTTTCAACCACACAATCGCCATTGAGTTCTACATCGGCCGAACGTTCCTAAAAGAGAACCATCTCTCAGAGATCCGGGCGTTTGAGTATGCCAAAGAGTTTGACAAGGCAAGAATCAAAGCAATTAGAACGAACGATAGCATCATAGAAGGATCAGTTCCTCACAACCCGTCAAGCAACTATGCCATAAGATACAGGGAGATCATTGAAGAGTTCAAATCGAGCAACAAGCTATCCGCGCTCTAAAAGTTGCCGCATATGAAAATGTACTGTGAGCGTTTAGAATTCAAAAACTATATCAAGAACAAGACCACCACATCTTAAGAGCTCGGACAAAACTAGCTTGAGACCGAACGCCTCGTTAAGAAAGAGATTGAAGAATATGCCTGGCCGAGCATCGACCCGGAAGAATCCAAGTTTCTAACGCTAATCCTTGACGGGAATGAGACTGAAGACCCTACAAAACTCTGCTTCACAGTCGGTGAACTTTTTACCCGAAACCCAAAAACTCAAGAAAGGCATGAGGCAATCTGGAAGCAAGTTGACCATTTTTATTTCTAACAACTCGTAGACGATGTTAATCTTGAAATCACGAATCAAAGTCAGAGAAACAAAGAATTCATCAGAGAGTTCACCCCTCACGAAAAACAAAGAGGTCTTAACAATACAGGCATCGATGGCCTCTCTCAGGACCAGATCAACGTGCTTTCTGAAGTTGACTTCTAGTACTTTAACGACCTGATCAACTGCACATTTTCAGAGCCCTACATGAACGATGAGATTCTGAAAAATTGGAAAAACGTGACTTCGTTGGTAGCGTTCCCCGATCTAATCGAGAGCGGTGCTCTGCCCTGGACTTTGACTGTATTAATGCCTGTGACTTATTCAAGCTCGTTCACTAGACTTTATGATTGGCTGACAAGCTTTATTGGGATGTCGGCAAATGGTAAAGAAAGGTCGGAATAGTCTTAATTTTAACATAGGAGGGGACTGTCAGAGGTGCTGTACAGGCAAGGAAGGATGCAGAAGTCAAAGGAAATGATGGGTAACTGGTGGAAAGAATTTTTGGAGCAAAAAGCTTTGGATTAGTCAATTAGCCCGGCATAAGTGCTCACTCGGCAGTTCGAAATTCATAGCCCTGAGCTTCACGAGCAATTCCTTTTCAACAACGCAACAGCGAACTAAGTATCTAACATCCAGAACTTCTACTTAAACCCCTTTTTTGCTGGCCGCACTACCTATTTAGCGCCAGGTCAAGAGTACAAGTTCTTCGACCTAGTAATTTTCGAGCCTAAGCTGTTCTCAAAAACCCATGAGGACCTAGGAATGACACTCTACGTCAAAACAGGATCAGCAGTTTTGTAAACTATCAACCTGACCGGGCAAGCAGTAGCATCGTTACTTGAGGTTGAGTACGTCCAAAAAGTCGTTCAGACCCAGCCCCAAAGTGGCGCTTTTTCCCTTTAAGAGCATTTGCAGTACGAGACCGTCGGAAATGTGACTGTCAGCTGCAGCTACTTAAGGGATAAGCACAGACGGGGGCAACAGATATCGGTATTGCTCAATGGGGAAGAAGTGGTGCTTGACACGGCTGCTAAACTGCATAAGCATATGGCATGCTTCGATGAGAAGGAAGCATTAGCAAACGTGCATGATAGGATATTTAAGTAGGGGCGGCAGCAGGAGCTTATCTAATTGCAAGTTGAAGAAGCTGATGTTGCTGAGTGGATGCGTTACCAAGTAATGAAAGAAGACAGCTACAGCATCCTTAAAAGCCTTAAACCAAGCCTTTTCCGATCAGTACTCAGCGTTCTTGGCCTTGGAAAAGTCCTCAAAAGATTAAAGTTCCTCCCTGACCTACCTCTCCCCAAAGACCTATATTGGCACGTCAATTACGACTTCAAAAACCAACCAAGACAAACCGGCGTCGCCTTTCATTAAAACTCCCTAAATAGTGTCTTTGGCCGAAATCGACAATAAAACGGCCTCTACAATGAACTGGAGTGGCTTGTGACGTTGCGTAACTTGGGCTCTTAAGCGATCGACTTTGACCTTGTGGCACTTGAAGACCCTTTGACTGGAGAAATATCCTGCAGCTAGGACGGCCTAAAAATCGATAACTGTGGGGCGAAGTCCGTCAAAGGATCCAATCAACTCTTCCTGAGGCTTTAGTTCACATCGGACTTCACGTTGTCAAAATTAAGAAAGAATCTGATCTTAAGGAACGCAGGGTGGGTGCAGAGGTTCCCGATTGATCTGAAGATTGACTTAAAAGCCATCTAGTTGGCAAATAAGTTTTCGAATTTCAGCCCGATTACGCAGGGGCTTGGGAGCGGGGATGACTTTAGTATCAAGATGCCTGCGTTTAGATTCTTTATCGTCATGATTACTCTGGTGGTTACTCTACAGCTCAAGCATGCAATTGACCAGTCATCGATACTAATCAGCAGCGAGTTCACTGAGCTCAATATCGTTGAAGAGACCCAACCCATTCCTGAGATAAAACCTGCTTAAGATGAAATTGTAATCCCGAAACCAGTTGAAGAGCTCATTGTAGACTAACCTACTGAGCCGTTAAAGCCGAGAGAAAAAATATTGCTTAAGAATCATTTCAAAGAGCAAAAAGTTGTTTCCGAGGATTGCAATGAGCAGAAGCCGAAGCATGTTCATAAGAAGTGGCAAGTTTTAAAGACAGAAGAATCCGCAGCTGAGTCCTCTAAGGTCGATTATAGTGACAAAGGCATCGAAAGCGAAGAAATCTTGATAGTCAAACAAAAACCCAAAAAACCAAAAAAAGGACCTCCAAACAATATCCAACAGAAGCGTATTAAACCTGAAGATTTGAAAGATAAGGCCGAAGTTATTGAAAAGTCAGTCGTATCATCTGAGAAAGGCACTGTATCTGCCGATGGCGATCCCGAAGTTCATATTGATCTCAAGCCAAGCGATGACAATGCTTCCAAGCAAGTTTCCGCAGCCGATCAATAAACCGTAAAGCCCTAAGTAAAACCAACAACTGCACGTCTCAGTAAAAAAGAGCAAAAGGAGCTCGAAGCCCGCAAAGCCAGACAAGTGCAGCTCAAGCAGCAGACCGAAAAGCTTGAAATGGCCAGAGTCAAAGAGCAAGCCTTGATCGCTGAAATTGCCGAGAAAGAGAGACTCCGTAAACTAAGGCAAGAAATTCTCGAGGCATAGGAGCAACAAGAAAGAGAACGGTACCTCGCGGAGATAAAGGCCGCCCATGAGAAACGTCTCGCTGAAGAAGCTCTTTAGCGATAGCAAAAGGCTGAGGCTTAACGTAACGAAGATGAAATTCTTTCCCAGATAGTCTGGTCCCGCAATTAAAAGTCGAAATCGGACTCATAGACGGAGACGAAAATCATGCAGCATGAAGACGAAGGCCCAGCAAATGAACAGAAAATTGATTTGCTTAATGTCTCTGTTTAATCCGAACAGAACGTCTAAAGACCATAGCTCACTAATGCGATTCTTTTAGCTGAGGCCCAAGAGTGTGACTCTGTCGATACCCCGAAGGTGTCCTAAGAACTAATTAACTTTGAAGATAAACCACAAAGGCAGCCTATCAATCAACAAGACAGGGCCCCTTACCATTAAGATAGAGTACCTGAGCAGCCTGCGTAGCCACCACAGCAGTTTGTTTAAGCGCAGACCCAGAAAAAAGACCCGGTCTACATGCCTAAGAACTCTTTTTTCAACGCTCAAGAACCTGAGAAATCATTCAGAAAAGTCATCTTTACCCCTACTGCAACTGAAACACCTGTGCAGAAGTAAAGAGCAGCTTAGTCTTACAACGAATACTAAAAAGAGCGATCTCCGAAATGGGAGCAAAAGAATTAGAAAACCTATGATGAAAAGGAACGGTCTCCTAAATGGGAACCGAAGTAAACTAAAAACTACGATGAGCTCGCTGATTCAAGGTTTTTACATAAAGACTATGATTCTCATAAAGAGGCCCAACCTGAATACTTTACCGGGAGAAGCCGATACGATTGGGCAAAGAAAACTGATTACGGATTTGAAACCTGGAACTAAAGGCCGGCCCCTGAACGGTTGGCACCTGAACGAGAGAGACGCGATCCAGAAAAAAACTACTATGCAGAGCCAGATGAGGTATATCCTAAGGAGCGTCACAATCGAACGAGAGACTATGCTGAGTACTAACGTAAGTACGGAGGCGAACGGCCATAGGCAGATTAGACTAGACCGATCAGGAACAAGAAGTACGATTATGGGCGTGAACGCGATCCCGCATGGGAATAGAGAACATCATCTTACTACGGAACTTTAGAACCCAAGTACACCGCTTAAGAGCCCAAGTACAGCGCATAAGAGTCCAAGTACACAACGTAGGAGCCCAAATACGGCGCATAAGAGCCGAAATAGAGCTTTGATAGCCGATACAGCAAGTACTACAGGGGTGATTCGAATCAGGCTGAGGAGCATTACTAAAAAGGCCATTACTATACCAACTCTAAGAACAGCTATCTTGAAGCTCCATAAACCTCACACAGAGGAGGATTCAAAGACACTTTTGATGCTCCATAAAGTTCCAACAGGGGAGGTTTTAAAGAAACTTTCACAAAAGAATGGTGGGGTCAAAAAAATGACTCCAGCGATGATCAGAACTTTTATAAGTACAAAGAAGAAGCACAAAAGTATAAGGAAGAACCTCAGGACACTGATTACTATCGTGACCGTTAGCCTGTCAGGCCGTAGAAGGTTCTCAAACCTTAAGAACGAATCGAACGCCCAATTGAACCGCGCATTGAACGTCCGATTGAACCAAAAGTGGAGCGTCAGACCGAGCCGACCTATTCCAAATCGAGTGAACCGATGTACTCAAAAGAGTCAACCTACTCTAAATAGAGCGATCCAATTTACACGAAACAAAGCGAGCCATTCTACGTAAAACAAAACACGATTACAGCAAAAAAACCAAGCATGCAGTGGCAACGAATCGAAAAGCGAGCTCCCGCTCCAGTTGACAAAACAGCATCTCTTGACAGCTCAGAGCCTGAATTCTTACCTGAATTCCAGACAGCTGTATAAGAAGAAAAGTCCTGGACCTGGAAAACTGATTAAAGTCATTATCCTGTGTTGAGGTAAGAAGCTTAAAAGGAGTAACCCATGGACACAAGATATCCTCAGAAACAATAGTTCTTCTAGCCGAGAGAAGATGAAGCGATGCTCAAGATAAAAAGAGAACAGGAGTTGCTCCAAGAACAATAGAAACTTCAGCAGACAAGACAGGAGTCTAGCAAGAAGAACTTCATGGACGCTTTTAGGAGCGTAAAAAATATCTTTAGCAACACGCAGCCAACGCACACTCAGGAAGATGACGAGCCCGTAAAGTCTTAGAGCATCTTTGCAGGAAGTATGGGGCTTTTTGCAACGCCTACTGACATTTCTGACTCGTTTGTTTCTTCAGCGTTTGACTTCGGTAGGAGTGACTACGAAGCCATAAAGATGAAAAACGAATATGATGCTATGAAACCTCACAGCTTTGGGTACGATCGGCCAGCCACCCGCCCAAGTTATCCTGTAAATGAAGTCCAACAGCCCTAACGCTACGATCCTCTCAACTTTTAATACGTGCCAAGCTACTACAACCCTTAGCAGTCAGTCTAAAAGTAGACCGTGCAAGATTAGTTACCTTAGGTCAAGTAGCCGAGCACGCTTGAAGCTTTGCGTTAAGCCTCAAGACCTCTTCACTCAAACCAGCAGATGGAATACGGCATGAGAGTGGCAACTCCAGTGGCCTAGGACATCGCTAAACAAGAGCACGCTTTTGAGGACAAGCAGCCGGACTAAGAGCTGAACTACCAGTTCAAATAGTTGAAGCCCTTCAACCAAAACTCATTCCTGCGAATGTTAGAGAAGAACGACAGGACGAGAAACGAAAACAATAAAGATGAATGAAAGAGATTATACCCGCGTTGATCACTGAAGTATCGGGTCGTGCAAAGACTAAGACGAAAGAAACCTTAAAGCAGGTTATATACTTTATCATTAATGCGTTTAACTTGCATTTTTATCTTCAATTACTGTCTTATATTCTGACGCTTCTAAGAGCATTCTCGGAATGATTGCCATCTCAATAAAAGTGCATATTTTTAAGGCGGTATTTTCAAAGTGCATTCAATCGTTCGAAGACAGATTGAGTAAAAATGCGAATGTTAATAATTTTATTAACATTATTCTTAAT
>Ga0169931_10015387_pt1 | contig 10244 bp, 5 predicted proteins | sample Kivu_15m_20L_FD_129675 | JGI IMG/M metagenome (GOLD analysis project Ga0169931, IMG submission 129675) | Freshwater microbial communities from Lake Kivu, Western Province, Rwanda to study Microbial Dark Matter (Phase II) - Kivu_15m_20L... | ecosystem: Environmental > Aquatic > Freshwater > Lake ... | reverse complement strand
TGTAAACATCCTTGAAGATACCGTTGTATAAAATTACGCTATTGAGTTGGAGGTATTGTTGAAGTCTATTCGGCCAAGTATTACCATCCACGACAATTAAATACTTGAACTGTTTCGTAGTGTTCAAGGAGACGTGGCTTTTGAATGGATATAAAAAGGACAAATCGTCATTCGTTAATGATCCATCAGATTGACCATACATATGGAATCCAATGTCCACTTTGAGACTCCCATTCTTTGGTGGAAGCGACTGTGGATCCGAGACATCACAAGTGGTACCAGGATGTCGAACTTCCCATTCTTTAGCCCAAGAAACGAATCGAGAACGATGAAAGTCTTTCCAAGGTTTTCCTTTACTATACGATCCGCCTGTTGTTGCTCCTCTCCAAAATGCAACGGGAAGTTTGTCTTCCCAAGAAAAAGGATCTTGTATTGGACCTTTTGTAGCCATACCAATTTGTTGATACAAGGGGAACGCAACATCTGCATAGCAATCTAATGTCGATTGAGAAAATAAAGGAAACTGTAGATTCAAGGCCACGAAAGAATGTGGGCCTAGGAAAAATCCATGATGGCGTCGTGTGATATTGAATTTCTCACGAATACAAGCATTGTTATTATAAACATCATCCATACTACGATATGGCTCTATCGAAACGTCTGCTTTTATCGATCGTGGTTCATCATATCCATTCAAAAGGAATGCAAATGTTTTATTGTTTACAATGAAGAGAGATTCCAAGGGGCGTAAGAATCCTCCATTCAAAGGATCTGTAAAAGACCCATGTTTGAATTGAATGATACCAGTAGCCTCATCAATAATGTCAGCGCGGGGAATACTCCCCCTGTGTAACCAATAAGCTAAATCTGTATAAATATGAGTATAATCATCTGGATTTTCACTACAATCTTGTTCTTGAACGAAATTCATCCACTCTTGAAATACATGTATGGGTAGATTCCCCTTTTCATGTAATGATGTAAGAGTCGACGACGTAGAAGAACCTACATTGTCTTTTTTATCATCAAGTCTCTGTGTAAGTCTTGTCCTAGTTGCATTATTTTGAAATGAATTATCCCTACTCATGAAATTTTTGGTAGGTGAAGATGATGATGACTCATTATATACCCACTGCGTTGAAATATCAAACCTTTGGACTGACTGTATCTCAATTATATGTCGTAGTTTTATTGCCATAAATACGCACGTAAGAATCAACAGATATATCACTCTTTTACTTGAGAGCATGTTTGATGAGTAGGATCATACTGATGGATTGCTTTGAAGGAGGAGGAGGATGGATCAGTGGAGAAAAGGTGTTGCTCCCTGAAAACGTTCCTAGGGCTTGTAATGATTTGGTTGTAATTTATTCTATGTACGGTAGTTGCACGTACGGTCGGTGTATGCCTTGCTTTCAAAAATCAAACTCACATCCATAATCCTGTAATAAAAGCAATGCGAGAATGGGATTCACGGATAAAGACAAGCGTCCAAAGAAGTACCGACCTCTGCCTATTGCATTTTCACTATGGTACAACAACTATCCCATATACATTCTGTTGTCTATAACGCTGTTTTTCTTGACAATAGGTTTCAAAGTTATACCCTACAATCATTGGTCGATGACAACGAAGACTCGATTATCCTTTTTTATAGATGATGTTGTATCCCTAGATTACTCGGTATACAAAAATGTGAAGGCTACGTTAAAGGGTGCATATTCACAGATTCATTGGGATGTACATTCTATCGGTACGATTGGTCTACAAGATAACTTACAAAAGTTTCAAGTTGTACCACTGATGGCCACGGTAGATCGTAGACCGTTAACGGCTAGGATGCAGATGATGACTGATTCTCACAATCTATCCTATCATGGACATCGATTAGGATGTGCATTCACTAGTTCCACTTTTGTTTCTAACCTAAGAGATATATCGACCATGCCTTTTAAACGAAGACATCGTGTACCAGCAAAATGTAGTGTTTGTTTTCAATTTTCAAGTCATGAGGATATGAATACCTTCCTAGAAGAGGGACAGGGATATCAACCGATACGAGTCAATCAAACTTCCTTGGGTACTAAATGCTTTCCTGGTACTGCTGAAGTTACAGCTCGATTTGCACGATGGCAAAAACAAGATCCACGATTTCTAGGCCATGGGTATCCCTTTACGGTTGATTGTAGACTCGTTAATGGGATTGAAGAACTCACATGTGATGGAATCACAAGGATTCTGGATAATCCCAAGTATCAAGACACCATACAAAAAATTTACTATTCTACAGAATTTCAATTAAGTGGATACTTTACTCATGATGTTATAAAACCCTTTGTGGTGGAATCGATATGGCCATGGGAAGCCGTTCAAAGTCATAATGATGATCGAAGACATATTGTTCAATCATTACCATCTAGCTGGGATGATACGACATCAAAATACATTCCCTCTCATCCACAAGAGATGAAACTTTTACATATTGAAGGTCCTTCCTACTCCTTAGGTTATTCAGACACATCATCATCATCGTCTAATATTCTACAAAGTATGATTCAGGATCCACAATCGCCTGGAGGTATACACCCACGTCTATTAGTGAATTTGATTCATTTTCTTCGTCTTGCACCCAACTCAACTCATATGATCGCAGTAGTGGATGGTCAAACTCAACGAACTATGGAATATCTCACAGATCTTCTACATATGACAGTGCATCAATTATATCCATATTTTTCTCATGCCATTGTAAATAACGTTGCGGATCATCAATCTACCATGAATCATATTCCTCTGGAGAATATGCTTTTTTGGAGAAAGAAGAGTTTTGCAAGGATGAAAACGACATCCTCCACAGTAACGTTAGGGGCCTTACTTCAAAAGCGGGGAATCAAAATTCATATTGTACCCTTGGTCACACCATCGATTGCATTTGAAAAAAGTGTTTGTGGGATTCAATATCAATTAACGTCATATATTACTGCACGCTATGCGGCAGATTATCAAGTGATGATATACGCAGATGGAGATACATCGTTTATAGAACACACATCGAAAACTCTACAGGAAATTCTATATGATCGTCTCTTCTCACCTACCTCGTATCGATGTGTAGGTCATCGCTTTCGTTTACTGGAACAGTACATCCACCCCTCACTAGATACTGTGGACCTAGTCTTAAATTGCACCTACCAGGTGAGTACGAATAAGATGAAATGGTTGGAGGCTGTACGTGATTGTCAATTAAAGGAGGGACATATCGTAGCTCGGACAGATTCCATCTATGAACTAAATGTGCATCATCCAGATACATTAGCTGATTATGTCGTCCCTGGAGTACGTGATTGCATATCCCCCGGTGATCAAGATCCTGAAGACTATTTTTTCAATGCCGATGAATTAGTACAAGTGCATCTTCGAAATAGGTTGAGAAAAGAAGAATGTTCTTGCACATTATAGAAAAACGGGTAGTCGCCGAGGCTAATAGATCGTAAAGATAGATAACTCAGAGAGATGGCATTTTTTGAAAAGTCGGTCGTAGATACCAAATTGAGATATTTTGAATTGGGCTCCCTTATTATGTTATGTTTTTTTAAGTCTGTCAAACCATTATACAAAGAACACTTTTTAAGTGGCTTAGCATACCTAGTTTCCCTACCGTTTATTTGTATGCGACTGTTTGCAATAGTACCTCTATACCAAGCTTATGTTTCAACTCGACAGACTATAACAATCGGTAGGCTATGATGTCGGATAGTATGTATTGGACGGTACAGGGCACAGGGTACAGCGTACATAGACAGATTTTCTTGATTTCTGGCGGCATGGCCCGTGGCCCGTACGGTGCAATAAGTACCGGTGATTTCTCAATGTTGCAGTGAGCGCAATAAGCCTCGGTCTCATGTGTAACAACTACAGTACTCTGTATTGGTAAGGAAGTATCAGATCCTCATTAAATCATAAAATGCATTCTAGAAAAAGGAAACAGTATAGCTCGCAAAGATCCGTTGATGAGCAGAGTGAATCTTCGCGTTCGGAGAGTTCTATCAAGACCAAAGAGTACAGGAGGATTCGAACCAAAAACGCTTCACCTCAAAAGCATGACCTTTACACCATCAACGAGAACAGAAAGGACACACCCAACTCTTCTGTATCATTTGATACATTTCAGTCATGGAGATCTTTTTCTGGTAACCCTTGTTTGTCCATTGAATCTACTTGTACATCGAACACGACCTCTGAATCATCCCGCTGTAAAATAGTTGATGCAAGAAATGACGAGATATTATTGCTGGAGGCTGATTTTCAATCCGAATCATGCCGTCTAACCCTAGATGATATCTCTTATTTATGCTCAACTATAATGGAGACCAAAAACGGAACATCGATGATCCAGCACTCGAAAGCAAGTGCCAAGGCAAGCTGTGAGCTTGCAATGATGCTTTCAAAAAACAAAACGAGGCGCATATTGTTGAACTCTGGTGATGACCACATCTCCAATCGTAACAATATAAACGCCCTTGAATTAGTGCTCAGCATTTTTGAATGTTTACCTACCACTGCGCATCATGTTTCAAATCAAAAGGAGGCACAAAAGTATTTAAGTAATAGAACCAGATACTCTCGGACCTCAACTTCACTTATGAATCAATCACATTCAAACACCGGCAAGAGTTTACTCTCTTCGAATGACTACGGCTTTGTCTTTACTTGCGCTCTATGTACTATAGCTTACATATTATCATTAGACTGTACAACGCATAAATCTCTGTCTGTTTCTAAAAGTCGCGAAGCTTCTCAACGTGTACAAAACATTCTCTTGAGTCATCATGGTATTCTCAACGCATTGTCCAAAGTGATTTTCGACGATGAATTGGTACAACGAATACTGCACTCACAAGAGACAGTATCAAAATCGGAAGATGGTATCTATAGCAAGGACGGTCGTTTGCTGGAAACGAATCTATCATCTCAACAAAATATCAAAGATAAACAACTGTTTGTTGAAACAAGTGAAACCATTGACACACCGAAGAAACGGTTTGACCCTACATTAGCAGGTAGAAGACGTGCTCGTAAAATAAGAGAAACCCCTCTTTCAGAAACGAACCCATCATCGGACTTTGGTTTCCCATCAGATGACAAACTTTCATCCAACGCATCAAAACAAGATGTTTCTAGTTACATGGAAAGTTCTCTTATATACCTAGAAAAAATTCTTGGTCAAGTTTTCTTAGAAGTAGAAGATGAATCTATTTTTGAGAATCATGGGGTAAAGGATTGCTTCTTTTGTAAGGAGTGCTACGTAATCCAACTAAAGAAAGGAATTGGGAATTCCATCGAGTTTAAAATACAACCAAGCACAATTGCTCTACTCGCACTAAGTAGAATCGTTACAGGGTTCCAGGACACTGCATCAGATGAGAGTGATAAAGATTGCTATGGAAGTGATAACTCACCTAAAGATGAAAGCCCTGTCGATGAAATGAGCAATAGTATTCCACATTACGAAAATGATGATGGAGACGAAGTCGAACTCAGTAATATGAGAAATCCACTGATATTCAAAAATGTTATGCTGCGGCAGAGTGGGTCACTTAGTTTCTTAGCAGAGGCTATGACTTTAGCACTACAAGCTGTATACAATTTTCTACCTCTTCCCGATAACAGTCAGCTGCATTTATCTCACACCACTTTATGCGACTGTCCTCGATGCTTCAAGGTTTTGCGAGAAAAGATTTCAACCTTGTCTACGATTCTAGATGGTGCGTGCTGCATAAGTGAAATGAACCGAAATATTATATGCTCCTGTGGGAAATCAAGGAAGACAGATTTGCTCGATGAAACATTTACTGTACGTTTATTATCGTTCTCATTCAAGTTTGTCGATGTTATGAGTAGTTTCAGAGCTAGGGCCCAATACGAGCTCTCCAGTCATTCATTCTGTGATATTTTCACTTGCGTTCTTCGTACATTAACGAGCTTGACTCATGACAATGATCTTGCAGCTACGCATATTGTTACTTATCTCGACCAAGAAAGATGCTTGACAGGAACCAGTCTTCTGGTCTTACTCCTCTCTGAAATAATCCAAGCTCAAAATGATATGACTGAGGGATTACTCAAAACATGTGAAAAAAATCTAAAAGAAAAACGTTTGCAGTTTTTCTATGACAGTTTTATTTTTACTCTCAACATTTTAACTAATATTGCAGAAAGTTCGTCATGTCATGAAGTAAGGAAAGCTTTTCTTGACACGACCATCAATGGTGAACAGATTGCCTTAATTTGGCTAGTTCAATGGTCACTTGCGCAGACAGAGCGCTTTCGTGACAGCGTCGATTTAGATAGAAATGGAAATGATAATAAAATGGATCGGAGTGAAGGAGAAACGTTGGTAACGGCAGGGAATTGCTTTATACTTTTAGCCTGTCTTATGTGTAGAAGTCGGAGAAATTGGGAAGAAGAGGATGGAGAATTGAAAATAAAACAGCAAGTGAAGAGAATGATTTGCAGTCAGTTCCTGGGAACGGAAAATTTCATGATAGAATTCATCATCAAGACATTAAAAGCCTTCTGCAATTATTATCATTATTCAATCGGTGAATTGAGTGTCGCAGTCATCGCTCCTGTCACGAATATAATATCTGAACTTGAAAATATGGCTTAAGAGCATAAATCTTTCTTTGCTTGGTATATATTCATGATGAACAATCAATAATATTGAAACTGCCATCAATCAAGTAACCAATAATAATTCTTCGAACGAACAATTCTATCCTGTTTATAGCTTGAATTGACCGTAATTTTGAAATGTGGAAAGACCAAATCAATAATACATGATAAGAAATTGAGGCATCGGGTGCGGAAGTAACTAACGGAGCTCAAGGAGGGTGTATAGAAATAGAAAGGGTTTCGTACATTCCCATTCAAAGTATCTGTTCGTTATCGATAGTCATACAATCATACAATATTCTTTTTAGTGTCTTCTTGATGTCCCTACGCGTGCTGATGTTTTTTTAGCCGGCTTTGCCGGCAGTTATTTGTATTTTTCTCCCGTCTCCGATTTCCCAAAATAACACACACTGCAAACAGTAAACTGAAGCAATTAATTAAGATATTTCACTGCGATTTCACTATCACTGCTTCTGTTCACTCGCCTCCTGTCTGTTTTACCGCCGAGACGACAACTTACGATTGACCATTCAATTTATGTTTTATTTTCCTAGAAAAAATTCAGTTGTCTTGACCCTTTCAAGCTCGTCCTCAAACTCACTATGTCTTCAAATGCTTCCATGGTTGCTGAGAAATGTGCATCCCCAGGATGTCAACAACTAAGTCCACGATTATGTTGTCCGAAATGCATCCAGCTAAAATTGTCTCCTACATTCTTTTGCAGTCAAGAATGCTTCAAAGCCAACTATGCGGGACATAATCAAATCCATAAAATGGCGCAATTGTCTCTTGAAACAATTGCAACTCCACATCATAGGAAAACTCCTCCAAATGGAATCATATGTGAGCCTACAGAAGACCGCGCCATCCGTCTATCACTACCACAATGGGCCAGAACATTTGACTTTACCGGCACATTGCGTCCAACTCTTATTTCTCCTGTGAGGGTCGTACCCCAATCGATTAGGAAACCTGATTATGCAGTACGTTTACATTTGAAACATTAAAATTGGTCTCTTCACCTTTTCTTGTACTGTTAATGTCTCAGGGGATATCATTCTTTTGTCTCGTATAAACTAGGATAATATTCGTGGAATATCAGAGGCTGAGCAACGAGATAAAGCTACAAATAACTCAATAAAGATTTATACAGCTGACGAGCTTGATGGTGAATACGGTCTCCGTCATGCCTGCGCCATGGGAAGAGAAGTTCTAGATGTTGCAAGTAAAGCCTTACGCCCAGGTGTGACTACAGATGAAATAGATAGAATTGTTCATGAGGCATGTATCGAGAGAGATTGCTATCCTTCACCACTGAATTATTACAATTTTCCAAAGAGTGTCTGTACATCGTGAGTTTCGTATTTCTGTTTGAGTAACATTTCACTTTTCTTAAAGTTCTTGGTCGTCACTAACAAAAATGTTTATTTTCAACCGTTTAAATTATGTTCAAGTGTGAATGAAGTTATATGTCACGGAATTCCAGATTATAGAGGTGAGCGTTTCGCTTTAAAATCAACACCCATATCAAGGTTCTGTGTTTACTTAGCTTCTTTTTCTTTACAATTGCGTCAAATATAACAGAAGTACAAGATGGAGATATAGTCAATATTGATGTAACAACATACAACCGTGGTGGCTATCATGGTGATTTAAATGAAACATTTTGCGTAGGAAAAGTCGATGAGGAGGGTCGAAAAGTAGTTCAGACTGCCTATGAATGCCTACAAAGCGCTGTGGCGATGATAAGAGATGGAACCTTATATCGTGACTTGGGAACGGGTATACAGAAAACAGCATCATCCAATGGTTGCTCCGTTGTACATACCTACTGTGGTCACGGTATTGGAAACTTGTTTCATACTGCTCCCACGATACCACATTATCACAAAAATAAGGCAAAGGGAATGATGAGGCCTGGACATGTCTTCACGGTAGAGCCTATGATCAATCTAGGGAGTTCTAATGACATAACGTGGGGAGACAAATGGACAGCTGTGACTTCAGATGGAAAGAGAAGTGCACAGTTTGAGCATACAATTCTAGTTACAGAGAATGGCTATGAATTACTAACAGCGCGAAGTGATGAATCTGTGATGGTATGGGATGCAGTTAAATTTCAGCGTTAAAGGTTGATTCTCCTCGCCATTTGCACTGATTAGCATATTAAGACATTATTGACTATCAATAATATTATCATTCATTAATTTGCCGTTCTTCTGATCGCCGAGGATATAATTATTTAATTGATGTAGACAGCATGATTGATAGTAATTTGTTGGTTCGGTTGTTGTGTTAAATGTTTTACTTCAGTAACGGGAAGTGACGAATCCTGCTATTGATTTTTAGCGTTAAAATTTTATTGCAATACTAAACACTCTATCCTTATGACCGTGATTTATTGTTGGATAGATTGTAAGCCTCTTGTTTAAGCTTTTGTAGATTATTCCTTTGGTCATCACTCAGCTCTAAGTCTGGTGGTAAATGTGATCCGAATTTCTTCAAAGGTTCTTCTGCAGATTCTTCATCATTGGTAACAACTTGGTTTACATTTGGGTTCTTTTCTACTTGTACTTCCACATTATTTTTTATCGTCGTAAGATAATACATCCATCCTTGAAAAAACTGTAATTTTTGCTTCTCATTCGTTACGTTTTTATGTAATTTGAATTCGGACCGAACATATGCGTCACCTAGAGCACGCATATCTTCCGGTAAATGCCTTTGATGCAATCGCAGGATGGACCTGTATAGAAATAGAATGGTGCCTCTGTCAACCATTCGTGGGAAATTGTTCTCACTTCAGTTGTGCTATTTACCATTTACCTCATGGATCGTGAATGTAAAAGGCAACCTCATGCAATGCAAAATGAGCAAAATGATGAGCAAGCAAAGCTCTGTGAGACACGCACGATAGACTGTTTTGCATCAGTACAGTCCTAAATATACTTATCACTTATTATATCAGTACAGTACATACATCTGTATAGGACCTCTCAGCAATAAACTCATATGTAGGCATATAGGTCACTCTATCTCGACCAAGTAAGTCAGTCTTTCTAGAAATGCGTATATTCAATCATGCCTTGGGTTTTGGTCTATGGCTTAGCATTACATGTGGAATATGCTTCAGTATTTACGATAAGAAGTTGAGTGGGAATCTAATAGCCACGTCACTCCTCTTTTTCAATAATCTAAATATCCTAATATCTATCGTGGAAATTTTTTTGGGGTAAGCGGAAAGATATTTAATAGTCTCATGAAATTTTATCTGTTTTTGATATTCATTCCATGATAAATATTTCGAAAGAGCTCATATTGAACATATTAGAAAGGAATATTTGGAATTACAAAAGAAATTTCGCGGGAAAGAATGGGATGCCGTTTTCCATTGGTTGACGAAACCCCTATCACTACAAGAGTTACTTTGTTCTAAACAGTGGGCTAAAATGTGGTCGACTTATGCATTATTTGATCCATCGTATCAGAATCAAGAATCGTTTGGTTTCTTTATAGACGTTGGAAATGGCTATTCCACAATTCCGGCATGCATTTTGATCAATGCATCG
>Ga0169931_10015385_pt1 | contig 10245 bp, 6 predicted proteins | sample Kivu_15m_20L_FD_129675 | JGI IMG/M metagenome (GOLD analysis project Ga0169931, IMG submission 129675) | Freshwater microbial communities from Lake Kivu, Western Province, Rwanda to study Microbial Dark Matter (Phase II) - Kivu_15m_20L... | ecosystem: Environmental > Aquatic > Freshwater > Lake ... | reverse complement strand
TATAGCTTTATTGAGATTTGACTGCTCTAAAGGGGTATATGATTTTTCATTCGCTCGACAAGTAGAATTAAAGGAAAAAAATACAAATCCCGTAAAGACTAAAAAAATAACCTTTTGAACCTTCACTTATTACTCCTTTATAAACGAATATAAAACACGAAAGGGTAACTTCAAGCTAACGTCGTGCGCACGGGTGACAAACCGCCTGCGGTTTGGCATCCGGCGGCCGCAGGCCGCAAGTGCCGCACATTGTTAGCGAACCGTGCAACAATTAACGCCAGCCGTGCAATTTAAAAACTAATGACAGCAAACTATAAAACCACACTGTCGCCTTCGGGTCGTTGGCGCAAGACGCCAACGGTTTGAATTACTTGTCACTGCCCTTTCAGCCAGTTTTGCGACGAAAACCGGCGCTGTAGAAATGGCCAAGCAAACCAAAAGAACGCACTGAAAACGCACTACGCCAAACTTATGTTTCTGGCCAGACATTCACATATAAACGTGCCAGTTTTAACGGTCTTAAAAACAAATTTGGCGCAAATATAAGAATTAGAACAACCGCTATAACTGACCCGAATATAAAAGCAAACCAAACTATTAAAGCGATAATAATCAATACAGTAACAATGAAGTTCCAACCCAACCTGCAAGGTAAAAGCAAAATATTTTTAAATCGATGCATATGAGTCCATTGCAAGCTAACATATTAATCAAAAGCAAAACGCACGCTTTAAACCCTGCGTTTTCCCTTTGATATTTTTAACATAGATTAACACTATCGAAAAAACTTACTGATCTCAAGCCTTTGCCGCTGTTGCACGCTTTGTAAAATGCGAAAGCGTGCGTGGCGCCTTTGATGCAACTTGAAACATTAAATTTACATTCTACAGTTAAGTTTTGCTCTGCAGAGGGAACTGCAATGACATCGCCATTTTTGCAACAACTTGCCGACTATATGCGTACTCGGCGTTATGCCAAGCGCACTATTGAAACTTACCTGCACTGGGTTCGCTTTTTTATTTTGTTTCACAAAAAACAACACCCTGCGCAACTGGGCAATGTTGAGGTAGAACAGTTTTTAACCTGGTTGGCGGTAGAGCGAAACGTGGCGTTTAAGACGCAAAGTACAGCGCTCAACGCTCTGGTGTTTTTATACCGTGAGTTTTTACAGCAGCCATTGTCATTACAATTGAATTTTAATGCCGCTAAAACACCAGCTAAGTTACCAGTGGTACTAACCCGCGCTGAAGTAGTGGCGCTGTTTCGTTGGATAGACCCTAAATACAAATTACTCGCCCAATTGATGTACGGCAGTGGTTTACGTTTGATGGAAGCGGTGCGGCTGCGTGTTAAAGATATTGATTTTGACTATTTGTCGGTGATGGTATGGCAGGGGAAAGGCAATAAAAACCGGCGGGTAACGTTGGCCTGCGAGCTGGTTGCGTCGTTGCGACAGCAAATAATCAATGTTGAACGTTGGTTTGATGCAGACTTACAAAACCCTTCGTATAGTGGTGTTTGGCTCCCTTTTGCGCTGAGCTTAAAATATCCGGCAGCGCCACGGCAGTTGGGTTGGCACTATTTATTTCCGTCTCAGCAGCTCAGTTGCGATCCAGAATCAAAGCTTATCCGTCGTCACCATCTCGATGAAACTTGCGTCCGCAAAGCGATAAAAGTCGCCGCTCTACAGGCCAAAATTCAGAAAAATGTCACCTGCCACACGCTGCGCCATAGCTTCGCCACACACTTGCTCGAATCAGGCGCTGATATCCGCACCGTACAGGAGCAGCTTGGTCATGCTGATGTAAAAACTACCCAGATTTATACCCATGTGCTGCAACGGGGCGGCAACGCGGTAAAAAGCCCGCTGAGTTTGTTAATGCATGGCGCAGATTGATGTTGGAGATAGGCCAAGCTTCGCGTTATGCGGTGTTCGCGAAGCTGGCCAACCTTTTTGGCCCCAGCTTTGTGACTGCAAAGCGCCTTGTTTAGCTGCGCGCCAACAACGGCTTTAAATACCGGCCGGTATGCGATGCCGGGTTGTCGGCCACTTGTTCTGGGGTGCCGGTGGCGATAATTTCGCCGCCGCCGCTGCCGCCTTCCGGGCCTAAGTCGACAATCCAGTCGGCGGTTTTAATCACATCCAGATTGTGTTCAATCACCACCACTGTGTTGCCGGCATCACGCAGTTTATGCAGCACATTTAAAAGTTGCTGAATATCGTAGAAATGCAGGCCTGTGGTCGGCTCGTCGAGAATATACAGCGTCTGGCCGGTGTCGCGTTTACTCAGTTCGCGCGCCAGTTTTACCCGCTGCGCTTCGCCGCCCGATAAAGTGGTGGCCGCCTGCCCCAGCTTGATGTAAGTCAGGCCGACATCAATCAGCGTTTGCAGTTTGCGGGCGATCGCCGGAATGTTGTCAAAAAACTCACGGGCGTCTTCCACCGTCATTTCCAGCACTTCGTGGATATTTTTGCCTTTATATTTAATTTCCAGCGTTTCGCGGTTGTAGCGTTTGCCTTTACAGATATCACATGGCACGTACACATCCGGCAGGAAGTGCATTTCTACTTTAATTACGCCATCGCCCTGGCAAGCCTCACAGCGCCCGCCTTTGACGTTAAAGCTGAAGCGGCCCACCTGATAGCCGCGCGAACGGGCTTCCTGGGTGCCGGCAAACAGCTCGCGCACCGCGGTAAAAATGCCGGTGTAAGTGGCTGGGTTGGAGCGTGGCGTGCGGCCAATTGGGCTTTGGTCGATATCGACACATTTATCAAAGTGCTCCAGGCCTTTCACCGCTTTAAACGGCGCCGGATCATCGCCCTCGCCTTTATTCAGCTGACGGTGGGCAATGCGAAACAGCGTGTCGTTAATCAGTGTGGATTTCCCTGAGCCGGATACGCCGGTCACGCAGGTCAGCACGCCAAACGGAATACTTAAATCGACGTTTTTCAGGTTGTTGCCGCTGGCGCCGATGATTTCCAGCGCCTTGCCTTTTTTGCCGCTGTGGCGGGTCTCCGGCACGGCAATTTTACGTTTACCAGATAAATACTGGCCGGTTAATGACTGCTCAGCGGCTTCAATTTCAGCCAGCGTGCCTTGCGCCACAATATGGCCGCCATGCACACCGGCACCCGGGCCAATGTCGATAATATGGTCGGCCAGGCGCACGGCGTCTTCATCGTGTTCCACCACAATCACCGTGTTACCCAAATCGCGCAGGTGCGTCAGCGTGGCGAGTAAGCGGTCGTTGTCGCGCTGGTGTAAACCAATCGACGGTTCATCCAGCACGTACATCACGCCAACTAAACCGGCACCGATTTGGCTGGCGAGGCGAATGCGCTGCGCTTCGCCGCCCGACAGCGTTTCGGCACTGCGCGATAAATTCAGGTAATTCAGCCCGACGTTGACTAAAAACATCAGCCGATCCTGGATCTCTTTTAATACTTTTTCGGCAATTTTGGCTTTTTGGCCGGTTAAGCTCAGCTCCATAAAAAACTGGTGGCAGTCGCCAATCGATAACTCGACGATTTTTGGCAAATTGGTGTTGCCGATAAACACATGGCGCGCTTCTTCGCGCAGGCGCGAGCCGTCGCACACTGGGCAAGTGGTGGTGGCGAGGTATTTGGCTAACTCTTCGCGTACCGCCATCGATTCGGTTTCGCGGTAGCGCCGCTCCATATTGGGCAAAATACCTTCAAACGGGTGTTTGCGAATGACGATATCGCCGCGATCGTTTAAATACTTAAACTCAATTTCCTGCCGGCCGCTGCCGGTCAGCACCGCTTGTTGCTGCGCGCTGCTCAGGCTTTGAAATGGCGCGTCCACATCAAAACCGTAGTGATCGGCCAGCGATTTCAGCATCTGGAAATAATAAAAATTGCGTTTATCCCAGCCGCGAATCGCGCCGGCGGCCAGGCTTAATTCCGGGTTGGTCACCACTTTATTGGCATCAAAATATTGTTTTACGCCAAGGCCGTCACAGGCGCTACAGGCACCGGCCGGGTTATTAAAGGAGAACAGCCGTGGCTCTAATTCGGCCATCGAGTAGCCACAAGTTGGGCAGGCAAAATTGGCCGAAAACACCAGCTCTTCGGCTGTTGGGTCATCCATATGCGCCACTTTGGCAATACCGCCGGATAACTGCAGCGCGGTTTCAAAACTCTCGGCCAGCCGTTGTTTAATGTCATCGCGCACTTTAATGCGGTCAATCACCACTTCAATGGTGTGTTTTTTATGCAGTTCCAGCTTAGGTGGGTCGGTTAAATCACACACCTCGCCATTAATACGGGCACGGATATAACCCTGCGCAGCGAGGTTTTCCAGCGTTTTCACGTGCTCGCCTTTGCGCTCCTGCACCACAGGCGCCAGCACCATCAGTTTGCTGCCTTCCGGGAATGACACCACTTTATCGACCATCTCGCTGATGGTCTGCGCCGCTAATGGCAAATGGTGGGTGGGGCAACGCGGCTCGCCAACGCGAGCAAATAACAAACGCAGGTAGTCGTAAATCTCGGTGATAGTGCCGACGGTCGAGCGCGGGTTATGCGACGTGGATTTTTGCTCAATCGAAATGGCCGGCGATAAGCCTTCAATATGATCAACGTCCGGTTTTTCCATCAGGCTGAGGAACTGGCGCGCGTAAGCCGACAGGCTTTCGACATAACGGCGCTGGCCCTCGGCGTATAAGGTGTCAAACGCCAGTGAGGATTTACCGGAGCCGGACAAACCGGTCACCACAATTAACTTATCGCGCGGAATATCCAGCGAGATATTTTTCAGGTTATGGGTGCGGGCGCCGCGAATTTCGATTTTTTGCATACAAGGCTCAGCTGGCTGGCGAAAAACAGAGGTGGTGGCTGCATAGTATGGCCGAACAACGCAATCAGATCAGTGCAATTTCGCCAGTTGGCGCGGTCCATCTGGCACCGGACACATTGACCCTAAGACCCGTAAATTCTGCCCTGTATCATTCGGCCGTGCTGCGGCAAGCCAACGCACCGGTAAATATATTAAATACTGTATATAAATACATGACTTCAGGCAAGTCATCTGCGCGCACTAGTATCTGTTAATTATTGTTTTAATTGTGTATTTTTTGTGTATTATCTTATGTTGTTATAAACACGCTGAACTGACAGAAAGGAGTTCCGGATGATCCGCGGTATTGCGCTCACCCGCCATTATGGTGAGGGCGAACATTTGGTGCAGGCGTTGCACCCGCTTGATTTGCATATTGCTGATAATGATTTTGTCGCCATTATGGGCAGTTCTGGCTCCGGCAAATCAACGCTGCTGAATATCTTAGGTTGCCTCGATAGGCCAAGCAGCGGCCAGTATTTGCTTGATGGCGAGGATGTCAGCCAGTTATCAGATGAAGCTTTATCGGCGGTGCGTAACCGCAAAATTGGCTTTATCTTTCAGTCCTTTCATTTATTGCCGCGTTTAAGTGCACTGGAAAATGTCGCCCTGCCGCTGCGTTACAGCCAGGTGGCGTTGCCGGATGCGTTGGCACGCGCTGAGCAGTTGCTGCAGCAGGTTGGCCTAGGGCATCGGCTGGATCACCGGCCGAACCAGTTGTCCGGTGGCCAGCGCCAGCGCGTTGCGATTGCCCGCGCGTTAATTAACAATCCCAAAGTGCTGTTTGCCGATGAACCAACCGGTAACCTCGACAGCCAGACGTCGGCCGAAGTGATGGCGCTGCTGAAAAGTTTGCATCAGCAGGGCAATACCATAGTGCTGGTGACCCACGAAGACGAAATTGCCGCTTTTGCCCGCCGCGTGGTGCGTTTACGTGATGGCCGCATTGTGCAGGAGACTTTTAACAATGCAGCTTAAGCAGCAAATCATCACGGCTGCGGTGCTGACGTTATCGCTAGCCGGCAGCTTGCCGCCGGTATTGGCCGCCGACCAGCCCGCAGCCAGCTCAGCCAATGCAGCCACGCCGCTATTAATCAGTGCAACGCTGGAATCGTCCAAGGTCCAAACCGTGTTATCGCCGTTAACCGACAGCTGGCAGGTGCAGGTGCAATGGCTGGCGCCGGAGCAGACTTATGTCAAAGCCGGTGAGCCGGTGGCGGTATTTGATGCCGGCTCGTTGCAAAGCACCATTGCCGGGTTGGATAACGACTTATTGCGTTTAAAAGATGAATTGGCGGCGCTCTCACAAGAGCAGCAATTAAAAGTACTGGAAGCCGAGTACGAGCTGAAGCGTCAGCAGTTGTTATTGCAAAAAGCGCAGCTGGAAGCCGCAGTGCCGTTGGCACAACGCAGCAAATATGATTACGACTTGTTCCAGTTACAGCTGCAACGCCAGCAAACGGAAAGCCGCAGGGCGGAGCAAAATCTGTTACTGGCGCGGCAAACCGCCGACAGCATGCAGCAGAAAAAACAGCTGGAGTTGGCGGAAAAAACCGAAAATCGGGCAAAAGCGGTGCAACAGCTGGATCGGATGAAAGTGCTGGCGCAGTACGACGGCTTAGTCAGTTACGGGCTGCATGCCTGGTATGGCACCAAATTATCGACGGGCTCCACAGTGCAGCCCGGCTGGGACATTGTCAGAGTTGCCTCGGCGGAACAACTGCATATTCAGGCCTGGGTGCATGAGGCCGATGTCGCTGCCTTACATAAGGCCCGCCGTTTTACCGGCCGGTTGGACGCCTACCCAAGCCAGCCGGTGTCATTAAAGCTCGATACGGTGGCCAGTCAGGGGGAAGTGTTCGCCCAATGGGGCAAAGCGGCTTATTACAAAGCAACTTTTACCGCCAGTCAGTTACCCGACCAACCACTGATGCTGGGGATGGGCATGTTGGTGGAGGCATTACCATGAATAAAACAATAGGTTTTCCGCTGGTGTTGTTGACCGCCGTTGTGCTGCAAGCCTGCGGTACGCCGGAGGATACTGTCCTGCGGGACGAGCAAAATCTGGTGCAAAGCGCCGGTGAGATCGCGGCGGATGTCCAGCTCAGTGTCGCGCCACCGGTAGTCGATAATATCTGGCAATACACCATCAAAGACATGGCGGCCGAGCGTGCGCTTGTTAACAAAGGCGACGTGCTGGTGCAGTTCGACGATGAGCAAATTCGGCAAAATATCGCCAAAAAAACCGCCGAGCTGAACAACGCCCGGCAGGAATTAACCAACCGTCAGCAAGCGGATGCTAAACAGCAGCAGGATTTGCGTATTGCCAAAGCGGAAAAACAAATGCTGGCAGAAAAAGACCAGCGCAAAGCCAGTATTGTCGACCACTCCCGCTCGGCGCTGGATCGTAAAAAGATGCAGATAGACGCGCAAATTTCCGCCAATGATCTGGCATTAGCCAGCCTCAAGTTGGAAAAGTCGATGCAACAGGCGTTGTCGATGCAAAAAATGCTGGAAAGTAAAGTTAGCCGGCTGGCGACTGAGCTGGCTAACTTGCAGGCAGACCTGCAAAAAATGAGCGTGTTGGCGCCTTTTAGCGGCGTGGTGAGTTATCAGGAAAATTTCTCCAACGAGAAATTTGCCGTCGGCGATAAAGTGCAGTTTGGTCAACCGGTGCTGGAGCTCAATCAGCTGGATTCGTTATATGTCAGCGCTGCGATTGACGAGGTCTATCTGGCGCGCCTACAAACTGGCACGCCGGCACAGATCCGGGTTGATTCATTACCGGATGCAGTATTGACTGGCCAACTCCGGCCATTAGAAACGGCGGTGCGCGATAAATCCTACAACGATCAGCGCCGGGTGTTTGATGTCAAAATCAATCTGGATCAGGCTCCGCCTGAAAAACTGCGGCCTGGCATGACAGCCCGCCTGCAGTTTGGCAACAGACCTGAGCGGCAAAGTGCGGCAACTGCAACCGCCGCAACGGCAGCAACGACAGCCAGTAACAACGCCGGGAGTCAGCCATGAGCATGCTCAATCAGGCAGCGCTGCCAGTGCTGCTGCTGGCTTTGCTGGCGTTAAATGGCTGTGATCAGGTCGAAACTGAGGTGCCGTTATTCCCGGTGACTACGGCGGATTTTCAGCATACGGTGCGCGCCGACGGTAGTCTGTTTGCGGTGAAATCGAAGCAAATCAATGCGCCACTTGGACAGAGTGGCCCCGGTTATATTGCTTATATTGCACCGGAATACAGCATGCTCAAACCCGGCGATCTGGTGATCCGCTTTGAGGGGCAGGCGCTGCTGGATAAAAAGTCAGCGGCCAGCTATCTGCAGCGGGGCTTGCAGTTTGACCTGGGCAGCAGCAAGTTCAGCCAGCAAACTGAGCAGCAGCAGCTCGGGCTACAGCAGGCACTGGTCGGCACCGAGTTTAATTTTGCTGACCGCTTTGCCATTGACGACATCACCATTCGCTCGCGGCTGGAGATTCTTGATTCGCTGCAAAACAAAGATTACCTGGCTGAGCGCAAGCGCTTTTTAACCTGGCAGCAAGACAATATGGCGCAGCGTTTTGCCGGTGAAAGTGGCTTGCTGGAGCAGCAGTTAGCTGAGCAGCAACGTCAGCTCAATGAGGCCGATACTGGTTTACAGGCGTTGGAACTACGGGCGCCGCATGCCGGCATGCTGGTGCTGGAAGCTGATTGGAACGGCGAAAAACCGGCGATCGGTAAAATGATTTTTCCCGGCGCCAAGGTCGCCAGTTTGCCGGATTTATCGCAGCAGCAGCTGAAGCTGCAGGTGGCAGAAGCCGAAGCTGCCGGGCTGGCGGTGGGGCAAAAAGTGTCTTTTATCGTGCTGACCAGGGCCAGCGAGCAGTTAAGCGGCAAAGTACAGTCGGTTGGCAATAATGCCCGCAGCAAATCCCGCCGCGATCCGCGTAAATACATCGAAGTGATAGTCGAACCGGATCAGCAACTGGATTGGTTTGTGCCGGGCAGCCGGGTGAATGCAGTGATTGAAGTGAGTCGGCAACCGCAAGTGCTGGCGGTGCCGCAACAGGCGGTGTTCAGTGAAAAAGCGCAATCTTATGTCTGGAAATGGCAAGGCGGCAGTTTTAGCCGCCAGCCGGTTAAACTAGGGGCGCGTGGTCTGCATCAGGTTGTGGTGGCTGATGGGCTGGTGCCCGGCGATCAAATCGCCCTGGTGCCCCAGCAGGAACCAACCGCAGGCGCGCCAGCAGCCGACAGCCAGGGAGGGGAATAAATGGCGTTGTATTGGTTATTGATCCGTGACTGTTTGATTGAGTTATCCCAGCATAAATTACGCACCTTGCTGACTTTGCTGGGGATGATTTTTGGCGTCGGCGCGGTCATTGCGATGCTGAATATCGGCGCCGGCGCTGAGCGTGAAGCGCTGCGGCAAATCGAAAGTTTTGGCTTGCGCAATTTACTGGTTGAGCAAAAAAAGTTTGATGAAAAAATCCTCAAAGAGCAGCGTCGGCAGTCCTCCGGTTTATCGCTTAGTGATTTAGCCGCGGCCAGCCTGTTGCCTGGTGTAACCAGTAGCGCGGCCGAGCTGCATCTGGAGAACAGCGAAGTGGTCAGCCATCAGGCGCGCACCAGTGTCAAAGTGAGCGGTGTCAGCACCTCGTTGTTTCAGCTGAGTTATCTGCCGCTAGCCAGCGGTCGGTACTGGCGCGAGGAAGAAGATGTCCAGATGGGCCAGGTGGCGGTGCTGGGCTCGCAGCTGGCGGCCACCTTGTTTCCAAAGGGCGACGCACTTGGGCAGTATGTCAAAGTCAACCACGTCTGGTTGCAGGTGATTGGCGTGTTGCAGTCGGTGTATGGCAAAGATGAGCAGTTTCAGGGCTTAAAGCTGGGTGGTGAACAAAACCAGCTGTTTATGCCATTAAACACGTTGCAACAACGGTTTGGCCGCGAGCCGCTGGCGGCTGAGCTGAGTAGCTTCCGGCTGTCGTTTGCGCAAGGGGTGTCAACGCCGTCGATGGCGCAGGCGCTGGATCATCTACTAAAAACCCGCCATCAGCAGGTGGATGATTACAAAATCATTGTGCCGGCTGAGCTGATGGCACAACAAGCGCGCACCCAGCAGATCTTTAACTTTGTGATGACCTGTGTCGCTGGTATTTCATTGCTGGTTGGCGGCATTGGCATTATGAATATCATGTTGGCCACCGTGCTGGAGCGCACTGCGGAAATTGGTTTACTCCGCGCCGTCGGCGCCACCCGCGCCGACATTCGCCGGCAATTTATGCTGGAAAGTTTTGTTATCGCTTTCGGCGGTGGTCTGCTTGGGGTGATTTTTGGCCTGGTGCTGGCCGAGTTACTGGGTTTGTGGTCGGGCTGGGCTGTGGCCTGGTCGCT
>Ga0169931_10015383_pt1 | contig 10246 bp, 7 predicted proteins | sample Kivu_15m_20L_FD_129675 | JGI IMG/M metagenome (GOLD analysis project Ga0169931, IMG submission 129675) | Freshwater microbial communities from Lake Kivu, Western Province, Rwanda to study Microbial Dark Matter (Phase II) - Kivu_15m_20L... | ecosystem: Environmental > Aquatic > Freshwater > Lake ... | reverse complement strand
GTGATAGATACAGCTGATAAAGATGATAAAGATAAAATAATCAATATTAATACAAATATAGAGAAAATTTTTATTGTTTCTTTAAAAAATTTAGTACTTATTGATACAAATAATATATTTACAATATCAAATCTTGAAAGTAAAAGTATAAATTTAGATAAAATTATACAAAATAAAAAAACAATAAATGAATTCCAACCATTTTTTGATAAAATTACTAATAATTTAGAAGATTTATATAGAAGACCCGTAAATACAGTTGAACTAGTTATTAATTTTTTATATTTAAACGATAATATTTTGAAAAAAAGTTTATTATTATACGATATAAATGTTATTGATAATTTAGTTTCAAGAAAATGGATTCTATATTATGAATTATTATTTAATACAAAAATTTTTAATCAGGATGATATAACTATTAATATATTTATTTATGGAGAAAATGCTGTTACTTTAACAAATGTTATTAATTATTATAATACAAGATGGAATAAAAATACGGTAATTAATTTTAGATTAGGTTCGTTGCTCCCAAATGCTGTTAATATTGATAAATATCACAGAGTTTATAGCGAATATAATGATAAATGGTTATTTGGCGATATTACTAATAATAAAGATATAAAAAAATATCATAATATCTGTGCTTCTAGCAAATATATGATGGATTGGATAATAATAGATTGTAATGCAGAAAATTATTATAAAGAAAATAATGATGAAAATGAAAATAAATTAACTTTTAAAAAAATATTATTTGTTTTAACTAATCTTAAAGAAGATGGTGATTGTATTATAAATTTATCCTTAAAATATCAAAGTAAATTATTAATTGATATGATTTATTTATTATATAATAGCTTTTATTTTCTTAAATTTTATGTAGAAAATACAGATGTATCATGTAATATATATATAATATGTAAAAAATACAAAAAAATATTAACACAAAAACAGATAGATACTTTATTCAAAATGGATAAAGAAGTTTCAATAATAACTAAATATAGTAATAAATTTGAAATAGATTATAAAAATATGCTTACTTATTTATCAAGTATATACATAAATAATCTAGATAATATAAAATACTATATTGATTTTTGGCATGTAATTAAAGATGAAAATAAAGTAGATTTAATGAATATTATAAATAATAAAAATCATATTTGGATTAAAAAATATATACAAAGAAATTAATATATAAATTATTTTATATATGACTGATAATATTAAAAAATTAATAGAACAACTACAATTAATATTTAGTATTAAAAGTGGATTAAAATTTGAAATATATAATAATAAAAAAGTATATACCGAATTAAGTTTAAATGATATTAAAAAAACAAATTATAAAAAAATATTTAATTTTAAGCATTTTATTGAAAAAGAAGATGCTAATAATAGTAATATTAAACGAATTATTAAATTTTCTAGAAATTTTTTAAATAATCAACTTATTTTATTTGGTATTTATGATAATAATAAACCTGTTTTAAACAAATGGATTGATTATTATGAATTATTATATGTAAGTAGAATTTTTGATTTAATTAAAGAAAATAAATTATCAATCAATATTTTTTATTTAGATAATAGTAAAGAATTAACAGAATGCACTGATTATTATTTAAAACGCTGGAATAATGATATTAACTATAAAAATACTATATTAAATGAACCAGATTTTAAAAAAATTATAAAAAAATATGAAGAAAAATGTGCTAATATGGATATATTAGTATCTTTTGATAATAAAAATAATCTTTACGAACATATTTTATTTATTTTATACAATCTTAAAATTAATGGAAATGCTATAATTAAATTAAACTTATTTTTATTTAATAACAAAATTATGGTTGATATATTTTACATTTTATTTAATAATTTTGAAAAAATATTCTTTTACAAGCCAAGTTCTAAAATTTTTTCTGATAAATTCATAATTATATGCTATAATTATAAAAAGAGTTTATCATCTGATGATTTTAATATATTATTTAAAATATCTAATAATATAAATAATTTTTCTATTATTGATGAATATAGTAAGGACTTTATATTTCATTTTATTAATTTTACAACTGAAATTTATGAAGAATATTTTAAAAATATTAATACTTTGATAAGTTTTAGCAAAATAAATATAACAGATAATGATAGATCTGAAATAATTAATCAAAAACAAATATCTTGTAATAAATGGATTGAATATTATATTTTTGGTAAATCTGTTTTTGAAAATAAATAATCTAATCTAAATCATTTATTATTGAAGTTAATTCTTCATTAAATACATCCATAAAATATTCTCTTAATTCTTTTTCTATTTGTGAATCTAAATATATTATCTGATCGAAACCAAGATTATTATACATAAAATTATAAATATGATGAAGCATTAAACTTTTATAATAATAATTTATATTAGCAAAAGCGAGAGTAATATCTGTAATTAGTTGTTTATGTAAAGTATTTATAATAAAAAACATTAAATCATATTTGAAATAATTATTATTTTGTAAATATAAAAACTTTAATATAAAATTATTGATTCCTCCACAATTATAAAAAAGATTGGTAATTTGTTCGTTTAATTCTGGATATTTTAATTCATAATTTTTATATGTTAAAAATATAAATAAATTATTTTTAAATGGTATATTGTTTTTATTTTGAAACCAATAATTGTAATTTGTTTTTAGTAATTCATTTCTTAAATAATTTTCATGTAAGTTTTTATTATTTATTATAGGTATTAATACGGAATTATCAACCAAAAAAGAATTATTATTTATATGATTATAAATATTATCTGGATTAAATAAATTTAAAAATCTTAATTGTTTTTCAAAACATATCCATTTATTTATATCAAATATGAACCCGTTTATTGTTGTTATATCAACAGGCTGTATATCAATATTAGTTCCACATACTAATATATCATCCTTTTTATCTAATATACTGGTTAAAACACCACAATTTATATTTATTTCTTTTTTGTAATATTCATTATAAAAAACGATATTTGATATTATAACAGGTAATCTGTCTAAAAATATACTTTCATAAAATAAATTAGTTATATCACCATAAATCATTTTTTGATTAATTCCCTTCACATATTTAATCATTATAAAATTCTCCCAAAAGTATGCTTTATTCCAATTATTTTTTATATTTTCTACATAATCTAATAATTTATTTATATATTCAATGTTATTAACCGTTTTAGACATAAAATTCTCTTTTTCTAAAATATATGTTAATAATTTTTGAGTAGAATTATATAGTATGTTCCAATCAATTTGTCCGCCAACTATTTTAATTTTATTCTTTCTTTTATAATTTTCATTTATTTCTACAGTCTTGAATGAATTAGTATGAGATAACAAAATAGAACTGATAAAAAGTCTGTAATTATTTTTTTGATATGAATTTGATATAAATTGTGGAATAAATATATCTTTAATATCATCTTCATATTGATTCATTATTAGTGTATCAGCAGTAATGTTATAAATTGGATGTTCTTCATTTATAATTATTTTATCATGTCTATCTATTATAGAAATATTACAAAGATTATATAACTGTTTAACAATTATGGCCCATATATTCCAAGGTGAAATTTCATAACCATAATTATTTGATATAGCACATAAAATATATTCTAAATATCCACTATGATAATAAAAAGCATTTGATTCAGTTATATTATTTAATAAGTTTATTTCATCAATAATATTTTTTTTAATAAGTGTTGATAATTTATTTTCTCTAATATTATCGTTAATATATGAAGTTAAAAAAGACTTTACATTGGTTAAATATATATCATTTAACGCTGATTTCGTAAAAAAGTTTTTTGATTTTTTTGAATTAAAAGTATTTTTGTTATATTCAAAAATCATCCTCTAAAATTAAGAAATATAAAAAAATAATAAATATTATAATTTTTTGTCATTCAATAAAATTAATAATTTTTATTTATTAGAACTTATATTTTCTATTTTTTTCTTTAAGTATTTGATTGAACGCTGATCGGGACAAGCAGAAAACAGATCATTAATAAGTAGTATAAATTTTTTTTTACTAAATATATATTTAGGTTCTAATTTATTAAAGAAATCTTTATAGAAATTACTATTTTTTAGAACATCAAATTCTTTTTCAGTATTTTTTTTAAATTTATAAATTCTTCTATAATTTTTTAAATTTGAATTATCATTATTGTTATTATAATTATAACAAGCAAATTGAATTAACATCGCAAATTGTTTAACACTGATATCTAAATCATATTTATCTTCAAGTTCAGAACATATTTTAGAAAAACTTTTCTCACAACATAAATCAATTAATATTATTGCTAGAGGTATACATATAAATGTAAAATTATAATTTTTATCTTCATATATTTTATATTCTTTCTCAATTTCAACAATAGGATATGTTTTTACTATTTTACAATTTTTACAAGGATATTCATCACAAAACATGTATATATCAATTAATTTTAAATTCATATTTTTAGGATTTAATATTAAATTTCCTGATTTAAAATCAGTTATAAGATGTCTACCATTAATGGATGCATTTACTAAATTATATAATTGTTTAATAACCTCTAAAACTTCATTATTATTTTGATATTTATATTTACGAATATCTATACCTCCAAATTCCATTAGTGTATAATATTTTTTTTTACTATCTACAAGTGTTCCACAAGAATATATTTTAATTATATATTTTTTAATATTTTTATCATCAACAAGAGAATTATATCTTTTAATTAGTCTTTCTGGTATTTCATTATCTGATATTTTTAAAGCAAAATATTTATCATTTATAGAAACTTTAAATACAACACCATATGAACCTTCTCCTAAAAATTTATGTATTTTAATAGTTTTATCTAATTTATTTGATTTAAATTCATTTATAAAACTATTCTCAAATGAACCGGATGGTTTAAGATTTGCTGCTTTTTCAAAAATTAATTCTATATCAAGTGGAATATTTTTTTTTATAGAGGTTGGAAAATTATGTATATTAAATTCTAACATTTAATACTTATTATAATAAATATAATTTATAATATAAAAATATACATATTATAAATTATCCAAATGTTGATTCTAATGCAACATTAACATATAAAAAACCATCTGGGTCTTTGTGTGTTTCATAAACCTCGCTTAACATTGTTGTATTAGGTATTAATTTGTTATTTATAAATAAAAAAATAGCTTCGTGAGATTTAACTTTTACAAAATTCCTAATACATTTCTGTAATTGAAGCATGTTAAATACTGATGGTATTAAATATTTAACCTTATTTACATTAAGTATTTTATTATCAAGAACTAAAATTATTGGTATTTTTTCTGGAAAACTATCCTTGATTCTATTACTTTCTTCTAACCTTTCTTCAAATGTTTTTTGTTTTTTAAAATTGTTATATTCAGGCATTTACTATATTATATTTATATATTAATTATTATTTATGGTTAAAATAATTGAAATTAATAAATTATAATCTAAAGTATTATAAATATATATACTATATCATATGGCTAATAACAATAAGAAGGGGAACAAGAGAAATTTTAAAGATAATTTAAATGATAATGATAATTCAAAAAATGATATTAGTCTTAAAAAAAATAAAATTAAAATTACTAATAAAAAACAATTAATAAATGATAAAAGAATTTTATCAGATACTTCTGATGATGAACCAACTAATAAAAATTTAGAAAATAATTTTGAAAATATGCTTACATCTCTAATTAAAGATTTTGATCCTACTAAAAATCCATGGGGCGAAAATAATAAAAATATTTGGAGTTCTGAACCAATTATTGTTAAAGCTCCTTTTGATTTATTTTTTCCAAAAAATAATTTACAAGATGATAAGAAAGATGAAAATAAAATAAAAAAAACAGAAGTTGATTTAGCATCGTTGGCTGGGGATATCAAAAAATTAGATGAATGGTTATCTAAAAATATAGTTTTTGGAATATTTGATTTAAAACATGCTGATGATTATACATCAGAATCACTAGATGGTGCATCAGTTAATAATAATATAGAAGTTTTAAGTTGGTGGTTGGAAAGTAATAGAAAATATTCAGTGCCTTTAAAATATACTGAAAAGTCTATGACTGAGGCAAGTAGATTAGGATTAATTAATATTTTAAATTGGTGGTATGATTCAAAATTATTATTAAAATATAATGAAAATGCTATTAATAATGCTACAATAAAAAATAAGATAAATGTTTTAGATTGGTGGTTTGATAAAATTAAAGAAAAAAGAATAGAGTTTAAATATTCACAAACAGCTTTTGATAAATGTAAATTAGTTGAAAAAGATATGTTAGAAATATTAAAATGGTGGAAAGATAAATTTGAAAATCATAAAATGATATTTCTATATGGTAAAGAATTTATTGATTTTATTGTGTCTAGTAATTACGATGAAGTAATTAAATTTCTTATTGATAATAAATTATTAACCGATGATGATATAAAAAAAAATAAACAAATTCCATGTAAAAGATTAGGATTAAATAATTTATTTGAAATGTTTGGTAATCCTAAAAAGGAACATTCTTCTAGATTTGATACTTCTACTTTACCAAAAGATATTCAAGACCATATTAAAGAAAAAGAAGAAGAGTTAAACAATAATATGTTAATTAATGGTAAAGCCAAAGAATATATTGATAATCTAGTTAAAATCCCTTTTGGTAAGTATAGAGAAGAAAAGATATTTAAGTTTATTAATGAACTTATTCAAAAAATTAATACCAAGTATAAATTAGAATTAAAGAATGAAAGTGATTTATTAGAATATTTTAAAACTAATAATAATACAGATTATTATACATTATATCAACAATTCTGTGGCTATAGAATTAAATATTTAGAATATGTTGATAAAACATTAGATAAATGTGTTTACGGACATACTCAAACTAAAAAACAAATTAAATGTATATTAGCTCAATGGTTATCTGGTGGAATTAAGAAAGGTGTTGTTATTGGTATTCAAGGACCTCCGGGTGTTGGTAAAACCACTATCATTAAAGGAGCGCTTGCAGTTTGTATTGTAGATTTTATTGATTATAATTTAGATGAAGATAAACCTATAGAAGATAAAACAAAAGAAGATAATCAAAATAAATTATGGATTAAGATTGTAGATGAATCATGTAATGTTAAGCGTCCTTTTTGTTTTATTTCTTTAGGAGGAAGCACAAATAGTTCTACTTTAATAGGACATAACATTACTTACCATGGAGCAACATCGGGAGACATTGTTAAATCATTAAAAGAGGCTAAATACATGAATCCAATTTTATACTTTGATGAATTAGACAAGATTTCCAAAACAGAGCATGGTAATGAAATTTCTAGTGTATTAACTCATATAACAGATCCAGCACAAAACGAACATTTTTCAGATAGATATTTTTCAGAAGTTAAGATTGATTTATCAAAATGTATTATTATATTCTCTTATAACGACCAAACTAAGATAGACCGTATTTTATATGATCGTATTCAAGAAATTAAATTAAGTGCAATTCCTCTATTAGAAAAAGTAGAGATTTGTAAGAATTTCTTAATTCCTGAAATTTTAGATAATATGGGTTATAATAAAGAAAATATTGTCCTATCTAATAATGAATTAGAAAATATCATCTTAGGTTATACATATGAAGCTGGTGTTAGAAAAATTAAGGAAAAACTTAATGAAGTTCTTAGAAATTATCATTTGAATAGATTGATTAATAATCAATCTATTGCCAATGAAGTTTTAACCAATGATTATGTTGATAATATTCTAAACGACCATCACAAAATCTTACTAAAGAAAATTACACCAAAACCTGCTATTGGTTGTATTCATGGTATGTATGCTACAACTAATGGTTTAGGTGATGTTATGTTAATCCAAGTCAAAAAAATGTATAATAAAGATTTATTGGGACTACATACAACTGGTAGTTTAGAAAAAGTAATTACTGAAAGTATTCAAGTTGCTAGAACAGTAGCATGGAATTTACTAACAGATGATGAAAGGAAAACTATTGAAACAACATTTGTAAATACTGGATTACATATTCATTGTCCAGATGGTTCAACACCAAAAGATGGACCAAGTGCAGGAACAGCAATAACAACAGCAATTTATTCCCTTCTAACAGGTAAATTTATTAAGAATGATGTTGCAATTACAGGTGAAATTGATTTGGATGGTAATGTCACTGCAATTGGAGGATTAGATGCCAAATTATCAGGAGCGAAAAGAGCTGGTATTAAACTAGCACTTGTTCCAACAGAAAATAAGAGAGATGTTGAAATCCTTTTAAAGAAAAATACTACTCTTGTTGATGGCAAGTTTAAAGTAAAATTCATTAGTCATGTTAATGAAGTATTAAAAATAGTGTTTAAGAATTAAAAAGTTTTTATAATCTATAATATATTATATATGAATAGTTGTAGCGGACCATGTTTAGAACATTGTTATACAAAAAGTAAAATTGAATATATTCTAATTGGAATATTTATTGGTATAGTAATAAGTTATACCTTAAATATAAAAAGATAGGTATCTTAAAAAATATTTATAATACAAAAATAAAAAGTTAATTAATTATTACATAAATAATTATATATATAATATAATTAATTATAGGCATTATAATGTTTGATCTAAATGGCAAGTATGTTATATTTCGTCCAGAGATTGGCAAGGGTTCATATTCAAAAGTTTATAAGGCCAAAGATAAAAATCATAAATCGGTAGCAATAAAAAGGATAAATATTGAGAAGATAAATAATAAATTATTAGACAGAATTGAATTAGAGATAAATATACATAAAAAATTACAACATGATAATATTGTTAAGCTAAATGAAATTATAAGAGATGAAAAGAATATTTGTTTAGTATTAGAATACTGTGAAGAAGAATTTAATAACTTAAAATATAATTTAGAAATACATAAATTACAAGATTATATAAAACAATTAAATAATGCTCTTTTGTATTTAAGAAAAAATAATATTATTCACAGAGATTTAAAACCTAAAAATATACTTATATCAGATGATGTTGTTAAATTAGCTGATTTTGGTTTTGCTACTGATAAAACAATTGATATGCATAATACTGTTTGTGGTTCTCCTTTGTACATGGCACCTGAAATAATGAAGATTTTTATAGCTGGTAGTAATAGTGATCCGTTAACCGTTAGAAATAGTTATGATTCAAAATGTGATTTATGGTCTTTAGGTTTAATAATCTATGAATGTGTTTACAAAGAACATCCATATAAAGATAGTTTGAATATATTAGATTTGAATAAGAATATATTTACAAATAAAATTATATTTTATGAAACAAATAAAAATAATGTTAAAATAGATTTACTATTAAGAGATTTACTAGCTAGAATGTTGGTTATTGATACATCTAAAAGAATTAGTTGGGAAGATTATTTTAATCATGATTGGTTTAATTCTGATATTAATATAAATCTTAATATATCAGCGCCAATATCTATACCTATTCCAATAACAAAAAAAAAATCATATGAAAATTGTATACACTCTTTACCACTAATAGCAGATTATGAAAAAAATATAAAAAATAATTTTGAAGATATTAATGATGATTATTTAGAAAAAGAAAGACAAAATAGACCTAAACATGATATAAATACGATAAAAGATTACTTTATTAATCATTTGTATAATAAAGAAATTAGTGATGATGTTATGGAAACAATTGATATTTATAATGAAAATCCAGAACATAAAATAAATAAAGATAAAAAAAATGAAGATGCTGATTATGATTATATTATTATTGATGAAAAAGAATTGTTAACCTTTAACGAAGAACCAGATTTTAAAGATAATATTTCTGGAAATCTTTATAATGCTTTGTCTAATTCTTATGAATTGATTAAAAAACCCTTTAAATATTTTTCTTATTAGTTATTTAGTATGAAAAATTGTATGCGCTAAAGGACAGTTTTTATATGCTAATAAGTTGGGTGCTAAAGGACAGTTTTTATATACTAATAAGTTGAGCGCTAAAGGCCAACTTTTATATAAAAAAAGTTGAGCGCTAAAGGCCAACTTTTATATAAAAAAAGTTGAGCGCTAAAGGCCAACTTTTATATAAAAAAAGTTGAGCGCTAAAGGC
>Ga0169931_10015381_pt1 | contig 10247 bp, 6 predicted proteins | sample Kivu_15m_20L_FD_129675 | JGI IMG/M metagenome (GOLD analysis project Ga0169931, IMG submission 129675) | Freshwater microbial communities from Lake Kivu, Western Province, Rwanda to study Microbial Dark Matter (Phase II) - Kivu_15m_20L... | ecosystem: Environmental > Aquatic > Freshwater > Lake ... | reverse complement strand
CGTCAGGGCGAGCCCCACGATCAGGCGACGGCCGCGTCCCGAGCCCGCCGGGGCCTGCCGCGTGCGTGCGAATTCGGCCAGCGCTTCGCGTCGAGATGCCACCGTCGCCATGGGACCCTCCTCCAGTCGGGCGGCCATGTCGCGCCGCCACGGAACCGTTCCGGCCTCGAGCATCGTACCCACTCGGGACGGACGCCCGAACCGCCCTCCTTGAACGGCCCACGGCGAGCCGGGTTGCGGCCGCCACAGTTGGGGAGACATGGGGGAGCCATGCGGCCGCGACGCGGTCCCACACCGGGCCGCGGGCCCCCCGGCCGCGCTCACAATCCGAGACCGCGAATCCTGACGGACGTTTTTTGAAACTCACCCGAGGCACGGTGCCGAAGGAGAGGAGCGGCTGATCGGTCGGGCGACCGGCCCCGGCGACGCGTCCATGTTCAGGGGAGATCCGCACCGCGATGGCCAGACGAACCAAGCGACACCCCCAGGCCGCGGTGATCGCCATGCGGCGAGGCCGCGTCTGCCTGATCACGTCGAGCAGTGGCAAACGCTGGCTGGTGCCGAAGGGAAATCTCATGCGCGGCTGTGATCTCCGGGAGACGGCGGTGCGGGAGGCATGGGAGGAGGCGGGGCTCGTCGGACGCGTGCGGAGGCATCCGCTGGGGCGGTATGAGTTCGAGAAGCTGGGCTGTCGGTACGAGGTCGTCGTGTTTTGCATGACCGTGGAGACCGCGAAGCGCGACTGGCCCGAGAAGGGACGCCGCACCAGGCGCTGGCTGCGGCCCGAGAGGGCGGTGCAACGGATCGCCTACCGGCCACTGCGAGAGATCGTCGCCGAGGCCACGGCCTCGCGGCAGGCGGCGTGACGGGATCCATGAAAACGGGGGAGCGGGCAATGGCGATGGCGACGTGTGTGGCGGACCTGACCGAGACGACCCCCGTGGCCGACGCGGCCCGGCGCGTGCTCTGCATCCGGCTCGAGACCGTGCGGGATCGCATCGGTGAAGCCCTCACCGAGGTGAAGCGCGGGGGGCAGCGGGTGCACGCGCTGCGCGTCGCCACGCGCCGGGCCGCGGCCGCCGTCGACCTCTTCCGCCGCTGCCTGCCGCACAAGGTCGGCAAGCACCTGCGGTCACGGCTGCGGCTCATCCGCCGCGCCGCGGGCGAGGCGCGGGACTGGGACGTCGTCCTCGGCGAACTCACCGGCCGCCTCGATCGCGTCGAGATGGCCGATCGGCCGGCCCACGACATGCTCTCGGGATTCGTGCTCGCCCACCGCATCCCGGCCGAGCAGAGGCTGCGCGCCGCCTGTCGCGACTATCCGTTCGGCTTCGACCGCCTGCTCGCGAACTCCCTGGCGTCGATCAGGCAGCGGGGTCCCGACGTGACGACGTTCGGGGGGCACGCGCGGCCGACGGTGCTGCGCATGGTGACCGGGTTCGACGCCCTGTGCCAACGCGGCGACGGCGGCAGCTGGGAACAGCTGCACGAGGTGCGCATCGCGGCCAAACGGCTGCGGTACGCGCTCGAGCTCGTGCAGTCGTGCATCGATCCGGGACTGGGCGGGCACATCGCCACGGCGCTCGCGAACCTGCAGGAGACACTCGGCACGGTCAACGACAGCTTCAACGAGTCGCGGCTGCTGCGGATCGTCCTCGGCGGGATCGATCGCTGCCTGCCCGCGTCGTGCGAGCGGTATCGACCGCAGATCGAGCGTCGGATCGTCGAGCACGAGCAGGCGATGGACGCGGGCCGTGAGGCCTTCGCCCGCTGGCTCGTGGCGTGGAGGTCATCGGCCTCCGTCCTTCAGGGCATCACGAGTCCTCTCCCGATGGCGGTCATCCAGCCGGGCCTCTTTCCGCGGCAGCCACCGACGGCGGACGAGCCCCTGAGCAGGGCGGGCTGAGGTTTCCTCCGACAGACGCTCCAGCCATGGCACTGCGGACCGCGTTCGTCACCGGCGCGACCGGCTTCATCGGCACGCATCTCGTCGAGTCGCTGTGCGCCCGTGGCTGCGAGGTCCGCTGCCTCGTCAGGCCCGATTCCCCGGCCGCGAACGCGCCGCACCTCGGACGACCTGGCGTCACGCGGGTGCATGGCGGGCTCTCCGATCCGGCCGCCTACCGCGGGGCGCTTGCCGGATGTGACACCGTCTTCCACCTGGGCGCCCTGGTGGCGGCCCCGCGCGTCGCCGACCTCCACGCCGCGAACGGCACGGGCACGGCGAACCTCGCCGACGCCTGTGCGGCCCAGCCGAACCCACCGCGACTGGTCTACCTGTCGAGTCTCGCGGCCGCCGGCCCGCCACCCCGCGACCGCGCGTTCCGCGACGAGGGCGATCCACCCGCGCCGATCTCCGAGTATGGGCGGAGCAAGCGGGCGGGCGAGGTGGAGCTGCAGCGGCGGGCCGACCGCCTGCCCGTGACGGTCGTCCAGCCCGGCATCGTCTTCGGCGCGGGCGACTTCAAGACCGCCACGCTCTTCAAGGCGATCCGTCGCACGCGACTCCATCTGACGATCGGCTTCCGCACGCCGCCCCTGTCGCTCATCCACTCCGCCGATCTCGTCGACCTGCTCGTGGCGGCGGCCGAGCGCGGCGAGACGGTCCTCCACGACGCGGATGGGCGGTACTCTCCGGCGGGGTACTACCTCGCGTGCGACGATCGGATGCATCCCGACTACGCGCAGTTCGGGCGGCGGATCGCCGGCGCGCTGGGGCAGGGCGTGCTCGTGTGGCCGCTCTGGAAGTTCGTGGGGCGCGCCATCGGTCTCGTGGCGCAGAGCGTCGCCCGACCCGACCCGCGCGGCAACATCCTCTCGCTCGACAAGGTGCGCGAGGCGACGGTACGGAGCTGGGCCTGCTCCGCTGCCAAGGCGAAAACACAGCTCGACTTCGCTCCGGCGGCTTCGCTCGACGACCGCCTGCGGCAGACGGCCGAGGCCTTCGCCGCCCGAGGCTGGCTGTAGGCCGCATGCGACGCGGGTGCGGCACCGGCGCAGGGAGCGGCACGCTTTTCCCCGGCCCTGCCACGGCGGCCACTCGGCGGGGACGCGTTCGTCGCCCCCCGCGCTTTCCCAGGCTGCCGGGCCGGTCACGGCGTCGCGTCAAGAGTGCGGATGTGCCCGATGCGGGCTATCCCTCATGGACTCGCGTCTGGTAAGGCCCCCGCCTCACCTCCGGGAGCAGCAGCCATGCCCACCCATGCGCGTCGGTCGGTCGTCCACGGTCCCGAGCCGCTCGAAACGCGGCGTGTGCTCGCGGTCGCCCCGCTGGTCGTGCGCGGTGACACGGACCCATCGCGGCCGGATGACGTCATCGCCGTCGTGTCCGATCCGGAGGCCCCGCAGTGGATGCAGTTCACCGTCAACGGAGCGGTGGTCGCGCGGCGACCCGCCGCCCAGATCGGCCTGGTGATCATCGAGGGGCGTACGGGCGACGACGTGATCCGCATCGACGTGCCGGTGCGTCGCTCCCTGTTCGTGGTGCGCGGCGGCGACGGAGACGACCGCATCTCCGTCAGCGGAGCCGGGGCGACGTCACTCATGGGTGGGAACGGTGACGACACGATCGTCGGTGGCAGTGGCGGCGACCGCATCTACGGCAACGCGGGTGACGACATGATCGCCGGCGGCGGGGGCAGAAACCTCCTTCATGGCGGCTTCGAAGCGGACCGGATCCTCGGGCAGCGGGGCTTCGACCGGATCGTGTCCGACGCGTTCGACACGATCGAGGACACCCGGCAGGCCAATCCGCTCGTCCGCGCGACGAGTCTCGCGGACGTGGGGCGGTGGCTGGCGGCGAATGGCGCGCGATCGGTGCAGTCGTACGTGACGACCGGCATCTCGTCGTTCGCCCGGGGCCTCGCCGGCAACGCCGTCACGACGAGCATGGCGGCCGCCGCCGATCATTCCGGCACCAACAATCAGGTGGCCGGCGTCGAGGAGGGGGATCTCGTCCAGACGGACGGACGGTTCATCTACCTCGTGGGTGACGGCCGGCTCCGGATCATCGACGCTGCGATCGATCGGTTTGCGGTCCTCGCGGAGGTGCCGGTCACCGGCGATGCCGGCGAGATCTTCCTCCATGGGGACCGACTGACGATCGTCGCGACGCACTGGAAGCCGATGGCGGACGAGCCGTCGGACGACGCGTTCGGCACCACCGACGTCGTCGCGGGCGTGCCGATGGTCACGGCATCCGACGCTTTGATCTCCGCGGTCGGGTCACCCGGTGATGCCGCGTCATCGCCCGGGGGAGCGCTCGAAGCGGGGGGCGAACCGGTCGATGCCGGAGTCACGACCGAGTTGGTGATCGGCCGCTACCGTCCTGTGGTGCCGGAGGTGCGCGTCGGCATTTTCGACGTCCGTGACCGCACCGCACCCGTTCTCGTGGAGGAGATGGCGATCGATGGGACGCTGGCAGCCGCCCGTTCCATCGACGACCGCATCCACCTCGTGATCGATGGCACGACGACCTTCTCGAGCCCCTGGGGATACGGCGGGTTCATGCCCACGATCATGCCGTTCGTCTCCGTCGCCGCGACGGGACTGACCGGCGTGGCGTCCGCCGGGCGGCCGGCAGTCGAGCCGGGCTCGACCGGGATGCACGCGGACCTCCCGAAGATGCCCACCGAGCGGGAGATCGGCGACAGCCTGCCGCACGTGCGGACGACGACCCCGGACGGCGTCACCACGACCACGCCGCTGTACGACGTGGGCTCCATCCACCTGCCGATTCGTGGCGGCGGCGACGGGCTCTTCACGGTCGTCACGTTCTCGCCGGTCGACGACCAGGTCGGTCTCGATCACGCGGTGACGACACTCGGGCTCGCCGGCGTGGTGTACGCGTCCGCCGATGCGATCGTCATCGCCTCGACCGACGTCGACGCGGGGTTGAAGCCGATCACGACGCTCAACGCCTTCGCGCTCGGCGCGGAGGTGAGGCATCTGGCCACCGGGGCCGTGGCCGGGTGGCTGCCGGCTCAGTTTGCGATCGACGTGGCCGCCGACGGCCTGCTGCGGGTCGTCACGCACGAGGGCTGGGGTGCGCAAGCGGCCTCCGTCGTCACCGTGCTCGAGCGACGGGGTCTCGACCTGCGTCCGATCGGGACGCTCGCCGGCATCGCGCCGGGCGAGGATCTCAAGTCGGTCCGGTTCCTCGGCGATACGGCCTACGTCGTGACCTTCGAGGAGGTCGATCCACTCTTCGCGATCGATCTCTCCGATCCCCGGCGGCCACGCGTCGCCGGCGAACTCAAGATTCCGGGGTTCTCGACCTACCTGCAGGCGATGGAGCCCGGGCGGCTCTTCGGGATCGGCCGCGGCGACACCCCGGGGTCCTCTCAGGTCTCGCTCTTCGACGTGTCCGACATGACCGCCCCGCGACAGATCGACACGGCCGCGATCGTCGAGGGGGAGGGCTGGAACCACTCGGAGGCCGCGACGGAGCATCGGGCGTTTTCCTGGTTCCCGGAGCGGGGACTGCTCGCGGTGCCCTTTTCCAACTGGCGGTGGACAGGCACCGAGTCGGTGGTTGACGAAGGCCTGCGTGTCTTCGGTGTCGATCCCGCGACCGGCTTCACGCACGTCGCCGACGTGCGGCAGGACGCCCCCGTCCGACGCAGCCTGCGGATCGGGGACGTTCTCTATTCGGTGTCGTCCGCGGGCGTCACGGCGAATGACCTCGGCAACCGCGTGCGAACCGTCGCGCGGCTGGACTTCGCGTGACGATGGCCTCGGTCATCGGGACCTCGCCCGACGGTGGGGTGCGGTGTCCCGTCCGGCGGTCGTGCGGCATCCGCTGTCGGATATCACCAGGCGGCCGAGGAATTGCACAAAGGTTTCTTTTCGGTGAGACTCCCAAAAGGGGACGGGGGTTATTCCGCGACTTCCGAGGCTGACGGTGCCGAGCTGCGCGTCGCCTGACGTGGCCCGTCCAGTGCTGATCGCGTTTCACGTACGGAGTGTTTGCCATGCCGAGTTCTACCGCATCCATCGGACGTTCGCGGTCCAGCCGTACGCGTTCGCCGCAACGCCCGCACCTCGTCACATCGACGTCGCGGGGCCGTGCCGGCTTCACGCTGGTGGAGCTGCTCGTCGTGATCGCGATCATCGCGGTGCTGATCGGCCTGCTGCTGCCGGCGGTCCAGAGTGCCCGCGAGGCGGCGCGGCGGTCGAGCTGCCAGAACAATCTCAAGCAGGTGGGCAACGCGCTCCAGCTGCATCACGGGGCCAGAGGCGTGTTCCCCGCGTCGATCGAGGACAATGTGCCCACGTACGCCACAGGTGCCGGCAGCGGTTCGGCAGCGGACAACATCACCGGACTCGGCTGGGCATCGGCGATCCTGCCCTACATGGAACAGGCGGACCTCTTTGATCGGCTCGTCGGCGTGACCACCGACGCCACCACCGGCCTGCGGCTGAATTGGCAGTCGCCGGCCGATGCGATCGCCCGCACGCCGATCGCCGCGTTCGTGTGTCCTTCCGATGGCACCACAGGGCTGCTCAATTCCCGTAAGGGCAGCTACGGGAAGTGCAATTACCTCGCGAATGCCGGCACCGGCGCGGCCCGGGACAATCTCGGCGTCATGTTCATCAACTCCAAGGTGAACATGCGCGACGTGTCCGATGGCACGAGCAAGACGATGCTCGCGGCCGAGCGATCGACGCGGGCAGAGAGTGGCAATGTTCGTAATTGCGGAGGCTCGAGCTGCACCTGGCAGGGTGGCATCTGGATCGGTGGCAGGCTGACGACTCCCCAGGCGTGGACCCCCGGAGTCGTCGTCTGGGATGTCGAGAGCTTCGGAGGTGCCGGCGTGCCGGCGACCCTCATGGTCAATCGCTCAACGGCCACCTGGGGGCACGACTGGGGCAACAGCAGCGATCACCAGGGAGGGATGCTGGCCCTGTACTGCGATGGCAGGATCGGCTTCCTCTCCGACAACATCGCCGAGGAGACCTACCGCAGGCTGCGGCATCGCAGTGACGGGCTGGTGGTCGAAGCGAACTGAGCGACCGTGGCATGCGGCAGTGGCGAGACACACAAAAACAACGGAGGATGCTGTGAGCGGTGACACCAGGGGTAGCAGTGCGGGATGCGGCATGCGGGTCTGGGGTGCGGTGCTCGCCGCGATGGTGGTGGCCCTCGAGGGCTGTGCCGCGAAGCCGAAGGACCAGCCTGATCTGGCACCGGCGACCGGGGCCGTGACGCTCGACGGACAACCGCTTGCCGGGGTCGTCGTCGTCTTCACGTCGGAAAGCGGCCGATCCGCGACGGGTGCCACGGATGCGGCCGGTCGCTATGAAATCGCCTACGGCGGGACGCGCGGCGCCGTGCTCGGTCCCAATACCGTCAGCATCTCCACCCGGCTCGATCATCCGCCGGCCCCGGACTGGAAGGACCCGATTCCGGCGAAATACAACCAGAAGTCGGAGCTCAAGGTGGACGTCGCGAAGGGGACCAACACGTTCGACTTCGCGCTCGAGAGCAAGCCGGCGGGGTAGGCCGATTGTCCGGCTCGCCACGGGGTGGCTGGGCACCTGCGGCAAATTCGCCGGAAAAGCCTGGATTCGACGTAGCTGGAGCACCGGCTCGGGGGCGGCAAAAGTCTCGTCGCGTGGGCCGCGGCGGCCCAATGCTCCTCGAGCGTTCGCCGACCCCCTTCGCCTACCCGCCTTGGTCTGTTCTGTCGTCGCTCCACCTGCGCGAGGCGCGGTCTACGCTCGCAGGACCGACACACGCAGGGGCGCGTCGAATCCGGAGGTCTGCGGCACCTCGGACGACGTGCCGCCCGAGGGTGACGTGTTCTTGCGAACGCCCGGCGTCGTGCCGCCGAGGCCTTCGACCGAGAAGATGTTCGTCGGATCGAGAGCGGCGGCGAAGACGGCGGCACGCGTCGCGGAGCCGAACGCGGAAAACGCGGCTTCACGAACGAACAGGCCGCTCGATCGCCCCCACGTCTCGACGACCGATCCGCTGCGCTGGCCGCCGCCGACGAGGATCCGATCGGCCACGCCGACCGCGCCCGGTAGCTTGGCGACGCTCGCCCCGAGCCGGTACCCGCGGCCGATCACGGCGAAGGCATCGGTGAGTGCCGGCCGACTCGGCACCGCATTGAAGACCCGCACGGTCGCCTGGATCCCGGGACCGCTGCCGACGACCAGTTCCGCGATTCCATCGGGAGCCGTCGACGTGGCCGTGCTCCCCGAGAACGTCCCGACGTCCGCCGTCCCGACGTACACGCCACCCCGAAAACGCGGGCCGAACGGCTGCACCTGTCGCAGGACCGTGCCATCGACGCCGACATCGGGAATGACGCGGAAGACGCGCACGAGGCTGGGGCCCCGGCTCTGGCCGACGACGATCTCGAACCTTCCGGCACCCGTCACCGGTCCGGCGGCGATCTCGACGCCGCCCCGGTAGTTCTCCCCGAACGGGAAGAAGGAGTACTGCGGCAGCGGCACGCCGGTCTCGGAGAACACCTTCACCTGGCCCGGCCGGCCCGGGCCGGGGGCCGTGAGGATCTCGGGGACACCGTCCCCCGTGATGTCGGCGCCGAAGACGCGCACACCGCCACGGAACGTCGCTTCGTAGGCATAGAACGGAATCGCCCGATCCACGCCGGTCTCGGGATCGATCACGCGCACGAGCGGTCCGCTGATGCAGCCGAACTCGGTGCCCACGAGGACGGCACTCGATTTCACGAAGAGTTCGACCTCCGAGCGGTTGTTCGTTTCATCCGGGTCATACGTCGTCGCCGACACGGTGGCGGTGTTCGTCAGCGTGCCACCGGTCGCCCTGGTCACCCGGACGGTGATGCGCAGGCTCGGCGTGTCGGTCTGGGTGACCGTGCCGACGGTCCAGATGCCCGTACCGGCGTCGAAGGTCCCCTGGCTCGGCGCCGCACTCAGGAACGTCAGGCCGGTGGGCAACGGGTCGGAGACGACCACGCCGGTCGCCGTGTCGGGCCCGTAGTTCGCGACGGTGATCTCGAACGAGATCGTCTCCCCGATCGTCGGGTCGGCCACGTCGACCGTCTTGAAGACCGCGAGATCGGCCTGCAGGGGCGTGACCGTGGACGAGCCACGGTTGTTGTCGGGGTCGGGATCCGGGGTCGTGCTCCTCACGACGGCGTCGTTCGTCTGTGGGAAGGCCGGTCCGCCGCCGACCGGGGGGAGCACTCGGGCCTGCACCGTGAGGAAGGTCTGGCCGGGGAAGGAGAGCGTGCCCAGTGACCACGTGACCGTCCGGGTCGACGCGTCGAACGTGCCGCCGGCGCTCGCGGCGACGAACTCGAGCCCGGTGGGAAGCGCGTCCTGAACCGTGACGTTCTGGGCGGCCGTCTGGCCGAGGTTGTCCACCTCGATCGTGAACGTCACCGTCTCGCCGACGTTCGGCGTGGCGACATCGACGGACTTCGAGAGGAAGAGGTCGGCCTGCTGCGGGTCGGTCGGCGTGCGGGCCGAGTTATTGCGGTCGTTCGGATCCCAGACATCACTGTGGGTGATCGTCGCGGTGTTGAAGGCCACGCTCGACGACGTGGCCCGTACGGTGATCCGGAGCAGCAGCGTCTGGCCTGGATTGATCGACGGCACGCTCCAGATGCCGCCGGTGGGCAACTCCTCGAACCGCGTCCCCGCGGCGGGCGCGACGGAGACGAGTTCCACGTTCGAGGGCAGCGCGTCGGTCACCTCCACGTTCGTGGCCGCCGACGTGCCGAGATTGAAGAGGCTCACGGTGTAGACGACCGTGTCACCGACGTCCGGCTGGACGTTGTTCGTGGTCTTCTTCACGCCGAGGTCGGCGTAGCGCGGCGTTACGGTCGAGGTGCCGGTGTTGTTGCCCGGGTTCGGGTCGTGCTCGTCGGCGCCGCGCACGGTGGCGACGTTCGTGCGTGCCGGCGGGATCGTGTTGACCGCGGGGGCGAGCACGCGGGCGGAGATGACGAGCGTCTGGGCGAGCTCGGGGCCGACGCCCACGGTGCCGACGGTCCAGATGCCCGTGCCCGCGTCGAACGAGCCCTGGCTCGGCGTGGCGGCGATGAACTGGAGGCCGGCGGGCAGCGTGTCGGTGAGCGTGACGTTATTGGCCACGTCGGGGCCCTCGTTCGACAGTGTGATCGTGAAGGTCACCACGTCGCCGACATTGGGGCGGGCGTCGTTGACGGTCTTCACCACGGCGAGGTCGGCCTCACGCGTCGTGACGGTCGCCTCGTCGCGGTTGTTGGTCTGATCCGGGTCGTACTCGT
>Ga0169931_10015380_pt1 | contig 10248 bp, 9 predicted proteins | sample Kivu_15m_20L_FD_129675 | JGI IMG/M metagenome (GOLD analysis project Ga0169931, IMG submission 129675) | Freshwater microbial communities from Lake Kivu, Western Province, Rwanda to study Microbial Dark Matter (Phase II) - Kivu_15m_20L... | ecosystem: Environmental > Aquatic > Freshwater > Lake ... | reverse complement strand
CGTCCCCTCGGGATCTGCTCCGTCCCCTCGGGATCTGCTCCGTCCCCTCGGGGGAGAAGTTTAATATTGAAACTCATTCTCACTTGAGGTTCCTTGTCCGCCCAACCGGCCGACAGGCGGCACGGGTTTGGATGGATTCAAGAAAGGATATTTCATCATGAAGATTTTTACTTTGGTTCAGCGCTTTGCGCTTTCGGTTCTCAGCCTAGTCCTGTTTTTGGGGGCTTCCCAGGCTCATGCTCGCCAGTACATCCAGTGTGCTGCGGATGGTACTTTTGATCGCATGGTGGTGAATCTCAATGGCTCACGCTCGACGCTGTTTTTGACCGATGGGGTCCACAATCCGGACGAAATGCGAATCCTCAAGCGCATTCAAGAAGTCGAGGGGACTGCCACTCATGCCGTCTTTGAGTCTCTCCCCATGAACGAGCAGGACGATGTCTTGGACCGCGTGATGATTCCTCGGGAATGGATCGGAAAAGCCAGCAACTCATTTGATATCGAGTTTCAGATGATCGAGCGTTCGACGGGACGGATGGGCACTTATTCCTTCAGTTGCTTCTCGTCCCTTTATCAGGATTGAAGCGGTTTTCTCGTTTAGACTGAATTCTTCTCAGGTCGGAGGCGAAAACTTCCGACACAACAATGATGCGTCGAAATTCCCATGAAGCGGCTTCTGCCTGTTGGTTTTTTGACTCACAAGGTTTGGTTCAACATCATCCGACTTGAGGAGAGTTCAAATATGAAATCTGAATCTAAAAAGTCTCGTTTGGTTCTGGGGTATTCGGCAGTCACTTTTTTGCTGGGAGCGGGATCCGCATCGGCGGAAGGACCCTTTCTGATCACAAATCGATCAGCAAGTAACCCGGTGATTGAGGCGGCATTTAATGCGATCGCCGATGAGCTAGTCACCTCCGTCAACAGCAGTATTTTTACCGAGAACAATCAAGCGCTGTTTGCGGATGGGATGGCAGGTGCGAACTCATCAGGAAACACGGCAGTCATCGCAGACCGTGCGAGTGAACCGACCTTGGTGTCTGTGACGGGGGGCGCACAAATCAATGTTTTTGGGGTGAATAGCTTGGCGAGCGTTTCGTTTGCCAATACTAACTCGCTCCCCAGTGTCGGAGCCGGTGTTCACGCAGCAGCAACGGTTGGGGTAAGGCCAGGACTTTTTGGTCTGGGAAAACTCGGTCCAATTGATCTTTCACGGCTCAAAATTTACGCGACCTTTCTGAGTATGGATCTTAGCCTGGGATCCTCCGCCTCCTTCGCTGCTTCCGCATATGGGTTGAACCTTCAGTATAAAGTCGTCCCCAGCGTGGGGATGTCGTTTTTAGCTAAGTGGGGAGGGATCGATTTTCTCACCGGAGTGAACTACATTTCAAACCGAGTGGGTTATTCCGGCACTCTCACTCAAAGTCAGACGAGTGGCACGAGCACGATGTCGTTTGATTTTGATTACAACCTGGGTGTGCAGTCCAAAGTGACGTACATTCCACTTGAAGTCTCAACGAGTGCACAAGTGTTGTACCTATTCACAGTCTATGGAGGTGCTGCGGCTGACCTCAACTTTGGGTCCTCTGGTCTGACCGGCGGAGGGAGTGGAGACGTCACGGCTACTGAAAATCTAAGTGCCTCCGGTTATACTGCAGAAGCGGTGTTGGACTTTGATACCTATGGTTACAAGGCCAAGCCTTCCTTGGTGAACACTCGCGGATTTGTGGGAGGCCAGCTCAATCTGTCGCTCATTAAGATCGGTGGCGAAGCAACCTTCGCTACCTCTGGAAACACCAGTATCGGTTTCTACGGTAGAATCGTGTTCTAGCCGATTGCTCCGAGCTCCTCGTAACAGGCGCAGGTGGATTTTCGATCAGCTTTCAAAACCAGGCGGCATTTTCGCGGGGATCGCCTTCGTGAGAATGTCGCCTTTTCGTTCCAGCATCCTAAGAGTTTCGAGCACTTTGTAGCGTGCACCGCTGATTTGAACCGGTGTTAAGTTTTCTTCCAGGACTTCTTGAATTCCACTTCGGACGCGAGGTTGGCTCTGGTTGAGAATGGATCGAAGAACCGACTCCTCGGTCCCTTTAAGGGCCATGCCGAGAAGTCGCGGGGGCACTGTTCCAAGTACAATATCTAATTCGTGAGCGGGCAGCTTAAAAACGTCCTCAAAGACGTACATGTATTTTTGAGCAAGCTCCACGTACCGTGGATCATCGGCGAGAGCTGCATCGAGGATCTTTTTTCGTCGATCCTGAGGAGTGCTCTCCAAAAGAGCTGCAAAGTCTCGGAGGCCAGAGACGCCCTTGCGTTTGTATCGGGTGAGGACACTGGCCCCTGAGTCAGCGGCTGCCATTATCCACCAAACCCTGCGTAGACTCGATGCACGTCATCGTTATCATCGATGTTTTGGAGGAATTCGACGACCTCCTTTTTTTGCTCTTCGTTGAGGTCCTCGACCATCGACTTTGCGATGTAGCTCATCTCGGATTGGGTCACAGACCAACCTTGAGAACTCAGGTATTTTGAGACAGCGTCGAGATCCTTGGTGTCGCAGAAAAAACGACCCCCCGAAGCTGCATCACCGACCTCGCCTGCACTGAGGGCCTCGACGTTTTGGGCGCCCGCTTCGATCGCAACTCCCTCAAGATCGACCCCTTTTTCAGTTGCGTGAGTGGCCTCAACGACACCTGAGCGATCGAACATCCAAGCAACTGCCCCGATCGATCCAAGCTGACCCTTACGGAAGAGCACGCGAACATCCGCCGAGGTTCGATTCCGGTTTTCGGTCAAGCACTCGACAATGACGGGAACACGGTGAGGAGCAAATCCCTCGAAAGTCACTAACTCGTACACGATATCGTCATCGAGTTGGCCTGATCCACGCTTGATCGCGCGATCAATGGTGTCGCGAGGGACTGAGCCTTTTCGAGCAGCTTCGACAGCCGCGCGAAGGCGAGCATTGTTTTCAGGGTTTGGATCCCCGATCTTCGCTGCGACGACGATTTCTTTGACGAGTTTTCCAACTTGAGCCCCACGTTTATTCGCGGAAGCGACCCTGCCTGCATGTTTCCACTGTGCACCCATATTAAAGGTGTAGCCTAGGGAGGGCCTTTCGCTCAAGTCAGGATTCCATCCGAGTGGAGAGTCTTCTGGAAAGGGGACTGAACCTATGGGACTCTCCAAAGGACGATGATCTCCTTGGTTAATGATTCCTCCAAAAACTCTTCTCCCCCTCGGATCTTGATTTCTCGAACGGACGGAATGGGAGACCTTTGCCTCACTTTGCCCGTTTTTGGATGGATCAAGTCGGTCATGCCTCAAGTCACGACTCAACTGTTGGTAGCTCCCTATGCGGAGAGCCTGGCTCGAAAAAGTAAGTATGTCGATGAGGTGTGGGTCTGGCGAGATCGCTCGCCCCATGCGAGTGAATCCCTTTTGCGCGAGACTCAGGCGGATCACATCATTCATGTTTTTCCTCAAAAAGAGCTCGCTCTGGCAGCACAAAGGGCGGGGATTCAAAACCGCTCGGGAGTGGTTGGTCGCCCTTACCATTGGTTCACCTGTAACCGCTGGGTTTTTCAGAATCGCAAAAGCTCGGGGTTACACGAGACCGAGCTGAACCTTCGAATTGTAGCTCGGGCTTTAGGGCTCAATCCTCCTTCGGTTCAGGAAATCTCTCAGATGGCTCCCCAGTGGGTCGGGTATGTCCCGCGAGAAGGGGCTGGCACTCGAGAGGAGAGTCGCCCTCGAGTTCTCCTACATCCGTTTTCGTTCGGGAGCGGGAGAGAGTGGCCGTTGTCTTATTTTGCAGAAGTCTCGCATGCACTTGTGGCTCAGGGCTGGGAAGTCTGGGTGGGAGGAAGTCGCGAGGAGGGGACAAAAGTATCACCCGAGCAGCGGAGTCGATTTTCAGCGCACTGTCACTGGGCGTTTGGAACCCATGACCTTCAGGGCTATCTCGAGTTGATTGAGACGATGGACGCTTTGGTTGCATCGGGGACGGGGCCACTTCATGTCGCCGGAATCTCTGGACGTAGAGCGGTCGGGATATTTCCACCGCGTCGCTCGATCGATGCCAGTCGATGGGCTCCAATTGGAGAGGGGGTCCGCGTTCTTCAAAAAGAGCTTAAAAAAACAGAGGGCCCATTATGCAAAAAGCCATGCAGCAACACCCAGTGTCACTGCATGGCTGATGTTTCGCCTGATCAAGTGATCAGAGCAGTACTTTCCTAAGCGCGCGGAGACCATCGCGTTCAGCGGTCGTCTTCGCACTTCGAATTTCCTGAGACACTTTCTCCCGAGCTTGGAGCAGCGCGACCACTCCGGCCTCAGTGCTCTCGTAACTCTTGAGGATGCGTGCAGAGAGAACTCGCTCAATCAATGGTCGGAAGGTTCCGGGAGTTACTTCTGCGAAGAGTGCTCTTTGAGCCAGAGCGATCACTTCCGATTCGTAATCCACGGAGTCACCGCTTGCAGACTTACCCAGGTAGAGTGACGCCGACGGCTTGCGAATCAGCGATGAGAGAACCCGTGATCTCATTTTTGAGATCGGGCTTCCCTCGCCTGCACCCGTGAACGATCCGTGCATACCATCGAGGAATTGCGAGAAGATCGCATCAATCATTCCGCGATTTGCCTCGGGAAGCTGGGTGTAGAAGGTCTGAGTCTTCAGCCATTCCATCACCTGAGTCTTCAATGCACTCATCTCGGAGCGAACTGCTTCAGGCATTTCGTTGAGGCTCAAAACCCACCGGAGGTTGCTGAATACCCGAGCGCGAAGCCCAAAAGATCCACCTTCAATTCGGTCAAACTCAGGTGCATCAGAGTCAACGTGTTCATGAAGCGCTTTGGACGTGAGCGAAAGCATGTTCGCCATGCTCTGCGCTCCTGCGTTCGTGTAGAAGTTCATGGTGCCAAACAGTTCCATGTACTTCTGCTGAATCGTTGCAGCAGCTTCTCCCAATTGCGAAGCGGTTCCGAGATCCAGTTCCTCGCGGTACCTTTGGATGCTGCGAGGCAAACTGAGAGTTCTACCCAACCGAGCATTGAGGGTTTCAATCAACTCACGGGTTTGGTCTAACTGGACAGTTGGATCTTGTCCTGCATCGTAACGAATGCAGAGAGGGTCCACTGCTCCTTGAGCGTAGTCTGCGACGGAGTCCTCACACGCTGGAAGAACAGGATCGCTGTCCTTTACATCCCATCCTTCGTTGTAAAGAACGGAGATAATCTGGCGATCGTACTCGAGCAAAGGGCCATTTGCAGAGGAGATGCTTTCGAATGCATCTCGCTCGATCTGGAACTGGTTGTAGTCCATGATGGAGGTCGCGAAAGGCAGCTCTTCGACTGGGTTTCCATTTAAGGTGTCTTGAGGGCCAAACGACAAAGATGCCTTGAAGTTGTGAGCCAGTCCCAGTGCGTGCCCCATTTCGTGGAATAGCACTCCTTTGAGGAGTTCGACTGCGAACTCGGCAGGAGAAATATCTGACTTCAAGGCAAGGCTTTGAGTCAGATCCGCCATGCACTTCGGTTCAACACCCTTGCCCAAAAACCGAGCTTTTTTCAGACGGTTTTGGAAGCGAGTCAGGTGTTCTGCATGAGTTTCTGAGAACTGACCTTTCTGCCAGTAAGTATAACCGATGTTCAACCATGCAGCAGGAAGGTAAATCATCGAGTGAGACTGGATCCCGGTCAATGGATCTACGGCTTGTTGCTCATAAGCCGCGCCAGCTTCAGCAATCATATCCCAGTTGATCACGTTATAGCGAGGGTCTCCGAGTTTCACATCTTCAGGAAGGTATCCGACAAAGCGAACCCCATCGCGATCCCACATGTCTTGGAAATAACGATTCCATGCCTCAACCCCTGTTCGGAGAGCTGGAAGCAGGTCAGCAGGAGCGTTTCGAGTGACGTACCAATCGATGGTTTTGTCCGCGCTTGGCAAGAAGCGGGATGCTAGGGCGGTGGGGAATTTTCCACCGTTTCCATCGGGTAAATACACCATGGAGTTACTCAAAAATCCAAAGCGCTCCGCCAAAGGATTGATGGATGGATCGTTGTAGATGGGCTCGTAGTTGGTGGGAACCAAGGTGTCTCGAGGAAATACTGACTCGAGAAACTCAACTACGTTGCCTGCACCGGTTTCGATACTGCTTTCCATCAAGAGGTAGTTACCCCTCTCGATGTATTGCAGGGAGCGGAGCCAGTTGGATCGGGCCGGTGCGGCTTCCCCTCCTTCTGCAAAGGTGGTCAAGGTCGCTGAACCGCGAGTGATCGAAACAGTGACGGAAGTCTCGTCTTCACTCAGGATTGGGAAAGCGTGAAGAAGGCGCTCGGGGTGGTTCACATCCGATTCAAAATAATGGTCCGTTTTAGCAACGAGTTGCAGTTCTTTTCCGAAAACTCTGAAAACCGCAATCTCGTGGCCGTTGGCGAGACTTTGATAATGAAGAGACATGTCTTCATCAAAAATACTCGAGTACTGAAGGTCGCTTCCGTACAAAAACTCGCGGCCTAAAAGGATTTCCTCTTTCATAAATCGAACGGAGGTTTCGACTTTTTTCTCGGAGGAAGTTGCCGCAACTTCGCTCGGATGAGCGGCTGCAGGTTGACTCAGTTTCACTGAGCTTTCGTTGGAAAGCACCGACGTAATCATCGGACGGGTGGAGCCCGTGAACTGATAAGTTTTGCCTTTTTTCTGTGCGTCAGTGGAGCATCCAGACTGGAGTGCTGCGAACAGAAGAAGTCCAAGCACTGCACGACCTGCAGTGTGAGACCCCAGGGATCGAAAAGAGAATTTTAACTGGGATGAAGTCATGTTTGAGAGGCCCCCTAAAAGTGATGGCTTATCCGGCTCCTTGCGAAAGTCGGGAAGCGTCAGGGGCGTAAAACAGCCGTGGTGATGTGTCAAAGCGTTCGGGCAAAAAAATTCAGGGTCTTTCGCCCCGTGAGACAAAAGACCCTGAAAATATTACAGAACCCTGAGATCGTCAGGTGGGCTTAGGTTTTGGGGAGGAGCCCGATCTCCCGGAGTCGCTCATGCAAGTAGCTCAGAGCCGTATGGTTCTCCGACAAACGCACGTCCCCTCGGGGGTGCAGGAACAAGGGCATCGAGTAACGAGGCTGGCGTGCCGCTTCCCCTGGAGGATTCACCACTTGGTGAATCGTGGAGGGGTAATAGCCTTCGCTGGCCATATTGAGCATGTCACCAGAGTTGATGACGATCATTCCTGGATCGCAGGCAATGTCGAGCCAGGATCCATCCATCTTCTTGACCTGAAGGCCGGGCGCCGTAGCCGCAGGGAGGAGAGTAATGAGGTTGATGTCGCCATGCGCAGCTGCACGGATTGCTCCTTCCTCTTCTTGGCCGGTGAGAGGAGGGTAGTGAATCGGGCGTAGGAGGGTCTCTAAGCTCCCCTCGGTCATTTTGTTTAATGGCTGGGAAAACTTCTTTCGAACAGGCTCTGGAGTGCTGGCCTCGATCCATCCGAGGAGGGTTTCGGCCAAGGTCTGCATCTCTCGATAGAGTTGCGGGGTATGGGTTTTGGCGCCGGCTGGAAGCTCGCTACGGGCAGGATAGTAGTGATAAAACTCTTTTAAGTCCTTTTGAATCGCACCTTTAGCGTTCTCGCTTCGGAACGGAAAATACCCTGCCTGAACTTTCGGGTCGAAAGTGTAGCGGTGTTTCTCGCCGGATGCGAAAAAGTCTTCCCATTCCTGAAAGGTGTCAAAGATCAAGGAGTGGGCGATCGGGTGATCAGTGATCACGGCGAAGCCGGTCTCGTGAAGCGAGGCGGCAAATTCCATGGGCGCGGTCGGGCTCTTCAAACTCACGGTTCTCACGTTCATGTCCACCGGACTTAGCGCGGGAACTTGCTACTAAACAAGGAACTTCTGAAGTAGACTTTGGAACATATGAAACACTTCAAGCATAAAACATCGATTCTTCTGGCAGTGTTCACCACCTGGGCTGCTTTTTTCTCAGCTCAGCCTGTTTTGGCCGAAAAAGCGGACAAGAAGTCCCAACCTAAGATCGTTTTGGAGACGAGCGAAGGGAATATCCAGATGACCCTTTTTAAAGACCGCGCTCCCAAGACGGTCGAAAACTTCCTTGGACTGGCCTCTGGAAAGAAAGAGTGGACCAACCCCGTGAACGGGAAAAAGATCAAAGGGAAGTCTCTTTACGAAGGAACGATCTTTCATCGCGTGATCCCAGGATTCATGATCCAGGGTGGGGACCCACTGGGAACCGGAACGGGTGGGCCTGGTTATGAGTTTGAAGATGAAACCTCTCCTCTGGACAGTTTTGACCGTCCCGGGATTTTAGCGATGGCGAATGCCGGACCGAACACAAATGGTTCTCAGTTCTTTATCACGGTCAAGCCGACGCCTTGGCTCAACGGACGCCATACTATTTTTGGTGAAGTGACGCAGGGGATGGATATCGTCAACAAGATCATTTCTGCTCAGCGGGACGCTTCTGATCGTCCTTATAAGCCAGTCAAAATCAAAAAAATCAAAGTCCTCTAAGTCTTTAAGTTCGATCGAACAGAAACGAGTTGAAGTGTGGGAATCAGTCTCAAGCAAATCCTCATCGAGAAAGTGCTCACTTCGGAGGAGCGCCGCCGCATAGAGAATGCTCCACTCCGGTTGAACTCAGCCGGAATTGACGAGTGGGGATTAGATCCTCAAACCGTGCAGGCGGGGCTTGCCGCGTTTCGGTGGATTTACCGGGATTACTTCCGAGTGGAGACCGTTGGGATCGAGAATCTTCCTCCAGGTCGTGTTTTGCTCATTGCGAATCACGGAGGGCAGATTCCTTGGGATGGTCTTTTGATCGGGATGTCGTTAGTGCTCGATGCCAAGCCTGCTCGGGTAGCTCGCGGGATGCTTGAGCGCTGGTTCCCCTCGCTTCCTTTTTTGAGTTCCTTCTTTGTTCGGGTGGGTCAGATGGTAGGGGATCAAAACAACTGTCGTGATCTGCTGTTCAAGGACCAATGCGTCTTAGTTTTTCCAGAAGGCGTGCGGGGCAGTGGAAAAGTCTTTCAGAAGCGTTATCAACTGCAGCGTTTTGGGACGGGCTTTGTGCGACTCGCTCTTGAGACCAAAACCCCGATCGTTCCGGTTGCCGTGATTGGGAGTGAAGAGATGTATCCAGCCTTCATGCATCTCGATAAGCTCGCCCGCTGGATGAGAGTGCCTTATATCCCGGTTACTCCACTTTTTCCCTTTTTAGGTCCCATCGGAGCGCTGCCTCTTCCTGCAAAAGTAACCCTTCGTTATGGTCAGCCGATCTACTTAGAGGGGGACCCAGATGCTCCCGATTCAGTGATTGAGGGTATGGTTGAGCAAGTGAAGTCTGCTTTGCGTTTTGAGATTCAGCAAGGCTTGAGAAAACGCGGGAACCGCGTGTTTAGTTAAGCAGCCAAGTGATGTGAAGATACTTGATAACCTAGGGTGAATGTGATGCCAGACTCTCAACGAAAAAATCTGCCGACCCTTTTAGTAACCGGAGCATCAGGCGGCTTAGCGAGTATCTTTACGGAGCTCCTCTCTGAGCGTTACCGGTTGGTGGGAGTTGATCCGCGGCCGCTTCCTTTTGGGATGAACTTTCCTGGCAAATTCATTCAAGTGGACTACACCCATCGTAAAATGTCCGATATTTTTCGGAGTCACTCGTTTGAAGCCATGATTCATTTGGGACGGGTCTCGACGACTTCGGGAGTGAGTCGAAATGCTCGCTACACGACCAATGTTTTGGGAACGCGGAATCTGCTTCTTCAATGCCGGAAGTATGGCGTGAAGCGTGCTGTGGTCTTCAGCACTTTTCACGTTTACGGTGCTCACCAACACAATCACCTGCATATCCTCGAGGATGAGCCGTTACGTGCGAGTCAGATTTTTCCAGAGTTGAGTGATGCGGTAGAGCTCGATAATTATGCGCACACGTTTTCGCTGCAGTTTCCCGAAGTGAAGACGATCATCTTGCGGCCTGCGAACGTCGTAGGAACTCGCATCCGTAACGAAATCTCACGTTTGTTAAGAGCGGATTGGGTGCCTACGCTCTTGGGGTATGATCCGATTCTTCAGTTCATTCACGAAAGGGACATTGCTCACGCTCTTGAGTTAGCAGTCGAGAGCGATAAGACAGGGGTGTACAATGTGGCAGGAGAGGGTGTGGTGCCATATACTCGTGCGATTACTCTTGCAGGTGGACAAGCGGTCCCGATCCCTCACTTTTTTGCG
>Ga0169931_10015377_pt1 | contig 10250 bp, 5 predicted proteins | sample Kivu_15m_20L_FD_129675 | JGI IMG/M metagenome (GOLD analysis project Ga0169931, IMG submission 129675) | Freshwater microbial communities from Lake Kivu, Western Province, Rwanda to study Microbial Dark Matter (Phase II) - Kivu_15m_20L... | ecosystem: Environmental > Aquatic > Freshwater > Lake ... | reverse complement strand
GGTGATGATCAACGCCCCGATCAAGCTTCCGAGAATCGAGCCCTCGCCCCCCAGCAGGCTCGCCCCGCCGATCACCACCGCCGCGATCACGAACAGCTCGTAAGCCACCGCCGTCGTCGGTTGACCGATGCCTCCGATGAAGGAGAACTGCAGCAGGCCGGCCAGCCCCGCGAAACAACCGCACAGGCCGTACGCCAGGATCTTCGTCCGCTCGACCGGCACGCCGCACAGCCGCGCGGTCTCCTCGTTCGAGCCGATCGCCGTCAGGTGCCGCCCGAACCGCGTGTACCGCAGCAGCACGGCGGCCGCGGCCGCCGCCGCCAGCATGATCCACACGCCGGCCGGCAACAGCATCCACTGCCGGTCGACGCTGGTCAGCGCCGGATCCATCAGCCGGCCGATCCAGCAATCGGCCGGCGGGTAGACGTCCTTCTCGCGGGCGGCCCCCTTGGCGAGTCCTCGAATCACGCTCATCGAACCGAGCGTCACGATAAAGGGCGCCAGCCGCAGGCGGACGATCGCCCACCCGTTCAACAGACCGGTCAGCGCGGCCGCCAGCACGCCTGCCGCCGCCGCCAGGGGCAGCAGGACGGGATGGTCGTGGATCCAGGGAACCGCATCGGCCGCCGCCGCGTGGCCCAGGTTCAGGATCCAGGCGACCGCCACCACGGTCAGGGCAATGGTCGAACCGACCGACAGGTCGATCCCCGCCGCGATGATCACCAGCGTCATGCCCAGGGCGGCGGTGCCGTAGACGGCGCTTTGCCGGAGGATGTTTTCCAGATTCCGCAGCGAGTAGAATTTGCCGCCGTCGACGAGGGCCGCGAAAAACAGAAAGACCGCCGCCAGCGCGAGGAACCGCCCGCAGAGGTTGGCCCACGCGCTGTGCCGCCAGGTGCGGGCCACGCGGGCGTCGGCGCCGCGCGGGGAGGAGGGGGGGCGATTCGGAGCGTGCGTCAACCTGCCGACTCCTCCTGGCCCGTGGCAGCCAGCATCAATTGGTGTTCGTCCCACTCCGCCGCGGGACGGGTGGCCGACAGGCGGCCGCGGCACATCACGGCGATCTCGTCGCACGTTCCCAGCAACTCGGGCAGGTAGCTGCTGACCAGCAGAATCGCCTTCGGCGCGCGGCCCGCCGCGGCGTCGCCGCGCGCAAGCCCGTCGATCAACCGGTAGATTTCCGCTTTGGAGCCGACGTCGATGCCCCGCGTCGGCTCGTCGAGCAGCAGCACGTCGACGTCGGCGTGCAGCAGGCGGGCCAGGGCCGCCTTCTGCTGGTTGCCGCCCGACAGGCTGCTTATCGCCGCCTCGGGCCCGGTGCATTTCACGCCCAAGCGGCCGATCCACTGCCGCGCGGCCGCCGCTTGCCGGTGCGGCATCACCAGCCGGCCCGGGCCGAGACCCTCCAGCCGCGGGAGCGTCACGTTGTCGGCGACGCTCAGTCGCACCGCGAGCCCTTCCCGTTTGCGGTCTTCGCTCACGTAGCCCGCGCCGCTGTGCCACCGCGTACGCGGGCTGGCGGCCCCCCGCACGTCGCCGATCCGCACCGCGCCGCTGCGGACCGGAGCCAGTCCGAACAGCGTCCGCAACAGCGCGGTCCGCCCCGAGCCGATCAAGCCGGCGATGCCCAGCACGCGGCCGCGACGCAGGGCGAGCGTGGCGGAGAGGGGCTGTCCCTCGCCGGCCAGGTCCCGCGTTTCGAGCACCAGTTCGCCGTCGGCGGGCCGCCCGCCGCGGGGATAGAGATCGTCGATCGTGCGTCCGACCATCCGCGCGGCAATCGCGTGGGGAGAGGTTTCGGCAGTCGCTCCGCCGCCGACCGACTTCCCGTCGCGAAGCACTTCGTAACGGTCGCTGACGGCCTGCACCTCTTCGAGAAAGTGCGAAATGTAGACGACCGACAAGCCCTGGGACTTCAAGCGGCGGATCAGCGCGAACAACCGCTCGACGTCGCCGCGCGCGAGGCTGCTGGTCGGCTCGTCGAACGCCAGCACGCGGCACTGGAGGGCGACGGCGCGGGCGATCTCGACCATCTGCTGCTGGGCGAGCGCCAGCCGGCGAATCGGCAAATCCAACGGAAGGCTTTCCAGGCCGATTGCGCGCAGCGCCGCCCGCGCCTGGGTCCGCCCCGCCTGCCGCCGCAGGAACGGCCCCCACCCGGGCTCGACGCCCAGCAGCAGGTTCTCCTGCACGGTCAGGTGCGGAGCGAGCGACAATTCCTGGTAGATCATGGCCACGCCCCGTTCGCGGGCCGCCAGCGGATTGCGCGGCGCGTAGGCGACGCCGTCCAGCTCCATCGACCCGGCGTCGGGGGCATGGACGCCCGCCAGAATCTTCATCAGCGTGCTTTTGCCGGCTCCGTTCTCGCCGACCAGCGCCACGACCTCGCCCGGGTCGACCTGCAGATCGACGCCCGCGAGCGCCTGGGTGGCCCCGAAGTGCTTCGAGACCCCGCGCATCGTCAACCGCGGAACGGGCGTAGGGGGGGCGTCGGCGGATGGCATGCGGCGGTTCAGGGCCCGGCGTGGCGAGTTCGGCGGCGGAAGGTGCGGGGACGGCGTGCGAGCCCGCGGCGCGGCGATCCCTGGGTCCTTGCGCCGTCGAGGAGCCGCCGCTCGCCATCCGCCTGCGGGTTTTTTTCCGCGGGGTGCGGCGGCGGGGGTTCCTGCGCGGCGCCGCGATCGCTAGGGACCGACCAGCGCACGGATCTCCGGCTCGGCGTTCAGTCGCTCGAGCGTCACCAGTTGCACGCCCGTGTCGATGCGGGCCTCGATCGGTTCTCCGCGCAGATGCTTGACCAGCGTCTCGACGGCCAGGTAGCCCATCCGCGACGGATTCTGCACCACCAGTGCGTCGAGGTCGCCGCTGCGCAACGCCTCCACCAGTTTCGGCGAGCTGTCGAAGCCGATCGCGCACAGATTCACGGCGACGCCGCTCTTGCGCAAATCGTCCAGCGTCGATTCCAGGGCCAGCGCGGCGATCAGGTTGCAGGCGAAGATGCCGTCGACCTCCAGCCGGTTGTCGCGGACGAAGCCCTCCAGCGCATTGGCGGCCGTTTTCTTGCAGCCGGCCACCGTGCCGTCCTCCGGGTAGGGGTCGGCGACCACGTCGATTCCCAGTTCGCGGGCCGCCGCCATGAAGCCCTCCGCGCGGTTTTCGGTGCTGGCGGTGCCTTGCACGAACCGCAGGATCACGGCGCGGCGGGATGCGCCGAGCCGCGCCGCCATGCGCTCGGCCGCGAGCCGCCCCCCCGCCCGATTGTCGGTCGCCACGAAACTGACGTGCGACTGGCCGTCGACGTCGGAGTCGAAGATCACCACGGGGATGCCGCCGGCGGCCGCCGACTCCACGGCCTTCCGCTGGGCGCGGTTGTTGAGGGGAGCCACGGCCATCCCGTCGACTCCCACCGCGACCATGTTCTCGATGATTTTGTTCTGCTCGGCGATTTCCGTCTCGGTCAGCGTTCCCTCCCACCGCAGCTCGACGTCCAAATCGCGGGCCGCCTGCACGGCGCCCCGCTCGACCGTCTCCCAGAACTCGCCGCCGGTGCTCTTGGGAATGGCCGCCACCACCAGCCGACCCCGGGCCGCGGCCGCAGCCGGGTCGGTGGCGGGCGGCGGCCCGGGGGCGGGGCCGCCGCAACCGAGGCCTCCCACGGCCAGCACGGCGGCGGCAAGCGTCACGAAACAACGCATGGCTCAGGCTCCCGGCAGCGAGCGCGCGTCGGGGACTTCGCGCACCCGACGGACCCGACGGACCCGACGGCCCCAGCGGACCCGACGGACCCGACGGACATGGCGGACCCAGCGGACCCGACGGACAAGACGGGCGGCGCCCTCCGCCGGGCCGACCGCCGAGGAGCGATTATCTCCCGAAGGCAGGCCTGTGTCACCCCGACGGTCCCCTTTTTCGCGCACCGCGGCAAGGCGAGTTCCTTCGCGGCGCAAGGTTCACGAGGCGGTCAATCGCCGCAGGTGCAGGTGGAATTTGCCGAGTTTGCCGCCGTAGTTGCCCGCCGCGATGGCGGGGACTCCTTCGCCGGCGGCCGCCTCCATCGCGCGCTGCATGGCCCGCGCGACGGTCTGCTCGTCGACTCCGTTGAGAACGATTTCGCACGCGGCCTGGGCCTCGGGCGCCAGTTCGCTCTCGACGCGGCCGCGGAGCGTGGGACAAAAGGCCTGATTGGTCGAGGCCACCAGACCGCGATACCTTGAACCGACTTTGCTGCCGCTGCGGACGGCGCCGCCGGGAAAAGGAGCGATGACGCCGGGCATGTCGGCTACGGCCTGGATCGCGCGCCGCGCCGCGTCGAGCGCCGCTTGCCGCGTGGCGCCTTGGAAGATCAGATTGCCGCCGGCCACGCCTTTTTCGACGCCCGCCTGATCCTCGACCAGAAACTCGCCATCCATCACGGGGATCCGCCAGAAACGTCGTGCGCCGACGACCTTGCTCTTCTGGAAGCCGTCTCCGAAAAAGCGAAGCTGCCGCCCAAGCGGAACCTGCTCCTCGGCGGCGGGCAGTCCGTTGAAGACGGCGGTCGTCGGGCAGGTCATCACCGATTGGCCGACGCGTCGGACCAGGGCCTTGGCCAATCCCTCGGCCTGGAAGCCGAACAGCAGCACGGCGGCCGCCGGGCGCCCGTCGGGCGACTCCTCGGCCGCCAGCAGCCGTTCGACGCCGGCTTCGGCGTCGCAGCCGATGACGCTCGAGGCGTAGCCGGTCGCTTCGCGCACGGCGGCGTCGAGCCAGTACGGGTCGCAAGCCGTGATGACCAGCCGCGCGAAGCGCATGCGAAAGGCCTCGGCGAAGGTGTCGACGATCCGCGTGGGGCCGAGTTGCATGCCGCAATCCTGAGGGCGGGTGGGAACCCCTGGCGCGCCGTCCGCGCCGTCGATCCGCTCGCCAAACCCGCGGCGGCGTACCGCCCCCCAACGCGAGCGACGAGGGTTGGAGAGACCGAGAGACCGAGGGACTGAGAGACCGAAAGACCGTCGATGGGCGGCGGGGCCCTCGCTAGCGTTGTCTTACCGGCCTCCTCGCCGCCTCGCAAGGCGGACGGCAAGCCCGCTGGGCAAGGCGGGGGCCGGTCGCCATAATGGCGAGGCTCGCGCAACTCCCCGCTCCGCCGCCATGCTCAAGATCTCCCAGGGCTCCATTTACGATCCGGCCAACGGCCGGGACGGCGAGATTGCCGATCTGTGGATCGACGCCGGCCGCATCGTGGCGGCTCCGTCGGACCCCCGCGTCCGCCCGACCCGCACGATCGACGCCCGAGGGCTGGTGGTGATGCCCGGCGGGGTCGACATGCACTCCCACATCGTCGGGCCGAAGGTCAACGCGGCGCGACGTCTGCGGCCGGAAGACAAGGAGGAGGCCGAGCGGATCGTCCGTCGCGACGGGTTTCGCAGCGGTCTGGCCGGCAGCGTGCCCACCACGTTCGCCACCGGCTACAAGTACGCGGCCCTCGGCTACACCGCCGTGTTCGACGCCGCGGTGGCCCCGTTGGGAGCGCGGCAGGCCCACGCCGAATTCGCCGACACGCCGTGCATCGACGCCGGATGCTTCCTGCTGATGGGCAACAACGCGTTGCTCATGGAGGCCCTCGCGCGGAACGATCGCGCGCTGGCGCGCGCTTTCATCGGTTGGGTGCTGACCGCCGCGCGGGGCTACGCTCCCAAGCTCGTCAATCCCGGCGGCGTCGAGGTCTGGAAGCAGTCGGGGGGTGGCGCCCGCCAGGGTCTCGACGAACCGGTGCCGCCCTACGGGGTCACGCCCCGACAAATCGTCCGCGAGGTCGCCGCCGCGGCCGCCGACCTCGGCTTGCCCCATCCCGTGCACATCCACTGCAACCAGTTGGGGATGCCGGGCAACTGGACGACGACGCTCGAAACGATGCGCGCGCTCGAGGGCCGCCGCGGCCACCTGACCCATATCCAGTTCCACAGCTACGGCGGGGGCGACGGCGAGGAGGCGACGCTCTGCAGCCGCACCGCCGCGCTGGCCGACGTCGTCAATGCGTCGCCGAATCTGACGGTCGACGTGGGCCAGGTGCTGTTCGGCAGCACCACCAGCATGACCGGCGACGGACCGTTGGGGCATTTTCTCGCCCGCCTGTCGGGACGCAAGTGGTACAGCCACGACCTGGAGTGCGAGGGGGGCTGCGGCGTCTCGCCCATCGAATACAAGCAGAAGTCGCTGGTGCACGCCCTGCAGTGGGCCATCGGCCTGGAGTGGTACCTGCTGGTCAACGACCCGTGGCAGGTCGCCATGAGCACCGACCATCCCAACGGCGGTTCCTTTCTCGCCTATCCGCAGATCATCCACTTGCTGATGGACGCCCAGTACCGCCGCGACGTGCTGCGCGGCTGTCCCCCGGCGCTCCGCCAGCGGACGGTGCTGGCGGATCTCGACCGCCAGTACACGCTGGGCGAGATCGCCGTCATCACCCGCGCCGGCCCCGCGCGGATGCTCGGGCTGACCCGCAAAGGACACCTCGGCCCCGGAGCCGACGCCGACGTCACCCTCTACGACCGTTCCGACGACATCCGCCGCATGTTCGAGCTCCCCCGGTGCGTCATCAAGGGCGGCGTCGTCGTCGCCGAGCAAGGAGAACTGCGGGCGGCTCCCGACGGGCGGACGCTGCGCGTCCGGCCCGACTACGATCGCGAGGCGGAACCGACGATCGAGGCGTGGTTCAACGACCACTACTCGATGCGCTGGCGAAATTTTCCCGTCGACCTGCCCCCCGCGCGCGACCTCTAGCCGCTCCTCGCAACGCAACGCCGCGCCCCTCCGCGGCCTTCGGCGCTGCGGCCGATCGGCCGGCGGGCTGTCAGCGGGCCAGGAGGTCGAGGCGGTAAATCGGCAGGTGCCGGTAGTACACCTCGAGCATGTACGTCGACAGGCAGGTGACGAACAGCCGGCCGCCGCGGCCTCCCCAGCGGTCGCCCTGGGGGTCCCAGCTTCCCCGCTCCCGCCCCGCGCGCACCTGATGTTCCGGCAGCAGACGTCGCATCGTCGCGTTCCACGTCCGCCAGTGCCGACCTTCCATGTGGTGGCAGACCTGCGCGGCGTAGTACCAATAGTAGACGTCCCGGGCGTCGGCGTCCCAACTGGGCAGACTGGCGACCAGCAGATCGGCGCCCCGCTGCAGACGCTGGTCGCCGTGCTTCCAGCCGAGATACTGGCGGCACAGCAGACCCTCGGCCGACATGCTGAGCTTCGCCGTCTGCGAGGGCACGTAGGCGTATCGGCTGCCGCCGTCGCGGGCCACGAGATCCAGATACCCGCTGACGCGACTGAGCGTCTCGCTGGGCACCTCCAGGCCCGCCATCTGCGCGCTCTGCAGCGCCATCACGAACCAGCCCGTCACCGAAGTGTCGCTGTCGACGCCCGGCGTGTACCGCCAGCCGCCTTCCGGAGCCTGGCTGTCGACGCAGTACCGGATCGCGCGGCTCGCCGGTTCGCGGTACGCCGAATCCTCCGTCATCCCGTACAGTTCGCAGATTGCAATCGCGCCCATCGCGTGCGTGTAGAGACGGTCGTGCGCCGCACCCTCCTGGAAGAAGCGACCGTCGCTTTCCTGACGCTTCAGAAGCGCGGTCCAGCCGCGACGCGTGATGGCCGTGAAGGGCTCGTTCTCGTTCCCCGCCGGGGTGTAGCCGGCCCCCTGGAAAGCCAGCAGCGCCATGGCCGTCGCCGCGTCGGGATTCTCGGGCCCGTTGGCGCCGTCCTGGTAGGGGCCGGTCAGGCTCCACAATCCGCTGCGGCGATCCTGGTTCCGCGCGAGCCATCGCAAGGCCTCGATCACCGATTCCTGGGTGTTGCCGGTTCCGCCGTAGGCCTTGAGCAGGGCCTCGCGCATCCCTTCCTCGCGACCCGACAGCGCGACCCGCACCGGCGAGGCGGAGGCCTCTTTCTCCCAGGCGATGGGCGACGTGCGCGTGATCTCCGTGGCGGCCAGCATTTCCGACGCGTCGATCTCGAGCGCCTCGGCCGTCTCCAGATCGTTCGCTTCCAGCAAGGTCTCGCTGATCTCCAGCGGCAGATCCAAATCGCCCGGCTGCAAGGCCTCGCCGGAGTCGCGCGGGTCGAGTTGCAGCACGAACGGCCGGCTCGGCTGCTGGCTGACCAGCACCAGCGCCAACAGCAGCAGCGCCAAGATGTGCAGGATCGCGCTGGTCAGCCAGGCCGGGGCCTGCCGCGCCCACTCGGCCACGTCGAGCAACGGAGGCAGGGCCGCGGAACTGGCCGCTGAAGCTCCCCCAGTCGCCGCTCCTCCGGAAGCTGCCCGACGCACGGCCGTCTTCGGAACCGACATCGCGGACGCCGCGGTCGTCGGCGGGCGGAGGGCGACCTTCGGCAGGACCGATTCGAGGTTGCCCGAGGGCGTTCGTCCTCCGGAGGTCGACTCCGCGACCGCGACCCGCGGGAGTTGCGGACCGGCCGCGCCGCTTGCCGGAGGCGCCCCTTCGGCCGGCCCGGCCAAGGCTCCCACGACCGGCAGCAAGTTGGCCGGGCTCCCCTCGAGCGGTCCCCGAGCTTCGGGTTGGGACATGGCGTGGTCCGCAGTGGGGATCCGGCGTCGGCGGAGGGGAGCGCGGACGCCGAGAGTTGCTCGCGGAAATCCCCGAGCGGCCCTCGTCCGGCGAGCGTGCGACGCGGGTCCGCGGCCGGCAGGTTTGCCCTGGCCGATCGCCTCGCACGCGGCGGCCGCGTCGGCAGGCACTCCCTGTGGGAAGTTTATCGGTCGATTTCGGGGCCAGCAACAAAGGGCCGCGGCTGAGCCCTGCCGCGGAAAGCGGTCGCCCGCGGCGCATCGCGGGCGACGTTGGGAACGGAGCGTGCCGAGCGTCCGTCGGCGATGGCACGGTCGGGACGCCGAGAAAATCGCCGGAAGGGGGCCGTTCAAGAGTCGTGCGGCGGGGCGAACCGTGCGGTGCCGGGGGGCGGGTTCCGGGGGCAAAAGGGAGCGATCGCGCCGACGGCGCACGGGCGGTGGGACGAAGATCGGCCGCAGCGTTGTGGAAATCGACACTTGTCGGGGGAGCCGGGCGCCGATAGGATGAGAGACCTGACGCGGGGTGGAGCAGCCAGGTAGCTCGCGAGGCTCATAACCTCGAGGTCGTCGGTTCGAATCCGGCCCCCGCCACTTGTTTTCTCGGTAGCGAAACTGGGCTACCGCCAAGTTCTACGAAAGGCCGATGCCCTCTAGCGTCGGCCTTTTGCGTTCTAGGCCAAGTTCTGGCAAGGACTTGCAGCGACGGGCGAGTCTCGCGGCCACTCTCTCAGCCCGCCGCGCGCGATGTCCGGCAAGCCGATTTTACCCTTGGGCAGCCCGTTCTGGACCCAAACTCTCGGGAGTCTCTCTGTCTCGCGCAACCTGGGTTAACGCGCGCCGTCCTGGGTTAACGGCCTTCCGCTGCCCTGAATCGATCCAGATTCCTGACCACAGCGCCATTCAAGTCAGCCACTCCGGATCGCGCTCGGGGACACATCGAAAGGTAAGGCCAGGGTCAATTGAGTTTCGAAGATGTCGGCCAAGAACGGCATGTTCATCGCGGATGCTGTCGATCGCGCGGCTTACCGACGTTGAGACGTTCTTGCGAGCTCGATCCGCGTCGCTCTTGCTGCGGGTTTTGCCGCCAAGGCCAGACGCCCGGATGATTTCCGATCCAATCGCGTCCAGATCCGACTGAAGTGTGGGAATTCGGCTGTGATCATTTCGCAATTCTGCCTCCCGCAATTCCTCCTCCAATTCGGCGTACTCTTGCTTATACTTGGTCATCGCTGGCCCGTCGATCAGATCGCCTGAGTTCCCCGACATGATTAGCGGATCAATGCCCGATTCCGCAGCAAGTAAGAAAACTGCTGGCACGATGCTCTCTGGTTTTGCGAGCAAGCGAACCAAGTAGCGAAGTCCCCCAGCATCCTTCATGAGAATCATCTGGCCCTCGTATTTGATCACCCAGACCTGCCCCAACCGCCTGAACACATTTGGGTACTGGTCGAGGTCACGAAGTGCCAACTCTACGTCTGGCGTCGCGACGGCAGGCTTGGGGCGTGCGAGCGTTTCGGCGCTCATGCGGTAGATGCTGATCGACGGCTTGTGACTGCGGAACAGACGGTGACCTGCCCCCTTCCAACGAGTCCATGCCGGGAGCGAGAATCCTGGTTCTGGGCGTCACCGAAGGAGGCGCAAGCCATGCCACGAGGAAAGACGAGTTCTGCGGAGCAGATCATCGCCAAGC
>Ga0169931_10015375_pt1 | contig 10250 bp, 7 predicted proteins | sample Kivu_15m_20L_FD_129675 | JGI IMG/M metagenome (GOLD analysis project Ga0169931, IMG submission 129675) | Freshwater microbial communities from Lake Kivu, Western Province, Rwanda to study Microbial Dark Matter (Phase II) - Kivu_15m_20L... | ecosystem: Environmental > Aquatic > Freshwater > Lake ... | reverse complement strand
TCACCACTGAAACCAAGGGAAGAAGGAATTTCATGGACCACATTCTGACAAATGAGCGGGTTGTACTCGACGCGACTATCAATCGCCCGGCGACCCTCGCTCGACAAATTCGCAATCACCGTACTGACCGGTCGACCCTGCATTTGCTCCGCAACTCGATGGCCAATCTCAATCGCCGTGCGGACCGCATCGACGCGCCCAACAATCTTGATGCAGGTCCCCAAAAAGTCGTTCAGCTCGACTTGCCATACACGGATCGAGGCCCCTTTCTCCATCGCATCAAGCGCGACCATCGCTGGTGTCCAGCCAGTCGACTCGAGAACGCCAAACGCTGTTTCGTGATCGCCGGGAATCATCAGAAAAATTTCATTTCTCGAAAAAGGAAAACCTGCCCCGAAGCTAGTCGACATGATGATTGCAAGATCGTCGTGCGGCTAGAGACCTGGCCTCGTCAATAGCTTAGGTTACTTCGCAGGGGAGGACGAAAAAGCACGCGGGAACCTTTTTCCCACCCCCCCCCCGGTTTTCGCGGGCCTCACAGCACAGCACTTCCCATTTGTTCATGAGTCTGCCTGCTTCTTTGAGATGCTGGCGGGGCGATGTATCCATTGCCGACCGGGCGTTATGATCAGAAGCCAGTCAACCGCCGGTTCGATCGAACCCCCTGCCGCGAGGAGATTTTATATCGTGCGTTTTCGAGACGTTATTGCCGCCGCCTTGACGATTTTCTCCATCTCGATGTCGACACCCCTGACTGCTGCGGATTGGCCCCAGTGGCTCGGGAGAGATCGAAACGGCAAATCCTCTGAAAGTGGACTTTTCGCTCCATGGAAGGAAGCGGGACCGCCGCTGCTGTACGAAGCAAGGGGAATCGGGGGTGGCTATGCAGCGGTTTCGATCGTCGACGATCGAATCTTTACGACTGGGAATGTAGGGTCCAGCCAAGCCGTCACCGCGCTCCAAGCAGCCGATGGAAAGATCCTCTGGCAAACACCGATCACGGCCGTGCTTCCGGCTCATGATTACGCTGGGAGCCGCAGCACCCCCACTTATGATCGAGGAAAGCTCTATGTTGTCGCCAGCAGCGGCGCGATTCTCTGCTTGAATGCGACGGATGGGGAAGTCTTATGGCGTCGCGAATTCAGTGATTGGGGAGGGAAGATGATGAGCGGCTGGGGATTCAGCGAGTCGCCGCTGATCGTCGACGATGCGGTGATCTGTACGCCCGGTGGCAAGGACGGCATCGTTGTCGCCCTCGACAAGGAGCATGGCAAGGACCTTTGGGCCTGCCGGTTGCCTGCGCCTGGGAATGGCGAGCGAACTCTCAACGAAGGAGCAGGTTACTCGTCACCGATGCTCAGCCATGGTGGAGGGGTTCCCCAAATTATCCAGCTGGTTGGTCGCGGGTTGATTGGGATTCGCCTCGAGGATGGGGAATTGCTCTGGCGATACGATCGTGTCGCCAATACGACGGCGAATATTCCGACTCCGATTATCGATGGAGACCTGATCTTCACCAGTACTGCTTACGGCACTGGCTCCGCATTACTTCGCCTGGAGCCTGCTGGTCGTGCTCAAGTCTCGGTTCACGAAGTTTACTGGCTCGAGGCGGATCAACTGCAGAACAAGCATGGAGGAATGATCCTTGTCGATGGCTATATTTACTGTGGAACGGGGAATGGGCAAGGATTGCCGATCTGCGTGGAAATGGCGAGCGGGAAAATTGCTTGGGGTCCAGAGCGTGGTCAAGGACGGGGGGAGGCAAGCCTCGTCTACGCCGATCATCATCTGGTCATCCGCCGCGACAATGGAACGGTGATGCTCGTCCGCGCGACACCGGAGAAATTTGAGCTCGTGCATAGCTTTATGCCTGTCTATCAAGAGGGCAATTCCTGGGCCTATCCAGTGATCGCGGGGGGCAGACTCTACCTTCGCGAACAGGATCATCTGATGGTGTACGATATCGCGGGGGGGCTCGGGGAGGGCCGTGGCGATTCCCGAAAAGACGAGGGCGATAGTGAGTGATTCTGCGAAAGATCCGGCGAAGCTTCGCAGCGCCCGGTGGTTCGCTCCCGATGATCTTCGTTCCTTTGGTCATCGCTCGCGACTGAAGGGAATGGGGTTCGATGATGCCGACTTTCGAGAGAAACCGGTCATCGGGATCCTCAATACGTGGAGCGACCTCAATACCTGCCACTCGCATTTCAAGGAACGCGTTGACGAAATCCGTCGCGGCATCTTTCAGGCAGGAGGATTCCCGGTGGAGATCCCGGTCCTCAGCCTCGGCGAGATGCTGATGAAACCGACGACGATGTTCTACCGGAATCTGCTGTCGATGGAGACCGAAGAGGTTCTCCGCTGCCACCCGCTCGACGCGGCGATCTTGATGGGCGGGTGTGACAAGACTGTTCCGGCGATGCTCATGGGGGCCATTTCGGCAGATCTTCCTGTGATTTTTTTTCCCGCAGGCCCGATGCTCAAAGGGAACTGGAGAAATGTGACCCTCGGCAGTGGCAGTGACGCATGGAAGTACTGGAACGAACGGTGTGCAGGGAATTTGTGCGATCGTGATTGGTGGGAGATCGAAAACTGTATCGCGCGGTCAGCCGGAACTTGCATGACGATGGGGACAGCCAGCACGATGGCAGCGGCCGCCGAAGCCCTCGGCATGACGTTGCCTGGTGCATCGAGTGTTCCAGCGGTGCTTGCGGAACATTCGCGGCTCGCTGTTGCCACCGGGAGGCATGCCGTCTCACTTGCTTGGGAGGGTCCCTGCCCAAGCCAAATCGTCACGCGGGAATCGATCGAGAATGCCGTTCGCACCGTGCTTGCACTGGGCGGTTCGACCAACGCGATTGTCCACCTGATTGCGATTGCCGGCCGCGCGGGAATCACGCTCTCGCTCGATCGGTTCGATGAGCTTTCGGCACAAACTCCACTGCTGGCCAATCTACGGCCTTCCGGGGAGTATCTCATGGAGGATTTTTATCATGCCGGGGGGCTCCGCGCGTTCCTCGCCCAGCTTCTACCCCTGCTCCATGGCGATTGTCTTACGATCAATCGCTGCTCCCTAGCGGCGCAGGTGCGGGGGGCGGAAGTGATCGATCGCGCAGTGATTCGCACTCTTGATGCCCCCCTTCGTGGCGATGCCGGTACGTATGTCTTGCGCGGCAATCTCGCGCCTGATGGCTGCGTGATCAAAGCGATTGCCGCCGAGCCCCGCCTGCTCAAACATCTCGGACCAGCAGTCGTCTTTGATAGCTACTCAGAAATGAAAAGCAAAATCGATGATCCGAACCTCGACGTCACGCCAGAGAGTGTGCTCGTGCTCCGCTCGGCTGGTCCCCTTGGCGGACCAGGGATGCCGGAATGGGGAATGCTTCCGATTCCCCGCAAACTGCTCGAAGCGGGCGTTCGCGATATGGTCCGCATCAGCGATGCACGCATGAGTGGGACCAGTTACGGTGCATGCGTACTGCACGTGAGCCCTGAATCTTGGGCCGGGGGGCCGCTCGCTTTGGTTGAAAATGGAGACCTGATCGAACTCGATGTGTTCGCTCGCCGCCTGCGCTGGCATGTTGCAGAGGACGAGGCAGAGCAGCGACGTCAGCGTTATCAGAGACCCATAGCGCGCTTTGAAAGGGGTTATGGGAAGCTCTACGAAGCCCACATTCAGCAAGCCGACCAGGGATGTGACTTTGACTTTCTTCGTGGTCGCACACTGCGGCTGGAACCTGAGATCCACTGAAACCCGATGGAAACTCGCCTGCTCACACCCCAGCGTCTTTCCCAATCGGTGATCGCGGTGCCTCCACTGGCGCGCGACTCGCACGGCTTTCCAGTGCGCGAAGAAAACCGAAAGATGATCGAACACCTTCAGGGAGGTGGAGTGAATCTACTTCTCTACGGTGGTAACGCGCTCTTTTACCATCTTCCCCTTTCGCAATTCGCTGCCACCCTGGAGATGCTTCAAAGCCTTGCGGGAGAGGGCACCGCGGTCGTTCCATCGGTCGGTCCAGCATATGGGCTGATGATGGATCAGGCGACGGTGCTCCGTGATTTCGCGTTCCCGACCGCGATGGTCCTGCCGCAACGCGAGGTTGCCGACGAACTGGGGATTGCCAGGGGAATCCGCGCCTTTGCCGATCGTTTTGGTCGACCAATTGTCTTGTATTTAAAATTTCCACACTGGCTTTCCGCACCGTTAATTGAGGCCATGGTTCGCGATGGCCTGATTTCTTGGATCAAGTATGCGGTCGTTGTCGAAGACCCTGGCGATGACGACGAACTGCGAGTCCTCGCGGATACGCTCGGTACCAGCCAAATCATCAGCGGCATCGGCGAACAGCCAGCAATCATCCATCTTCGCGATTTTCGTCTCCAGGGATACACCAGCGGTTGTGTCTGCGTTGCACCGCACCGTTCGATGGCGATGCTCCGAGCCATCCAGGCTGGAGCCTGGGATGAGGCAGAGTCGCTTCGCGCGTGCTTTCACCCGCTCGAAGACCTTCGCAATCGAATCCATCCGATCCGTGTTCTCCACCGCGCTGTGGAGCTCGCTGGGATTGCCACGACCGGGCCTCTTCCTCCACTGCTGAGCGATGTCCCGGCGGAATCCGTACCCGCAATCGCTGCCGCCGCCCGTGAGCTCCTGGCGAGCGAAGCGCTCTTGTCCTGCACCACCGGGCCGGATCATGCCCATTCCTGATCGCCCTCGGGCCGCCTCGTCCGACCCGCGATACCGCTTCCTTCGCACCGACGATGGTTCCTGGACCTTGGAGGTATCCGCCAGCGGTGACACCTTCCACAGCGGCTGCGGCGCACTGACCGAATGCCAGCACGTGTACCTCGAAAACAGTGGAATTGCGGAACTTTTGCGGAGCGGGGCAGGTGCATCGGTACTGGAAGTCGGTTTCGGCACAGGAATGTCGATGCTCATCACCGCGGCAATGGCGGTGTACCACAACGCTCCACTGCGCTATCTGGCCCTTGAAAATCAGCTTCTCTCGGTGGACCTTTTCCGTGAACTGAGCGTCCTGAACCAATCCTGGGGCGGCAATCCATATGCCCCGATCTGCGCCGCGTTAGCGATGCAGTGGACCGAACGCCTCAAGGCCGACAGTCGGGCTGCGGAAGGACTGACCTGGGAGATCTCACCCCAAGTTGCGATTGAACTGCACCCCGAGGATGCAGTGCGATGGAACCCTGATACGAGGATTGGATCCGTCGATGCAATTTATTTCGATCCATTTAGCCCAGCATCCAATCCGCAACTTTGGATGGGAGATTGCTTGCGAAAGATGATCGCAGCACTTCGGCTCGGCGGAAAACTCGTGAGCTACTGCGTCAAGAGCCAAGTCCGCAGCGAGTTGCGACGACTCGGGATGGAGGTTCTCAAATATCCAGGCCCTCCAGGGGGCAAGCGAGAAGTCCTTGTCGCCATCCGTCACTGCTGAAATTCGTTGAAGGAAACTTCGGCACAGCTTGCCAGCACTCGTCCGATCTCCGCAATCCTCGCCTCATCATTTGCCGAAAGCTGTTCTACGACTAACAGATGGGAACGGATTCGCTGCTTCCGCAATCCTTGCTTCATTTCCAGGCTGGTCTCGAGGGGTAAAGAGTTCCGCTGGGCAATCGCTTCGCTGAGCGCCAAACGTGCAAAGGGAGGAATCCCCTGTTTGCGAACAATATTCAGCCGCGAGGCAAGCAGTGTAAAGTCGTGGTATGCAGTCGGAATCGCGGGATTGACCACCGCCTGAATCGTTGTTGAATACCTCATGTCGCCGAAGTGAACTTCGAGCCGTTCTTGTTCTTCTTCTACCGAGGGTGCAAGGTACTGGACCTCGGCGCTGAGCCCGAAGGCCTCGCCTTTACCCTCTTCTTGGACGGCCGCTCGGAATTGTGCCGCAGCCGTTGTCAGGACATCGGTAGCAAGCGTCACTCGCTGGAGATTCCGGCAATCGACTAAGACAACCCGGCCACGACCCGGATCGTAAATCGTGACCAGTCGCTGATCATCGAGACGTAATTCGTAGATGACGCCTGATTGAAAAAGAATCAGGTGTCGCGCCGCCGGCTCGACTTTTGTTCCTTCGAAGAGCTCCGTCTCGACCCGAAACGACGGACCCGTTGGGGGAATCGTCGGATCCGTTGCTTGGCTTGGTGCGACCATCCAAGGAACGACTAGAAATGTCATCAAGTAAAAGAAACCTCGCATCTTCACTCCCCGAACGATCCCAGGGCCCGGATGACCCCAGGTCTCGAATGACCCCAGGGACCCACCGCAAAAATCGATACATTCGATCCGTGTCGTAGCGAATTTTCGCCCCCCGTGTCTACGCCGACTCCTCGCGAACCGCGGAAGAAAGTAGGCTCCTGCGAAGGAAGAACCTTTTCAATCGCTTCCCCGGCAACAATTCACGGCAGCAATCGGTCCGATGATCAAACGCATACTAGTCACAGGCGGTGCAGGTTTTCTTGGCTCGTATCTCTGCGAGCGACTGGTCCACGAAGGGCACGACGTTATTTGTCTGGATAACTTTTTTACCAGTCAGAAAACGAATGTCTCGCATCTCTTGGGACGGCGGAATTTTGAATTGATCCGGCATGATGTGACCCTCCCGATCTTTTTGGAGGTCGATCAGATTTACAACATGGCATGCCCCGCCGCGCCGGGTCATTACCAGTTCAACCCGATCAAGACGATGAAGACCTCGGTTCTGGGAGCCATCAATATTCTTGGTATGGCCAAGCGCTGCGGCGCTCGAGTTCTCCAGGCCAGCACCAGCGAGGTCTACGGTGATCCCGAGGTCCATCCACAACCGGAATCGTACCGAGGTAGCGTCAATCCGGTCGGAATCCGCTCGTGCTATGACGAAGGAAAGCGAGCAGCCGAAACACTATTCATGGACTACTGGCGGCGTAACAAAGTCAGCGTCCGGATTGTTCGCATCTTCAATACCTACGGCCCCCGCATGCATCCCTATGATGGACGCGTGGTCTCCAACTTTATTCGCCAAGCACTCATGGGGGAACCGATCACCCTTTTTGGCGATGGCCAGCAAACACGATCGTTCTGCTATCGAGACGATCTGTGCGAAGCGATTATCCGGATGATGAACCTTGAGGAGGATTTTCCGGGTCCCATCAATATTGGCAATCCGGGCGAATTTACCATCCGTGAATTGGCCGAACTGGTGATCGAATTGACTGGAAGTCGCTCCGAGATCATCCACCATCCGCTCCCGGCAGACGATCCCACGCGTCGCCGGCCTGATATTGCCCTGGCTCAAGCGAAACTCCACTGGACTCCGAGCTTTCCCCTTCGCGAAGGACTCCAGGAGACCATCCACTGGTTCCGCTCCATCAACTTAGGGGATTATCGCCCGCCGACTCCGAACTACGTGTGACACCTCTGCTCTAAATTTGGCGGATAAAACGGTTGCTCGCAGGCTGAGCGATGTAGGAGGCGGCGGTTGGAATTTCTTCGCTGGAAGCGACATTCTCTCGATCGACAGATTCCCCTCGAGACGATCAACACAGCAGGGGATGTGTCGGGTTCGACGACCCAGTACACGCTCAACCGATTTCCACAATCGCCCGATCCTTGATCTGTGTGCAGCGATTGCGGTCGATGGATTCCGATGGACATTGTCAAGGAGTAGACGCGTGAAGATTCATTTTTTGCGGAATGCAGCGATTGCGCTGGGCTTTTGCACCGCAGGCCTCGCGCACGGACAGTATGACGGGTATCCGGCACAGAACAACGGATATGGTGGCGATGGCTTTAGTGCGCCTCCTGGAGCATTGAGTGCGATCCCGAATCGGGAACTGGCATCTGGCTCGGGCCTTCGCCCGTTGCCATCGATCCAAGCGGAACCGACATCGGCCGAAAGCTGGGTTCAGTATCCGTCGTTGCCGACGTTTGCCCCGGGCTCGCAACCCACGATGGAGGGAACGCCGGCTCCCTATCAATACCAAGCGGTCGCGCGGCGTTCGCAGGACCTCGGAGGTGCCGTTGGCTCGGGACATCTCCCGCCGCCAGGCCAATCGGTTGTTGCGCCCGGCGAGGGAACGCTCTACCCACCAGCTACCCCGGATCATTCCTTGTCTGCACCTCAGCCAATGGTCCATGGTCACCATCCATCAACTGGTCACCAACCATCGATGGGTCACCATCATGAACCACATGCCCACCAGTATTCCCAGCCTTCGGCACCCTGGGTGCATGCAAGTCCTGAGCCCTGCAGCACGCCCGCCGCGATTGTCAACACCGAAGTCCCGATTCGAAATTGGTTCGGGGGCAGCAACATTCTCTTTTTTAATTTTGAAAGCGAGTGCAATCGTCGGTTGATTTTCCAAGATGCGATGCCCTCGGCCACGATGCTGCAAACCGATGCGGTAGACCCATCGACAAGCGTCGGATTTGAGACATTTCTCGGCCGTTACTTTGCATGTGGTCGCTATGCGATTGAAGCAGGCTTCTTCTATTTTGACCCCGATGAAGAAAGCAGCTCGATCACTGCACCCGTTGCCGGGGATTACCGGGCGGCGATGCCCCACTGGGACCGTTTGATCATGGATCGTAACAACGACGGCACGCCAGACGACCTGGGCGCTGTAGGACCCGGCGATGACCATCTCTATGGCGTCTATGACGCTGCGACGGCATACCGTATTCGGAGAGATGTCGATTTCCGTGGTTTAGAATTCAACTTTGTGGCTTTCGCGATCGGTGGCGCCCAGCGAGCGGGAATGCTCAATTGCGGCACCGCCGCCTGCGGTCCTTCCTTCGGTGATCCTTGTGCCGTTCGTGGGTGCGGAGGCCTCGGTGGTCCAATGGTTCCGGGCTGCACCAACCGCGTTCAATTGCAGTTCATGCATGGCCTGCGTTGGCTCAGCTTCGATGATGACTTCGAATTCGGTGCCTCGGTTTCTGATTCGGCCTGGGGAAGTGGAACCGACGATTTCTACTACACGGTCAATGCAGAAAACGACCTCATCGGCTACCAGCTCGGCTCGCGAATCAATTATGCCCTGACCTGCCGCGTGAATCTGTATGCCGGGGCTAAATTTGGTCTCTACGCGAATGATGTTGAGTATCAGGCGCGGATCGGAGATTACACAACGACAGCCCTTGTCGGTAGCTACTACAGTTCATTCGAGGATTCCCAAGTCCATGTCTCTCGTAGCGATACGGTGCTCGCAACACTCGGGGAACTCGACCTCGGGATGGGAGTTCGTTTGAGCAATTGCTGGGTTCTGACCGGTGGTTATCGGCTCATGGGAATCAACGGCGTGGCGACGAGTGTCGGTTCCATTTCCAATGACCCGGCGCACCTGACCGAAGGACACCTGACCTGCATCGACGACAGCATCCTCCTCCACGGTGGTTATGCCGGTCTGCAGTACAATTGGTAGAAATCGAATCGGGCGATGCTTGTTGTCTTTGGTCGTCCCGAACCAAGAGACTCGGTCGTCGTTCAGAGTGGCTCGTCCACACTGATGATGACCGAGTTTTTTTGCAATCGTACTGCCCGCTGCCGCCGTGGCCTTTGAAGCTCCATCGTTGTTCGCGAGACCCCTAGGCGGCATTCTGGACGGGAGCAACCCGCTCAGTCCCGATCGTTTGTTCTTGATCGAGGACCTCGCCCGCGAGCGACCTGTAATCCTCGGCACCATGACTTGTCGGTGCATACTGAAAAATCGATTGACCAAAACTCGGGGCCTCAGCTAGCCGCACGTTTCGGCGGATTCTTGTTTGAAAAAATCGCGCTCGGCTCAATGTCCCCTGCACCGTTTGATGGGATCGAAAGAAATCGTCAACATCGCTGCTGACTTCTGCAGCCAGCCTTGTGTTGGCATCATACATACATAAGACGATCCCCGATAATCGCAGCGACTCGTTCAGCCGACGCGAGACGATCTCGACGGTACGAAGCAATTTGCTCAGCCCATGCAACGCCAGAAAGTGCGGCTGCAGCGGAAGAAAAACTTCTTGGACTGCCACCAGCGCGTTGAGTGTCAAAACACCCAGCGAAGGTGGGCAGTCAAGAATCAAGTAGTCGAAGCGTTCGCGATCGACCGCAAGCTTGTCGCGAAGAATCATCTCCCGCCCGACCTCACCGGCTAACTCCATCTCGGCGGCAGCAAGGTCTAAATTCGAAGGTACTACCGAGAGCGATGGACTGAGCTCCCGACGCGCCTGGGCAATGGACGTGCGGCCGCAGAGGACCTCGTACATGCTGTCC
>Ga0169931_10015373_pt1 | contig 10250 bp, 10 predicted proteins | sample Kivu_15m_20L_FD_129675 | JGI IMG/M metagenome (GOLD analysis project Ga0169931, IMG submission 129675) | Freshwater microbial communities from Lake Kivu, Western Province, Rwanda to study Microbial Dark Matter (Phase II) - Kivu_15m_20L... | ecosystem: Environmental > Aquatic > Freshwater > Lake... | reverse complement strand
TGGTTTTGGAGGTGCTTGCTGTGTTTGAGCTTGTGTAACTACTCCATCAACTGTCATTGTTACACCACTGAAACCTCCAAACATTTTATCTGCTGGATGATATGCAAGTCTAGGTCTTGTTGCAAAGTACTGGTTTGATGGTTGTGTATATCCAGGAACTTTAGCTTTTTGATCATTCCAATTTCCTGATGGAACTTTACCTACAGGAGCAGTTCTTCTTACAAAGTATCTGTTTGGAGCTGGAGAATAACCTGTTACATGTGCCCTATACCAATGGAAATCTGTCATTTTGGCATTTTGATAAGCATTCTCCAAAGCTGCTTGTACAGTAGCTGGCGGTGATGCTTTTGTCTCAGATGGTTTTGGCACATCTGCTGGTTTTGGCTCAGAACCTTTTGGCAGTACGCCTTTTGGTTTTGTAACCTCAGCAGGCTTTGCAACCTCAGCTGGTTTTGATGCTGGTTTTGCAACCTCAGCAGGCTTTACCTCAGCAGGTTTTGGTGCTGGTTTGGCTTCAAGCTGTGTTGCCAATTTATCTAATTTAGCTTCTAATTCGGCAATCTTGTTTTCAAGATCTTGTTTTGTTTGCTTTTTAGCAGCCGACATTTAGTTTGGATGAATTTTCGGGGTTTATTTACATTTGGGTCAAGTATCAAAGTAAAATTTGATCAAGTTTTATATGCATAATACACCCAACTGTAACTATGGATGATTTTGAAAAAGAGTATCCGGGATTTGATTGGAAAAATACTCCGGCATACAAACACCCTGGAGGAAAAGATTGTCCTTGTCCAAAACATGAATATATTAGAGAACAGATCAATTTTACAAGACAGGTAAATCAGAAAGGCAAGGAGCCATCAAAAATAACTCTAAAATTCTGTCCTGATCATTATAGAGTGTATACCCAAGAGGTAATTCCAGCTATGCCATTAAAATATAGAATTTTAACAAAAATTGCATTAAAACTTGGAGCAATTCAAGTAGAGCAGCTAAAATACATGGAATCAGAATTATGTTTCTATTGTAAATTTGGTTCTGGTGGACATGATAGAAAAAACGAACTTCCACCAATGTAAAATTTCTATTCAGGACTAAGTAAAATTTTTGGTTTGTTTGGTGTGTCATGATGACATCTCTTTCCACATAATGGACATCGTTTTCTATCAAGAAAAACGCATTGACAGATATGTGAGTCAAGATAAGATTTGGCTAATTTGTTTGATTCACCAGTTCCATTGCAAAATGGACATTGAGAACCCAATAGCTCAATAGTACCAGATCCTTTACAAACTACACATTTGTCATCAACCAATGAGATAATTTCCCAGTGGTAGGAATTAAATGCCATGCGTTAGAATTATTTTTAAAATATCAAGCATGCGTAAATCTAGTTAAGCTTATACTGGATTCAATTTTAGTAAAATTATGGCAATTGAAGACATCCATGAATTTGTAACAGAGTTAGAAAAAAAGGGGGAATTAAAAAGAGTAAAAACAGAAGTTGATTCAAATTTAGAAATTGCAGAAATTTTGAGAAGAGAGATGTATTCAAATGGTCCAGCTGTACTTTTTGAAAATGTAAAAAATTATGACATGCCAGTATTGGGCAATGCATTTGGTTCAATGAAAAGATTGGAAATTGGACTAGAGATGACAGACTTTACAGAGATAGGACAAAGAATTGTAGATATGACAAAGATGGATATGCCATCTGGATTTCTAAATAAGATAAAAAAACTTCCCGAACTTTCAAAAATGGCAGAATCTTTTCCTAAACTAGAAAACAGTGGACCAGTAACTGAGATTACTTCAAGTGATGCATCTTTTGATAAATTACCAATTTTAAAATCATGGCCAAATGACGCAGGACGTTTTATTACATTAGGATTAGTTGCAACAAAACATCCAGAAACGGGAGTTAGAAATCTTGGAGTATATAGAATGCAAATTATAGATAGCACACATGCAATGATGCACTGGCAAAAACATAAACGCGGTGCACAGCACGGAGAGATTTCAAAAGAGCGCGGAGAGAAAATACCTGCAGCTGTAATTATTGGATGTGAACCTGCAACTGTGTTTTCATCAATTGCTCCAGTTCCAGAAGGACTTGACAAGTATTTGTTTGCGGGAATTACAAGAAAAAAAGGAATCAAAACTGTAAAATGCAAAACCATTGATTTGGAAGTTCCTGCAAACGCGGAAATTGTTTTGGAGGGATATGTTGACCCATATGATATCAGAGACGAAGGACCGTTTGGAGATCATACAGGATATTACACTCCGATTGAACCATACCCAACTTTTACATTAACTGGAATTATGAGAAGGAAAAATCCTATTTATGTCACAACAGTGGTAGGCAAACCAATCCTCGAAGATGCATATATTGGCAAAGTTATCGAGCAATCATTTTTGCCATTGATACGAATGTTTCATCCAGAAGTTGTAGATTTCAGTATGCCAGCATCTGGATGGTTCCAAGGTTTTGCAATAATATCAATTAAAAAAAGATACCCAGGACAAGCAAAAAAAGTAATGATGGGATTATGGGGAATGGGACAGATGGCATTAACAAAGATGTTTGTTGTAGTAGATGAGGACATCAATGTTCATGATATCAATGATGTAATATGGGCAATTACAACAAGAGCTGATGCTGCACGTGATACAACAATTATCAACAACACACCTACAGATACACTTGATCCTGCATCTCCAATGGTGAATTTGGGTTCAAAGTTAGGAATTGATGCCACTCAAAAAACTAGAGAAGAAGGGTATCAAAGAGAAATTCAACAATTAGTCAAGGTTGATAAAGAAACAAAAAATCTAGTAGATTCTAAATGGTCTAGTTACGGATTATAGCAAAGCAATAGGATTGTAGAAATTATCTCGCTCTTCTGCTTGATAACCAATTTGGTGAATCGCATCTACAATTAGTTTACCAGTTAGTTCAGTAGAACGTGAACCGGTACAAGATACAACCTCTTCACCAATCAATGTACCGCCAAAATCATTTGCCCCATATTGAAGAGCAAGTTGCGCCATTCCAACTCCATTTGTAAGCCATGAAGACTGAATGTGTGGAATTAATCCATTAAAAACAAGTCTAGATATCGCTATCATTTTTAGCAATTGGGTACCACCGGTTCCATACTCCACTAATTTTTCTTCTTGCATCAAAGTATTATTTGGTTCAAAATTCCAAGGAATAAATGCCATAAATCCACTAGTCTTTTCTTGTAATTTTACAATTTTAAAAAAGTGGTCTACAATATCATCATTATTTTCTACATGTCCATACATCATAGTTGCTGATGCTGGAATGTCAAGGGAGTGAGCTTCGTCCATTATCCTAATCCAATCTACACTGGATATTTTTTTTGGACTAATCACATCTTTAACAGAGTCTACAAGAATTTCAGCTCCTGCACCAGGAATTGATTGTAATCCAGATTCTTTTAATCTAGATAAAACTTCTTTTGTGGATGATTTTTCAATTCTAGAGATCATATCAATTTCAGATGCAGAAAGTCCATGTACACCGACTTCTGGAAATTTTTGTCTAATCATTTTAAAGGCATTTTCATAATATTCAATTTTCAGATTTGGATTGTGTCCACCTTGAATCAAGACTTGTCTAATCTTAAACATGTCCCATGCAGTCTTTACTCGAGATTCAATTTGATCCAGAGATAGTGTATAAGCATCATCAGAACCAGGAGAGCGATAAAATGCACAGAATTTACAATCAGTAATGCAGACGTTAGTATAATTCAAAATAATATTATTTACAAAAGAGACCTTCTTTCCAAATTGCTTTCTTGTCAAATGGCCAGAAACTAGACCCATCAGATGCACATCATCAGACTCTAATAATCTAAGACAATCTGCAGGACCAGGCCTATTACCATTTAGAGAATTTTCAAGAATATCTCCAATGTCACTTCGATTAATTTGTTCAGTAGTTTGACTCAATTAACTTGTTCAACAACATCTATGATTTCTATTTATTCCTTGAGAGGGTATGGCAAAAAACAACACATCAGACATATTCATGCATAAATAAGATAATTTTGAGTTAAAGATTCACGTTATTTTTAAGTAGGGCACTAAAAACAGATTCAGCCATGGTATCGGGTCACGAGATTCGACTAAATCGAATTCTTAGAAAAGGAAAAATGTTATGCATTCCAATGGATCATGGAATTTCAAATGGTCCTATCGAAGGATTAGCAGATCCGGCATCGATAATTTACAGATGTGAAACGCATGGACTTACAAGCATCATAATTAACAAAGGAATTCTCAAAACACTACCAAAACCAACAAAGATTGGCGTACTAGTTCATTTTTCAAGCAGTACTTCTTTGTCAATGTCTCCTAATCGTAAAATGCTAACTGGGACTGTAGAAGAAGCTGCAAGACTAGGAGCAGATGGAGTATCACTTCACATCAACATCGGCGGTAAAGAAGAACCTGAGATGTTAGAACAGCTTGGAATGACTGCTGACCAATGTCACAAATGGGATATGCCATTATTAGCAATGATGTACCCAAGAGGCGAAAATATCAAAGATCCACATGACCCAGAAATTGTAGGACATGTTGCAAGAATAGGAGCAGAATGCGGAGCAGATATTGTTAAAACACTATACACAGGGGATATAGATTCATTTGCAAAAATTGTAAAGAGCACTCCAGTTCCTATTGTTATTGCAGGAGGACCAAAAACTAAAACAGATTTAGATATTTTACAGATGACAGAAGATGCAATGACTGCAGGAGCTAAAGGTGTAACATATGGTAGAAATATTTTTGCACATAAAAATCCAGAAAAGATAGTAGAAGCATTAGCATCAATAATTTTCAGAAAAGAATCCGCAAAGGAAGCAATGAAAAAACTTGAACAAAACTAGAGAATTAATAATTTCGCCCAAAGTCTCTCAAGCGCAATTAGCAAAATTTCTTCCACAGTTAGAAGAAGAAGGAATTAAGACAGTATATCTTGATCCAAAAAAACTAAATTCTAAAAAGACAAAATTAGATACAGTATATTCATCATCTGCTGCAAATTACATAGTAATTGAAAAAGAAGGTTCAGCAAAACCAAAAGGGAAAAAAATAGGCAGGAAATTTGAGGTTTTATCCAACAAGGACATTGAAAATATTTTAACAGTTGCAAAAAAAGGACTAGATTTTGTAATAGTTGAAGTAAAAGATTGGAAAATTATTCCACTTGAAAACATAATTGCAAAACTTCACAAAATTAATACAAAAATTTTTGCTATGGCAAATACACCAGAGGAAGTAAGAAAGATGTTTTCAATACTTGAAGTTGGAGTAGATGGAGTTATTTTCAATACAGGTTCAATTAGTGAAGTAAGAGAAGCTATGGTGTATTTAGGAACTAGAAGCTTTGATTTGAAATCTGCGAAAATTATCGAGATTAAAGAAGTAGGAGACGGTGAGAGAGTTTGTGTCGATACAGCATCAATGTTACACAAGGGAGAAGGAATGCTTATTGGAAGTAGATCAAATTTTCTATTTTTAGTTCATAATGAATCAGTAGGTTCATCATTTACATCACCAAGACCATTTAGAGTAAATGCTGGAGCAGTTCATTGCTATACACTATCTCCTGATGGAACTACAAACTACCTTTCAGAAGTAGAAACAGGTTCTGAAGTATTAATAATAAATTCTAAAGGTAAAGCAAGAAGAGCTACTGTGGGAAGGTCAAAAATAGAAAGACGCCCAATGTTGATGATTAAAGCATCTGTAGGAGGAGAAATTGGAGGAATAATTGCACAAGACGCTGAAACAATTCGCTTTGTAAAACCAAACGGTCAACTTGTATCAGTGACTCATCTCAAGAAAGGAGATTCAGTAATGGTTCATGCAAAATCTGCAACAGGTAGACATTTTGGAATGGAAGTATCAGATGAATATATTTTAGAAAAGTAAAAATGAAATACAAAACGTGTGTATCAATTGCAGAAAATTCTTCAAATAAGATCAAAAACAATCTAAAACAAGCACTAAAAAAATCAGACTATGCAGAAATAAGATTTGATTTTTTAAAAACAGATGATATACCACAGACATTAGAAAATATCAAAGATGATTTAAAAAAAGTAGTATGCACACTTAGACCAAAATCAGAAGGAGGAAAATTTGAAGGAAGTGAAAAAGAAAGAGTTGCAATATTAAAATTAATTTCAGAGTATAATCCATTTTTACTAGATGTTGAATTTAATACAATTAAAAAAAATAAAGAATTGGTAAAATATCTCAAATCAACAAAGACCAGACTACTTATTTCATGGCATGACTTTAAAAAAACTCCAAAATTTTCTGAGTTAAAAAATAAAATGAACCAAATGGGTAAATTTTCAAATAATGTAAAAATTGTTACTACAGCCAAATCAGTTAAAGATTCAACTGTAACTCTTCAACTCTATAGCCAAAATAAGAAAAACAGTTTGATAGCGTTTGCGATGGGGGATAATGGAAGATTATCAAGAATTTTGTGCCTATACCTAGGAAGCCCATACACCTACGTATCACTTGGAAAGCCAATAGCACCTGGACAATTCAGTGTTGATGAGGTGAAAAAAATCATCAACCTAAAGATGAATTAAATATTAAGAGCCTAGCCAAATAAAGAATATAATTTTAGAGTTTATAAAAAATAATAATAAAAAAGACATTTCATACATGTCGAGAGTTTAAATCAATCATAGTAATCTAGAAAATAAGATGTCAAAAACATTTGCAGTTATTGGAGATCCTATTGATCATTCATTATCACCAAATATTCATAGTGCAGCATTTAGAGAATTGAATTTGGATTGCTCATATATCGCATATAAAATAGCAAAAGACGAATTAGAAGAAGGAATAGAATCACTTAAAAAAATTAAGATAGCAGGATTTAATGTTACAATTCCACATAAAGTTGAAATGATGAAATACCTGAATAAATTAGACGAGTCTTGTAGTATTATAGGTGCAGTGAATACAGTTACAAACGATAATGGAATTTTAAAAGGATACAATACAGATATGGACGGATTTTTAGAACCATTTAAACAAAGAAATTTGAACATAAGAGATTTGAAAGTTTTGTTATTAGGAGCAGGTGGTGCTGCAAGGGCTATCGTAGCAGGATTTGCAAAAGAACATGCAAAAAATATCACTATAGCAAACAGAACTTTAGAAAATGCAAATAAGATCTCAGAGTTTTCAAATAAAATTGGATTAAAAGCAAATCCAATTAGAATAGATGAGATAGGAGAGACGACAAAAAATTATGATATTATCGTAAATGCAACATCAGTAGGATTGAAAAACGAACCAAGTATTATTTCACTTGAGGGAATTAACTCAAAAACAATTGTGTATGATATAGTATATTCTCCAATAAATACAGATTTTATAAAAAAAGCAAAAGAAAAAGGAGCCATCATAATTTATGGCTATGAGATGCTATTGGGTCAAGCATCTAGAGCGTTTCAAATATGGCATGGTGTAGAAGCACCTTATAATGCCATGAAAAAAGCATTGTTAGGAGGAGTATAATGACAAAAGCGATGGCTACAGTGCACGGTGCAGTATCACTTGTAAATGCAATTGCTACCCACAAGGGCGCAACATTAGGCATTGAATTGAAAGTAGATGCAATAATTGAGACCAGTCCAGGTAAAGGAATTTTCATTCAGTCAGAAAACAAGAGCCTAAGTTCAAGATTAATAAATAAAACTATAGAAAAAATACTTTCAAAAAAAGAGATTGAAGAAAACAGGATTGACGTTACGCTAAATTCAGAAATACCTACAGGATATGGATTAAAAAGTTCAAGTGCAATTTCATCAGCAATCGCTCTTGCATGTGCAAAAATATTCAAACCAAAATTAACAGATAAACAAATTTTACTTGCAGGAGTTGATGCATCATTAGAATCTAAAGTAAGCATAACTGGAGCATATGATGATGCATGTTCATGTTATTATGGAGGATTCAATGTAACTGACAATCTTAAAAAAAATAGAATTCATTCAGAAAGAGCACCAGTAAATTTAATTGCAGTGATATTTATTCCTAAAAATAGAAAACGAGGAAATTTAAAAAATCTAAAAATTCTTTCAGATGTATTTAATGGCGCATGGGAGTTGGCAAAAAAAGCAGAGTATTGGAATGCAATGAACATCAATGGATTAGCAACAGCTGCAATATTAAATTCAGATCCGAAAATAATTATTAATTTGTTGGAGAAAGGAGCACTTGGGGCATCAGTTTCAGGGAACGGTCCTGCAATTGCAGCTGTAACAAAAAAGGAAAACGAATCAAACATAAAAAAAGTATTTTCAGCATTAGAAGGAAATGTAATAGTATCCAAAATCAATAATAAAAAGGCCGAAGTTCATGAATTGTAAAGTAGAAAAATCAAAAATAACAGGTCACATCACATGCCCTGCAAATAAAAGTTATTCACATAGAGCAATCTTTCTTGCAGCACTTGCAGGCAATGATAGCAAAATTGACAATGTGTTGTTTTCAGACGATACAGTTGCAACAATAGATACATGTAAGAAATTTGGAGCGGAAATTGAAGAGCTAAATTCGTCAATAATTGTCAGGAAACCAATAAAATTTGACATAGATGTACCTGAAATCGATGCTAAAAACTCAGGAACGACCATAAGAATTGCATCGGGGATTGCAGGATTGTTTACTAACGAAATTACATTGACAGGAGATACTAGTCTTCAAAAAAGACCAATGCAACCACTACTGGATGCATTAAAAAGTATAGGAGCAAAATGTACTTCAACAAATGGAATGCCACCAATTAAAATTACGGGAAGAATTTTAGGTGGAGATATTTCAATTCCTGGAAATTTTTCGAGTCAATTTGTATCAGCACTACTAATTTGTGCACCATTAACTGAAAAAGGAATTAACTTAAACATCGATGGGAATTTAGTTTCAAAACCATATCTTGATGCAACCATTGCAACAATGAGAAATTTTGGAGTTACAGTACAAACATTAATTCCATATAAAAAATACAATATTTCACCCCAATTATACAAATCATCTGCATTTACTGTACCAATTGATTTTTCAAGTTTAGCATTACTACTTTCAGCTGCAGTATTAAATGGAGAAAACGTTGTAATCCATGGTAAAATTGGAAACCTACCTCAAGGAGATGAAGTGTTTATCGATATTTTAGAACAGATGGGGGTAAAAGTAACCATAGCAGAAGAACATGTCACAATTAAAACACCAGATAAACTTAGTGGGGGAAGATTCGATTTAAACAATTCACCAGACCTGCTTCCCCCATTAGCAATTCTAGCATTAAAAACAACAAACCCAATTGAAATTATAAATGTAAAACATGCAAGATTAAAAGAAACAGATAGAATCTCCATACTATCTAGAGAACTAGTTAAAATAGGAATTAAAGTACAAGAGAAAGAAGACGGTTTAATTTTAGAGTCGTCAAATGAATTAAGAGGGGCGTTATTAAATTCCGAAAATGATCACAGATTATTCATGGCATTTTGTATTGCTGGAATGTATGTTAGTAATTGTATCGTAACAGATTATGAATCAGTATCAGTATCATATCCTAATTTTGTTAGTGAGATGAACAAATTAGGGGCAAAAATCATACTAGAGTAAAATTTTAAAAAAATTATCAAAAAGGGGTAAAAGGCGCGACCCTGTATAGAGTGAAAAGCATTCTCCTCACCCGCTTCGTTGTTACGAAGATAACATGCATTTTTCACAGAGCCGCGCAAATCATTTGTTAGATTTTACACGTTTTTGCACATATAATATACGTTATTTTGATATTTAAGTATTAATTGTAATAATTATAATTATTTTAAAGAAAATATGTAATTTTTAAACATATGTAAATTGGTACAAAACTCGTCAAATTTGAGAAAATTTTTTGTGTTTTTTCATAATGAGGAATTATAAGCATCAATTTACTATCACAATATGTTGCCGGGAAGTTCAATTGGTCAGCGTCTTGTTTTAACCAGTTTTGGTGAAAGTCATGGAAAATCGATAGGAGCTGTTTTAGATGGATGCCCTGCAGGATTAGAAATTGATGAAAAAGAAATTCAACAAATGTTAGATCTTAGAAAACCTGGACAGTCACTGATTTCTACACAGCGAAAAGAAGGAGATATTGTAGAAATTATTTCGGGAGTTTTTAGAGG
>Ga0169931_10015371_pt1 | contig 10250 bp, 14 predicted proteins | sample Kivu_15m_20L_FD_129675 | JGI IMG/M metagenome (GOLD analysis project Ga0169931, IMG submission 129675) | Freshwater microbial communities from Lake Kivu, Western Province, Rwanda to study Microbial Dark Matter (Phase II) - Kivu_15m_20L... | ecosystem: Environmental > Aquatic > Freshwater > Lake... | reverse complement strand
CCTAAATCCTATTGTAGTTTCGTCGAGGTAGAAATTTCGGTGGTTTTTCATCTCGCTATTATTTTTAATTTTATCTTCATTTTCCAAAATTTTACACAATTTTAAAATTTTAAATAGTTTTTTTACGAAGATACGGATAGGGTCAAGGATTGGATCCGTTCTCATTCCTAATATCGCATGTAAAAATCATATTTCATATAGAGCGATCCAAATTATCGCTTCGTACACTTATTTGAAAATAAATTTATAAAATCAGTTAGGATAAAATAATAGGGATCCCTAATATAATAATGGGCTTATAGGAAAATATTTAAGATTTTCATGACTTGTGGAATAATTTGTATAGTCAATATTTATTATATTTTTCATTAATTTAACATATTTAATTATTAAATAAAAAATGAATTTTAAAATAAAAACATCAGCATCAAAATTTTTTTCAAATTTCTACAAAATCCAAAAATATGGAATATCCTTTAAGAAAGTTGAAGTGATAGAAGGTAATTACTATCAAATACTAGGAGTAAGTTATGATTCAGATTACGAAGAAATAAAAAAAAAGTATTATGCGTTAGCAAAGAAATACCATCCAGACATGAATCCAACAACAGAGGCTTTAGAAAAATTTAAAAAGATAAAGAAGGCCTACGAAGTCCTGGGAGATCCAAATTTAAGAATAGCATATGATTTAGAAAATAATCTGACAGATTTGAATGAAAGCGATTCGAGGAGGGAATCTGATCAAAGATACACTAATAAATACGGGAAACGTGTTATGAGAGGTCCTCGAACTGTAAAAAATTTTTATTGGGATAAATGGAGTAATTTTAAGACACCAAAATGGTCCAACCTAAGAAGCGGAGTAGATTATAGAGCTGAGTATATCGTACGTAATTCAGAAGAAGATCTCGACGATCCTCACTATAAAGCGAAATTCAATAGATTGGTAATAAAATTTAGAGTTATTTTGTATCTGTTGGTTATATTTAGTTTGGATATATTCTTAGTATTAGATAATTGGGATGTTTATAAAACATATGTGCTTTTTAAGGAATTATTTTTTAATAAGTTGAATAAAGAGATTAGTAAGTAAATTATTAATAATTTCAAACAAGTTTTGATTTTTAAAAATTTGTTGTCTTTCTATAAGTAAAAATTTAAAACAATAAATAAGATTATTAAGCGTCCTATTTCATTTTATAATTTTAACTTTTATTTGTTATATTTGAATTAAAAATGTCAAATCATAAACTGTACGATTTTGCTATTTTAGGAGGTGGACTCTATGGCATGAAACTCACTCAAATGATTAAAAATAAATTTCCTACTTCAAAAATTTTGATGATTGAAAAGAAAAAAAGACATGAGGTTGCAAACCAAACAAAAAATTTTATTCCGTTGGAAACAGGATATAACTATCCTGTAAATTCTAAAAAATTTGATTTTGTTCGAAGAGGATCTGTGGAACTTGAAAAACTATGTAAAGAGAATAATCTAGAAATTTATGAGGCTGAACAGTTAATTTTAGCTAAACACAAATTAGAAAAAGAAAGAATGGAGTTTTTTATGAAACAAAAAGAAAATATTGAATTTAAACAAGCATTTAGACTATTAAAAATAACATTTGAAAAAGCAAAGGAGATAGAGCCTTTATTGGAATTTAAAAAACTAGAAAAAGTAGATATCTATCATCTGGGTACAGTCTCATTAGTAGATGATATGGCAATTAAAAATCTTATCTACAAAAATTTAACAAAATTTGCATCAGAAAATAAAAATTCAATAGATTTTCTTTTTAACACCCAAATTAAAGAATTAAAACAAGGTGTGAATGAAATAGAAATAAAATCAATCGGATTGAAAGAAAAAAATCCAATAAACCATATTGCAAAATATGTTATAAATTCTTCAGGTTATTCAGCTTTGGACTTTGCCCATCAATTAGGTTTAATGATAGAATTTAAATCAACTAAAATCCTATTTAATTACTATGTTGATAAATTATCAGAAAATGCAAAATTTCCTAATGCAATTTTATCGATGCCTGCCTTTAAATTAAACCCAGGAATTTCTCTTTATATTGATAACGAAGATAATTGCAAGTTGGGACCTATTTATAAAATGAAGGATGATGTGTTAGGAAATTCTTCGATTCTTAGTAGTTTTAGGAATGTCTATGAGTGGACAAAACTCTATTCTATTTTGCATTCTGCTGAAAAGGACGGTTATGATCCAGATATTGAATATATGTATAATCAGAAAATTAAAGTGATAAACATGTTTAAAGAACTTTGTACCTTGGAGAGTCATAAGTTAAATTCACAAACTGCTTATGAGATTAAACAAATATCCTCTATTGTTTATAGTAATAAAATAAAAAAAATCGAAGAAGATTTTATGTTTGCAGAATCAAAAAACTCCCTGCATTTGATTAATTTCAATATCTTTGGTAAGTTTAGTTCTTTTATACCTGCTTGTGAGCATGTATGTAATTTAATTAAATAGATTGATTTATGTGATAATGTTTGATTTATTAAAATCATGTTAATTTTAAATAATCGTTCCCCTTTTTATAACATATTATAAATTCTTGTTTTTACTCAAATATATAACTCATAGTAATATTCAGACATATCATAAAATACAGTAATTTCAAAGAGATGAATGTAAAATTAAAATTTTTATATTTTAAATATTTTCGTTGAAATATTTATCTATATATCCCTTAGATAAACCTAAGAAAAAATAAAAAACATTTTTTACAGACATTCTTAAACATTTTATAATAAGGACTTATCATTAAAAATTCAAAATATTATAATTTTTCACTATTTATTTAAATTCAGTCTATACTTTTAAAAGTAATATTATGAATAATAAATTTCGGTCCTTGTAATTTGGTAACGCAAGTAATGACCTACGTCCATTTATTATAAAAAGATTTAAATTTTCTATTCTATATTGAAAAATTATATAATAATTAAATATTTCACTTAATAATTAAAAAGATAAATAAATGAACAGTTTCTATGAAGAAATTATTCCACTCAAAGATTTAAAGGTAAAATAATAAATAAATCCGTATAAGCCACAACAAGACGCTAATAAATTTTTTATAAACGAAGATCTCACTGAAGTAGAGAGAATAAATTACATATTCAAAAAAGGGAACATAACTCAAAAATGCGCAGTAAAAATTAAATAATTTTTAGTTCCTTAATCGCCTGCCAGACATGATTAACAATTTAGAAATTTTCAAAACTTTTGTCGAACATACTATAGATAACATGGACATGTGGAAATCCCAATTATTAATAGCATTTGCCAATTCTTTAAATATGTCTATAATAAATATTACAAAATTAAAATTAGAGACAGAATCAGAAGGATCTAAATCAAAGAAATACGCTGCACTGATTAATACTATAATAAAGTTTTTCATAAACACAATCGCTAGCGAAGCAAAGGAGACTTGTGACGAATTCATTAAAAATTTCAACGAATTTATTGAAGTATTAAATAAGGAATTTAGGATTGACCTAGATAAGGAGATAATCGATCTTGCAAGTTCGCTTGGAAGTTTTAGCAATCCTTCTTTTTTAAGAAGATATTCAGCTTACTTCTGTTCTTCTTTAATAAGAATTGAGGTTAAATCTAATCATAATGAAAATCTGATAAAGAGATTCATTATTCTATCTTCTGATCCAGAGTTTACCGTAAGATTGGAAATCTCTTATCATATAAGATACGTTATTGAAGAGTTAGATGAGGCAACTATCAAGAAACACTTCATAAAAATAGTATTTAAAAGTTCTTTAATAATTTTTAGTTCGATGAATACATAATAGAAAATGATATTATTGCAAGATCAGAGTTTTTAAATTCTCTGATACTAAATGTAGATAAAGTTATACTAGTTGATTATATTCAGAAATTAATTGGAAAAACTTTGAATTTTCTTGAAAGTGATTACAACGCATCAAAAAACTTTGAATGCGTTTGTAAAGTTTTTAGAACGATAGTAAGTTACATCCAAAATCTTCCCCAGTATCAGAAATATTTCCTTGATTTGATAAAGGTTTATCTCAAGAAATATTTTATTGTGTTTGAAAAAGAGAACACACAAAATATTGAGAGAGAATTTATCTACGACTATTTAATAGAAGATTTTGATTATATTTCAAGAATTTTAAAGAAAAATAATGAAAACAATTTCTGGACTGATTTCTTTAATTATCTAATAAGACAAGTCTTCGAAAATGTATATCCGATATCTGAAGATAATCAAGATGTATCTATAAATACCATAAAATCCAACTGTAACAAAGATTATAAATTAATTTTCTTTAAGAATTTTGATAAGGTATATTCTATTTTTATTCAGATTTTAGAATTTGTTAACAAACAACTTTTCAATAAATTTTTACTAGATGAATTTTTCCTCATATTTTTAGAAAGTGGATCAGAATATGTAACAGCTGTATTGCAAAATATAAAGAAAATTTTTGTTTTTCAAATCTCGAATGAAAACGAAGAATTCTTTATCAGTCTAATCAAAAATTTTGAATCTTTCACTAACGAAATTCATAAAGTCAAATTATGGCGAATCCAATCAGAAGCATTAACTGCAATGGAATTAATTATAGAGAATTTGTACAAATACGTAAATAATTCAACAACTCTTATTATTCCTAATAATAATGTTGCAAATATAAATTCTGATGATTTTTCCACCAAAATTTTCAACTTCATTAAACTGTTCATAAATTTTGACAATTATCAAATCCAAACTGTTGCGATCAGCCTGCTCACAAAAAATTTAAAATTTTGTATGAATAAGGAAGAAATCATAAAATATTCAGAATCAGAATTTTTTGTTGAAAAAAGATTTTATAAGAGACGTCTGTACCTTATATTTTTTCATAACTGTCTCAAAATTTTTTCAATAAATTATATAAAAGAAATTGGAATGTTGGAAAACATTTTCGACTTTTTTGAAGACACTTCAATAAATATCTGTCACTTAATTTCTATTCTGCCTGATTTTTATCCTTTAATAAACGAGATGAGCAATGTAAAATTCAAACTTTTGAATAAACTAAGTGACTTAAGAAAGAATGAAAAATACATCAACGATAGAGAAATAAATAGAGTATAATAGAATTAACATATTTATTTTTTAAGGTGTTGAATCAATTTAACTCTTGGGAAGATTATTATAGGAAAAATAGAGATAATGAATTATTTAAAGATAAGCTATACATGGACCAAATCAAAATGGAGGATGAATTCAAAAGGCAATATGAATTGAAACTTGCACTAGAGGGGATAGATAAAAAAGAAGCGGATAAAAAGAAGAAACGCAATAGTATTTCAGTAATTATTAAGGTTATCATTCAATTATTTTAGAAAAAGGTCACCAATACAATAAAATCAAACGCTTCCTCAGTATATCAAATTGTTCCTAATTTAATTAATAATTCCTTATCAATCTACACTTCCAACGCTCTGTCTCCAAATTATCTAAGGAAAAATTTAGTTAGAAAGGAATCTTTAAAATCTGTTAAAAAGACAGACAACATAAATTTCCCTATTATTAGCAGAGCAAATAATAAAAAGTAATATATTTACTTTTGTTTTTAAATAGGTTATCTGTTCAAGAGAAGGAAATGAATAATTATCTTTTGAAAAACACTCAATTTTCGAACTCATTAAAGATCAAACGAAATGATGAAAAATACCTTATAGATGAACTTGTAAATAAAAAGATTTCTTCTTCAAAGGAAATATCAGAGAAAATAAATAGAAATGAAATATTAACAAATGTATCATACTCACCTGTTATGGTGAATGGTTCTCGTAAATCATTGAACATTTCAAATAACAAATTCGAATCTTCGAAAAATTTTGTTCCTTCAAAATTTTTTTTGAAAGAAACAATTAATTCTAATAATTACATGTCAAATCGAAATCATTCAAATGCAAAAAGAAAGACCGAAAATAAAGAGACGAGCAATTTTAAAACGAAAAATTCTTATTAAGAAAAAATAAATTTAAATAAATAGTATATATTTAATAATTATTTTTTACATTTTACAATATTATAATTTTTTTAATTCTATTTTCATTAGAGAGGGCCCAATTTTAAAAGTAGTGTTCGTTCGTAAGTTAAAAGGTCTATCTATAAACAGCCTATAATCATCGTTAAAATAATTTAATACCAAGTACCGCTGCCACTTAACTTTTCATAACCTCCATCTTTTACAAACCAAGTACTCTTATTTGTATCGTAATAAAACATAGACTGCTCTCTACTGAATCTTGGATCGTTTATGACTAAATCACAATCTGTTTTTCTTCCCATCAAATATTTTCCTTTTTCCTTTTTGAAAACACTTTAATCTAATAATTTATTTTACTTACATTGTTTCTAAGTTATTTCCCTGTCCATATTCTACAATCAAATCGTGAGTCCTATATAAATTCGATAATCAAAATATATTTACTCTTTTTTTACAGAAAGTTTGAAATTATAATCTAGTACGCTAACTAAGATTTTTTCTTCTATCGTTACTGGGTAGGGCTGATCGAGTAATACAAAAATAAAATATTTTTCTTTATTTTCATCTATATTGTCAAGATAATATTTTTGCAAATCACTGCGGTAATAAATTAAGAAAACATGTGGATTATTTAATTTTGGTGAATAGGTAGGGTCGATATTTAGAATATAATCGTTTAGGTAATGACCCTAATTTATGTTAAAATTTGTAATGAATACTTCTTTGCTTTTCTGGTGATCCCCGAAATAGCACATGCCATCTTGTTCTCCTCTTAGACTCGATGTTATTCCTCTTGCGTTTATTGTTAGTTTACTACTCTTTAATAAATTTCCCTCTATTTCCTAGTATATATAAATTTTTTACTTCGAGTATTAAATAGTCATGTTCGAGCACTTCTTTGTCACTTATTTTTACCCCTTTTTGAAGTAATTCTATTGGGATTTCTTCGGAAATCGTGTCTTCTTCATTTGAATTCATTTTTAAATGAATATTTATGATTTAATTGTTAATATTTAACATAAATAATAATTAAATTTAAAATTTGTTTTGATTTGACAGTATTATTATAAAGTTTTATTCTCTACATTTAAATTTTCTCTTAGCTTAAGGGAATATCATAAATTATAAGACAAATAGCTTCTCAGTTTGATGTAATTTTATTTTTGAAAATAATTTTATTTGAAACAACTATATAAACTTTTCCTTTAATTATATTGTTTTTATCTTTTATTATATATTGTATAGACCATCCTTGAATATTTAGATTATAATTCAAAGTTTTTATTCTTAAAAAACAATTAGGATTAGTTGATTTTGATTTAATAATTTAGTCGTAATACTAAAAAAAGAATGTTTTATTTATAAATTAAAATAAATGGACACGTCAATATCACGACTTTATCCGAATTCTCTTGTATTAAGAAAGAAATATCAAACATGGAGAGGCAAAAATTCATTCTGCTGCAAAGGAAAAGTATATATAGCGTAAAATTTGATAAATTTATAATGAATTATTAGTTCTGGATATAAATTTGGTTCACTTACTTTATCATATATTATTGCATATAGCTTAATTTTCATAGTCTTTATAGCTGTTGTAAGATTTTTATTAATAAAGAGATTAGATGCAAGTAGACCGATAATAATTTCAATAGAATTGGTTTTTGCGACTTTGACTTTACTTTATTGTTCAATATGTATCTTTTCGGATCCAGGAGTTTTACCTGTTCAAATGTACACGCCTTCACAACTCAAAAATGTTTTTGTTTTAAATTCCCACAGAGTGATGTTTATAAGAGGCTACAAATTCAAAATTAAATTCTGCAAATCTTGTCTAATTATTAGACCCCCAGGAGTTTTTCATTGTAAGAAATGTGGGAGTTGTATTGAAAAATTTGATCATCACTGTCCTTGGGTTGGAAACTGCATTGGTAAAAACAACTATAGGTAAACCATAAAATTAATATTATTAGATACTTTTTTTGTTTTTTAATTTTTTTCAACATCCTTCTCTACTTCAATATGATCACAGGAATTCATTTCCTTATAAGTAAAAAGAATTCTTTGAAAAATACAAATAAAAATCTCCTAGAAACTGAATACATGGCATTAGTATCTATTATTTTGTCTGTTTTAGTAAATATTTTATATATATTTTACGTAGACATGTGGATTCGTAACAACTCTTTTTATTTATCATATTCATTTCTCTCTAAGAAATATTTCAACATATGCCAATATAAAAATGACTGAATTATTTTTGATGTTCGGAAATCCTTTTTCAAGGTAATAATATAATAATTAATTTTAAGAAAAAATTTAAAAAAAAATTGTTGCAATGTCTTTTGCAAAAAGTTTTATAAAAAAACTAATTTCTTGGAAGATAGCAAAACTCAGATAATTTCCTTCAATAATAAAATTAAGATGAATATGTCTAAATTGATTGTAAATAAAATGGAAAATCAAGAAAAGATTACTGACTTAAACTTCTTTCCTATCAAAAAAATTTTGATAGGGAAAAGTAAAGCTTATCAAGAAAAGAATATTGGAGATTATGATCATGATAAGGCTGATTATATTACACCACAACTATCATCAGATGAGAAAAAAGAGCATGAATCTAATGATTATACCCACGTAAATCCTAAATTTAAAACGATGGGTGTTTTTAATAAAAAACATAACATATTCTCGACATCTGAAACTGAAGAAACTACAAAAATAGAGAAAAGAGGTAAAAAATCGAAACTAAAATTGAAAAGAAAGTATGTTAGCGAGTAAATTCATATTAAAATAGTTGTAATTGAAATTTTAGCTAATAATCATTCCATGATTATCCTATATTATTGTTTATATTCTGACTTAAATTATTTTATTTATAATCTTAATTAAATAAAAATAAAACAGAACAAATAAGAAGTATATATTATCATTTCGATTAAGTATAAATAAAATTTCTTCAATTTTTATTTTATAATAGATAAATAAAAATATCTTTGTTTTCATTGGAATAGATTTATAGAAAATAATTCGCTAACTTTTACATCTTGGATGAATTCTGCGAATTCTTCAAATGACAATTTGCCATCCAAATCCTTATCAGCAGCTAGAATTGTTCTATCAACCACTTGTTGTATTTGAATGTCGGTAAGATTGTCCCCTGTAAGCAGTTTCAGGGTATTGAAAAGATCTCCGTTAGAGATATAGCCGTCACTATTCGTGTCATAGATTTCAAAAGCAAATTTTATTTTTTCTTCGACGTTTGATGTTGAAGTCAAAGTAGAAAGCCCAGTGATGAATTCGTAAAATGAAATTTTATCATCATTGTTTTTGTCAAAGACAGAAACGACTCTCTGAACAATTGGATTATCTCTGAGTTCTGGAACATCAAAAAATTCTTTTTGTTCTATTGATCCTGATTTGTCTGTATCTAAATTCAAAAAGTTTTTATAAAGAATTTTTAGTTCTTGTTTAGAAAATGCAACAGGTTCGCTCGATTGGTGATTTCCCATTAATTTATAAAATAATTAATTGTTTGTTTATATAATTTCATTAAAAATAAAATACTATAATTAAGAAAATTTTTTATTATAGTATATTTATACTTCTTGACATACCCTCATTTTTTTTGGGGATTGGGGATTGGGGATTGGGCCCAATCCCCAATCCCCAATCCCCAATATAGTCCATTAACTGGACCAACAAATTTAATATAAATTAAAAATTTAATTAAATTATTTAAAATTTTAAATTTTATTTCCATAAGTTTATATTTAAAATTCATAATTATAAGATGACTTAAAATTCATAGAAAATTTATTAATTTTTTAATAATATAAAATTATGAAATTAAAATTTAAAATTTTAAATAAATTTATTAAATTTTTAATTTATATTAAATTTGTTGGTCCAGTAATGGACTATACTTGGTTAAGTTGGAAAATTCTAAAATATTTATCAGAGATTTAATAATTAAAATTTGATGAAGAAAACATAATTTTAAGAAATAATTTTTCTCTTTAAATTAAGACGAAATAATATTATTCTGAGAATCCATATTGTTTAAGAAACTATTTTTGTCATTTTTGATCGATAATAATTTGACTTTTTCATTCATTTTATCATCAATTTCATAATTTTCAATTTTTTCTTTTAGCACTTCTATTTCAATCATTTTCCTTATTAATG
>Ga0169931_10015370_pt1 | contig 10251 bp, 12 predicted proteins | sample Kivu_15m_20L_FD_129675 | JGI IMG/M metagenome (GOLD analysis project Ga0169931, IMG submission 129675) | Freshwater microbial communities from Lake Kivu, Western Province, Rwanda to study Microbial Dark Matter (Phase II) - Kivu_15m_20L... | ecosystem: Environmental > Aquatic > Freshwater > Lake... | reverse complement strand
TCGTCGCCGAACGGTGCGCGTGTCGTGGCCGCCTTGCACCAGGAAGGCTGCGCAATGCCCCCCGTTGCCGCGATCGGCGAATCGACTGCACAGGCGATCGGCCATGCGGTCGACTTCGTGTCGCGACGTGCGAATGCTGCGTCGCTCGTCGATGAATTTCCCGCGGGGGCGGGCCACGTCGTCGTCGTGCAGGGTGCGCGTGCCGATACGACGTTGGTCGACGGTCTCACTGCGAAAGGCTGGCGGGTCACGCGTTGCAACGTGTACCAAACGGTCGACACCGCGCCATCCGCCGACGAACTTGCGCATGCGACGTCGGCTGACGCGATGGTGTTCGCGTCGGGAAGTGCTGCAGAGAACTGGGTGCGTCTGGCAGGTACCGGTTTTGCGGGTGCGGTCGTCGTCATCGGTCCTGTCACGAAGAGCGCGGCCGAGTCGGTCGGCCTGCGTGTCGATGCGATGGCCGCGGAACCGTCGGTTGAGGGTCTCGTCGCGGTTCTTGCTGCGACCCTCAGCCCGTAGCATTGGGGCGTGTTCCCCGTCTCGCGCCCCCGTCGCTTGCGCTCGTCCGCGGCAATGCGTGAACTCGTCGCCGAGACGCGACTCTCCGTCAACGACGTCGTGGCTCCGCTCTTCGTGCGTGAAGGTGTCGACCAACCCCAACCCATCGCTTCGTTGCCCGGCGTCGTCCAGCACTCTCTCGCATCGCTCGAAACCGAGATCGCCGATCTGATCGACCTTGGGGTGCGGGGCGTCGTCCTGTTCGGTGTGCCGTTGTCGAAGGACCCTGTCGGTTCCGGGGCTTTCGACCCGAACGGCATCGTGCAGGTGGCGTTGCGCCGTCTTCGCGAACGCTTCGACGACCGCATCGTCTTGATGGCCGACCTGTGCGTCGACGAATACACCTCGCACGGCCACTGCGGCATCGTCGACGAAAAGGGGCATGTCGACAACGACGCGACACTCGAGGTGTACGTGAAGGCCGCTCTCGCGCAGGCCAGCGCCGGCGCGCACGTCGTTGCCCCCAGCGGCATGATGGACGGTCAAGTTGCTGCGATCCGCGCCGGACTCGACGGTGGGGGATTCCACGACATCGCGATCATGGGCTATTCGGCCAAGTACGCATCGGCCTTGTACGGCCCCTTCCGCGACGCGGTCGACGTTCAGATCTCGGGCGGGGGCAACCGCAAGGGCTACCAGCAGGACTGGCGCAATGTTCGCGAAGCACTCACCGAAATCGCCGCCGACATCGAACAAGGTGCCGACATCGTGATGGTGAAACCTGCGCTCGCCTACCTTGACGTCATCGCGGCAGTTCGTGCAATGACAAACCTGCCGCTTGCCGCATACCACGTGAGTGGCGAATACTCGATGCTGAAAGCCGCAGCTGCGAACGGTTGGATCGACCACGACACCGTGGCGATCGAACACCTCACGGCGATCAAGCGGGCCGGTGCAGATTTCATTCTCACGTACCTCGCCCGTTGGTTCGCCGAGTCGGCCAACTAGCGCGCAATTAAGGAGCACCAACATGGCGGCCACGCCGATTCCGTACTGCGACGAGACTGCCTGCCGAGCCGCCGGGTGCGTGCCGACGTTGTGCACCGGTGCGGGCGTGCGTTCCAACGCTTCGCTCTACGAACGCTCGACCCGTGCGATCCCTGGCGGGGTGAACAGTTCCATCCGTGCGTTCAAGGCCGTCGGCGGCAGCCCGTACATTGTGGCCCGCGCCGAAGGTGCCCACGTGTGGGACGTCGAGGGCAATCGGTACGTCGATCTGGTGCAGAGCTACGGTGCGGTCATTCTGGGTCACGCGCATCCGGCGGTGACTGCAGCATTGCGTGCGGCCGCACCCGACAGCACTTCGTACGGTGCGCCGACGCCGCGCGAGATGAAACTTGCCGAAGCGATCTCATCGCGTGTTGCGAGTTGCGAGCAGGTGCGACTGATGAACAGTGGCACCGAAGCAACGAGCACCGCAGTGCGACTCGCGCGTGGCGCAACGGGTCGCAAACGCATCGTCATATTCAGCGGCAATTTCCACGGCGCAACCGATGCGTTGTTGGCCGCCGGCGGCAGCGGTGTCGCGACCCTCGGCCTGCCCGGAACGGCGGGTGTGCCCGACGAGGCGGTTGCGAACACGATCGTCGCGCCGTACAACGTCGTGCCGACGCTCGACGATCGCGTTGCCGCGGTGATCGTCGAACCGGTGGCCGCAAACATGGGCGTTGTCGCACCAACACAGGGTTTCCTCCAGGGCCTTCGCCGCGAGTGCGACCGCGTCGGTGCGCTTCTCGTGTTCGACGAGGTGATCACGGGTTTTCGTCTCGGAGCGGGCGGTGCACAGGAGAAGTACGACGTCCGTCCCGACCTCACGTGCTTCGGCAAGGTCATCGGCGGCGGTCTGCCGATCGGCGCGGTCGGCGGCCGGCGTGATCTCATGGCGACGCTGTTGCCCATCGGCAAGGTATTCCATGCGGGCACCCTCGCGGGCAACCCCATGGCAACGGCGGCCGGACTTGCGGCGTTGAACGAGTTGACCGACGACGTGTACATGGAGCTTGCCGCACGCGCCCGACGGTTGTCGTCGATGATGCGCGATGCCTGCGCCGCAGTCGGCGTGCCAGCGCAGTTTCCCGTCGTCGGCACACTCGTCGGCATGTTCGTGGGTGACGCCGCGCGTGGCGCCGTGCCCGTCAACTTCGACGAGGCCAAGAAGACCGACGAGGCGCTTTACGCCAAGTTGTTCCACGCGATGTTGGCCGAGGGCGTTGCGCTCGCCCCCGGTGCTTACGAGGCCTTGTTCGTCGGTCTCGGCCACGACGACGACGTTCTCGGCGATCTTGCCGAACGGGTGCACCGCGCCGCCGGCCGAATCGGGGCGTAGACGATGCGTCAGGTGTTGACGCGCTGGTTCGCGCTGGCAATCGGCCTCCCGATTGTGTTCGCGCTGTGTTGGTGGCTCATCGCCGTTCGCTCAACCGGTGAATCCGCCACTCCGCGACGACCGCATTTCGTGTCGTACACGGCTTCCGTGGTGACGGTGCAAGCCGATTCGAACTGGGCGGTGAAGGACGGTCTCACCACGGGAACCGCGCGTCTCGCACTCGACGACGGCCGTACGCTCTACGTTGCCGCGGCGACGCTGGGCGAGATTCTCTGCACCGACATCACCACTCCGAACGCGTGCGTGCTGCTCGCCGAGATGTTGGGTGATGCGCCGATCTGGTTCGCACTCACCCCGGCCAGGGGTAATGAACCACTGTCGCGTCTCGCGCTTCCGCCGATCGTCGACATGTTGAACGACGGTGACGACGCGGTGCTGGAAAACGGTTGGGTCATACCGCTTGCGACGCCCACCAAACGTGAATGCGACACCGCGACGCCGAACCTCCGCGACTTCATCGAGCGTTTCGGTTCGGACATGGAAGTGTCGCTGAACCTTGCAACGGACGAGATCGACACCGTGCGCTGCACGGCTGACTGACAGGCGTTGCCGAATCGGAACGCGACCCGCAGGGGGCCTTACTTGGCTGCGGTGGTTTCGCGCGGGTCGACGCCCACCGCATTCGGCGGCGGCATCAATGCCTTGAAGTCATCAGCGAGGGAGGTGAAGGTTGACGAGCCGCCCTGGAGTGCCGCGAAGATCTCCGACTCGGGCGAGCACCAGTGCTCGTACTCGGCTGCCCACTTCTCGTCCTTCGGGTCCGCACCGGCGAGGTCGTAGCGGATGTGACACACGACACCGAGGATCTCGTACTCGGTCAGGCCTCCGCCGTACTTTTCACCCTGCTGGGGCATGGGGTTGCCGTTGTAGGACAGGGGCGCATGGGCACCGCCTTCACGGTCGGGGTCGCCGTAGACCTTGATTCCCGCTGAGGCGTAGGCCTGGCTGCCCGTGTAAACAAAATTCAGCATGTCCTCGATGTGGGGGAAGGTCTTGAGCGCCTCGCCCTGATAGAGAACGCGACCAGCACCACCCTGGCCGGCGCCGCCGTGGCAACCAGCGCAGCCTCCCCAGACCTCGATTCCCTTGGCAATGGGGCCTTCGACGGTCTTTTCGGTGGGTTTAATAGCCAAAACGTACAGAAAAGCCCACACCGGCAGCAGGCTGAGGGTTGCCATTGCCCAGAACGGGATTTTGCGCCGGGCCTTGGCGGCAGCCACCACGGGGGAGTCGGGCTTGGCGACCTTCGGGGCGGGTTCGGGCTTCGCAGCTGCTTTTGCGGGAGCGGATGCCGCCGGGACTGCGGGGGTCGATTCACCCGAGGCCGCGGGGGTCGCATCTCCAGAGCCGCCGGCGCGCCGATCACGGGAACGCTTGAGGAGGTGCTCGGGGATTTCGGTCACGGTGCGTCAGCCTAATCCTTCGCACACCGCGAGAGGGAATCAAACGCACGTCTTTCGCATCGCACGTGCAAAAGAGAATGTCACCGAAATAGGGGGCGAGCGTCGGGCGCTGACTAGTGTTCCTCTCGAAGTTTCAGGGCTTCCCTGTCCCCTCGGTAGAGGACCCGGAAAGGATCTTCGGCGCAATGCTGGCAATCGACGTACTCAAGTGGCCGGGAGTGAACCAGGCGTTCGTCTTCTCATTCCTGCTGACCACCGTCCTTGCGCTCATCGTGATCCCGTATGGCAAGCGCCGCAAGCCCGGCGTTCCCGTTTCCTGGGGAGAGGCGATGATCGGTGCCACGTTCATCTTCGCGGTTTTGTTCCTCGCCTTCGGTGTTGTTCCCCACCAGTGGATCGACCACGCCGACAAGAACCTCGGATGGCGAAAGGACAAGCCCTTGCTCGGCCCGGGCGGCATCCTGAAAGCACAATCGAGCGGTGGCAGCTTCCCGTTCGAAGTGTCCTACGAGGCGTTGCGCGACATCATCGTCGTTGTGATCCACGCGTTCTACATCGGCCTCTTCATGTACATCGCCGTGTGGTGGCAAAAGCGCGGCCAGACGCAGGCGAAGGAACTCGAGACCTCGACGTACGGCCGTCCGCTCGTGCGCAAGACCTGATCCAACCGAGATCCCGAAACGCAACGACAGCAAAACGAACAGAAGAACCAAAAGGAAAGGAGAAACCAGATGGCCAAGACAGATGCGAACCCACCCATGCCCGACTGGTCGACCGAGTACCAGTTGGTTGAAGTCGACGCCGACTACCTCACGAAGGCCGTCAAGCCGAAGCAGTTCATTCACATCGACCAGTCCGAGTGCATTATGTGCGAGGGCTGCGTTGACATCTGCCCGTGGAAGTGCATCCATATGGTCGACCCGGGCGCCGTTGCCGAAGCAATCGGAACAGAACAGCCGGGACTCGACCCGCGCGACAATGTGATGTTCATCATCGACGACGACGTCTGCACGCGCTGTGCGCTGTGCGTCGATCGTTGCCCCACCGGGGTCATCATCCTCGGCAAGGTCGGCGCACCCGCCGCCACCGGTGACTCGCACACTCGTACCAACAACCACGGCTACGCCTACGGAATGCGTTTTTAGGAGCACCCCCACATGGCAAAGACGATTGACGACCAACCCACACCGACGCTGAAGGACCGCGTCTCGAAGATCGGTGAACAGATGCAAGGCAGCCAGGCCTGGAATTCGATTTTCCGGCCCGGATCGATCTTCCGCAAGGGTTACACCGACTCACCACGTAACAGGTCGTACGTGATCATGAACTCGGTGCTGTACCACCTGCACCCGGTGAAGGTGAAGCGTCACGCCGTGAAGGTCAGTTACACGCTGTGCCTCGGTGGCCTGTCGTTCTTCCTCTTCATCCATCTCACGATGACGGGCATCTTCCTCATGTTCTTCTACCGACCGACCGCGGCGAACGCGTGGCAGGACATCCAGACGCTGCAAACGTCGGTGACGTTCGGTTTGGTGGTACGCAACATGCACAGATGGGGAGCACACCTCATGGTGCTCACCGTGTTCCTGCACATGGCGCGCGTTTTCTACCACGGCGCATACAAGCCACCGCGCGAGTTCAACTGGGTGATCGGCGTCATTTTGCTCACGCTCACGCTGCTGCTTTCCTTCACCGGATACCTGCTGCCGTGGGACCAGTTGGCGCTGTGGGCCGTTGCGGTGGGTACCAACATGATGGGTTACACGCCCGTGTTCGGCAGCCAGGTGCGTTTCGTTCTGCTCGGCGGTGTCGAAATCGGGTCCGAAACGCTGCTGCGCTGGTACGTGCTGCACGTGATCATGCTTCCGTTCGTCATCGTCATCTTCATGGCCATCCACTTCTGGCGCGTCCGCAAGGACGGCGGAATCTCCGGACCCCTGTGATCCGGAAAAACAAAGTGATGCAGAAAAATAGTGATGCGGAAAAACAAAGAGATGGAGGAAATCAACAATGACTGAGATCCCCGAGCACCTCTTGAAGCGCGCGCAAGCCGCACGCGAAAAAGCAGCCGGCGGCGACGCCACGGGTGGCGATGCCGGTAGCGACCGCATCCCCGACCAGTTGCTCGACCGCACGAAGGCGGCCGGCTCCGGTGTTGCAGTTGCCGACCGCCCGACGGCCGTAGTTGCTGCCGCCGCAGCGGGGGGTCTGCCCGTTGGTGCCGGACCCGGTGGTCACACCCAGCGTCTGCTCACCGTCGTCAAGTCCGGATCGATTCAAGAGGTGAAGGCCGCACCGATCGACAAGGTGCACACGTGGCCACACCTGTTGGCCGTCGAGTTCGTTGCCGCGCTCGCGTGCACGGCATTCCTTTTCGTCTTCGCGTGGTTCGTGAATGCACCCTTGCTGCAAGCCGCGAACGTGAACCAGACGCCGAACCCGTCGAAGGCGCCGTGGTACTTCCTCGGTCTTCAGGAACTGTTGACGATGTTCCACCCGATGATCGCGGGCGTGACCCTGCCGGGCATGGGCCTCATCGCTTTGATTCTTGCCCCGTACATCGACAAGAACCCCTCGAACAAACCCGAGGACCGCAAGTTCATCACCAGCCTGATGACCTTGAACCTCATGTTCTGGGCGGTGCTCGTCATGATCGGTTCGTTCTTCCGCGGTCCGGGATTCAACTTCGTCTTCCCGTGGCGCGACGGCATCTTCTTCGAGTTGTGATCATCGAGATTTGAGAGGAACACACACATGAGCACTCCCCTCATCATCGCGTTGGCGGTCGCTGCGATCGTCATCCTCGGCGGACTCGTCTTCGTCACCGCGGCACGCAAGTCGGAGGTGCGCGGCGCAGGTGCACTGTCGCGCGAAACCAAGAAGCGCGACCGCGGTGCCGCGGCATCGGCTGCCGGCGCAACCGGCCGGGCATATGAATCGGCCGCAACCTCGACGTCGACCGAAGTCGCAGTGCGTGACTCCGTCGAACTCGCCGAGTGGGTCGCACCCGATCCCGAGGCGTTGGGCGAAACACGCCGTGCATTCTTCAACCGTGCAACGGTCACCCTGATGAGTGCGTCTCTCGGCGCGTTCGGTGCGTCACTGATCGGATTCCTCTGGAAGGGATCGTCGGGTGGATTCGGATCGAAGATCGCCGTCGGAAAGATCGACACCGTTCTTCAGGGCATCAAGTCGAACAAGGGCTTCATGTACTTTCCCGAGGCTCGCGCATGGGTCACCGAGTACCCGAAGGATTCGCTCGCGAAGGCGCAGGTCGTTTACGGAAGCCAGCCCGCAGTGCTCGCCGGCATGGAAGCGGGCGTCGTTGCGCTGTACCAGAAGTGTCCGCACCTTGGCTGCCGAGTTCCCGATTGCAAGAGCTCGCAGTGGTTCGAGTGCGGCTGTCACGGCTCGATGTACAACCGCGTCGGTGAGAAAAAGGGCGGTCCGGCCCCGCGTGGTATGGACCGCTTCGGCGTCGCGGTGAACAACGGCGTGCTCGTCATCGACACCGGTGCCGTGTTCGGTGGTCCGCCGATCGGTGTCAACACCACCGGCCAAGAAGCCGAAGGCCCGCACTGCCTGGCAGCGGGCGGAGGTGGTCACTGACCATGATCGCAGGACTCACCGTCAACATTGCGTGGATTGTCCTCGCGGCAATCACCGTGTCGTGGGTGATCTACGGATTGTTCAACATCCGCGGTTCGCGCCGTGAATACGGGTCCGAAATCGAGCTCGCCGCAAACCGCAAGCCCTACTACGACGACGAGGTTCTCGAAGGCAAGAAGCTCGAGCGCACGCAGTTGCTCGGTCTCGCGTTCCTCGCCGTCATCACCATCTCGTTGCCGCTGTACTGGGTGCTCGAACCCAGCCGTCAATCGAACGCCGAATTCGGCTGGTCGAAGCGCTTCGCAAGTTGGGGCGGCAAGTTGTTCGACGTCACCGCAAACGGCGGTTTCAACTGTGCGGGTTGCCACGGCGGCATGAAGGCGAACGGCGGTAACGCACCGTTCGCCGTCACCGACCCGAAGACGGGCGAGGTCAAGGCCGTCAGTTGGAAGGCACCGGCACTCAACACGGTGTACCAGCGCTTCTCGGAATCAGAGGTGCGTTTCATCCTCGAATACGGCCGTCCGTTCTCGCCGATGTCGCCATGGGGAACCATCGGCGGTGGTCCGATGAACGAACAGCAGATCCAGACACTGCTCGATTATCTGAAGAGCATTCAGTTGCCACTCGAAGAGGGCAAGATGCCAAAGGCCAAGGCCGATGAAATCCAGGCTGAAGCCGAGCGCCTCGTGAAAGTGGGTGCCTACAAGTCGGTCGGTGAGGCACTGTTCAACCTCGACATCGACGGTGGTGCGTACTCGTGTGCACGGTGCCACACGAAGGGTTGGTCGTACGGTGATGCACAGATCACCGGTGGCGGAGCATTCGGCCCGAACCTGACGAGCGGCTCCAGCGTTCGCCAGTTCCCGAGCCAGGACGAAATGATCGCGTTCATCAAGAACGGCTCGGAATACGGCAAGAAGTACGGCGAGCAGGGCCAGGGCGGCGGACGTATGCCCGGTTTCGGAGCCACTTACACCGACGAGCAGATCAAGGCGATCGTGGAATACGTGAGGGGTCTCTAGATGTTGTCAACTCTTCTCGCGGTTGGCTGGGAACCCGAGATCCGTGGCGCGCTCACCGTCATCATCGGCGTCGTTGCGCTCATGGGCAGCGTCTATCTCATCCTTGGCACGAACATGGGAGCGCGTCTCGGCCTGCTCGTCGCGCTCGCCGGGTTGTTCGGCTGGATGGCCACGATGGGTGCGATCTGGTGGACGTACGGCATTGGTCTGCAGGGTCGGCAGCCAACGTGGAAACCTGCGGCACCGATTTCGATCGTCCGTGATGCACGTTTGCTCGACCGCGCAGAAGTCATCGGAGCGCCGATCAAGATCGACTCCGGCGCAACACCGACCGACGTGGCCAAGGCTGCGCAGGCGGAAATCGTTGCCGCGGGCTGGACGAGGCTCGACGACGCAGACCCGCGCCGAGGTCAGGCAGTGGCGTCGGCCGACGACATCATCCAGAACAAGGCCAAGGAATACGCTGCCGGCGAGTACACGGCGGTTGCCGTGTACGACCGTGGTGGCGAACGCTGGCCCAAGATTTCCGAATCGCTTGACTTCACCGCGTTCCTGCACAAGCCGCGCTATGCGTTGGTGGAACTTGCTTCGCTGGTTCCCCAGCGCACGGAACCCGGCCGCGCTCCGGCACGACCGGTTATCGACAATGAACAGCCGCATCGCTACCTGCTCATGATCCGCGACCTCGGTTCGAAGCGCCAGCCTGCAGTGTTCATCACGATCGGCTCCACGATCATTTTCCTCATCCTCTGTTGGCTCCTTCACCGTCGTGATCATTTCTTGAAGGAGAACATCGCGGGTGAGTTGAATCCGGCGAAGGTCTAGAAGGGGTCGGCACCGTGGGGCAGTACCTCCCGATCATCGTCCTTCTGGTGCTGGCGATCCTTTTTGGTGCACTGAGCTTTCTCGCGTCGACGCTTCTCGCGCCGAAGCGGCCGCATGCGGCGAAGGAAGCACCGTACGAGTGCGGCATCGTTCCCGGTCGCGAGCCACCGCAGCGTTTCCCGGTGTCGTTCTACATCGTTGCGATGTTGTTCATCATGTTCGACATCGAAATCATCTTCGTCTATCCCTACGCGGTCGACCGTGAGTTCCTCGGTTCTTTCGCGTTCTTCGAGATGCTCGCGTTCAGCGCGGTCTTCTTCGTCGCGTTCGTCTATGTCGTTGCACGCGGTGCGCTCGACTGGGGCCCGCTGCAGCGTGCCGGACGCATCGACTCGTCGCATGATGGTGTCGTGTCGGCCAACCGCACGACGACATCGACCAT
>Ga0169931_10015368_pt1 | contig 10252 bp, 9 predicted proteins | sample Kivu_15m_20L_FD_129675 | JGI IMG/M metagenome (GOLD analysis project Ga0169931, IMG submission 129675) | Freshwater microbial communities from Lake Kivu, Western Province, Rwanda to study Microbial Dark Matter (Phase II) - Kivu_15m_20L... | ecosystem: Environmental > Aquatic > Freshwater > Lake ... | reverse complement strand
CAAAAATGGACAAAAATAAATGTCCAAAATCGCCAAAACCATTCCAAGTTCCCTCAAAAAAGGCCACTGTGACTGACATGCTCACAAACCCGTTTTTTTGTTCATTTTTTTGTGAGCATAATTTTTTTCTTGTAATAAGCCTAATTTTAGGAAATAAGATATTTTAAGATATTTTAAGAAACTATTTAAAGATTTTCTTATAAGTTCTTATAACTACCTATTACAAAAAGATGCCTAGAAAAGATATTGATTATTCTAAAACTGTTATTTATAAAATTACATGCAATGATGAAACCGTTGATTACACTTATGTTGGTCATACAACTGATTTTGGGAATCGAAAATATGGTCATAAAATGAGTTGTAGTAATGAAAAATCTAGTTCATATAATATTAAATTATATAAAACAATCAGAGAACATGGAGGATGGAGTAATTGGACTATGAGTGAAATTGCTTGTTATAACTGTAAGGATGCTACAGAAGCACGAATCAAAGAACAAGAGCATTTTGAATTATTAAAAGCAAATTTAAATACTGTACCACCTTATGTAGAACCAAAAAAAAAAGTTAAATGTGAGATATGTAATATTTTTTGTAATAATGAAAAAGAATTAATGAATCACAATAAAACAAATAAACATAATAATAATACTGATAAAGTAGTAAAAACCATTCATACTGCAATGGATATGGCAATGGAAACCGAAAAAGTCGCTCAAAAATATTTCTGTGAAATTTGTGATTATAATACATGTAAAAATAGTGATTGGAAAAAACATATTGTCACAACTAAACATTTAGTAGCGACAAAAATCTCATCCAATAAAGAAGAAAATAGTGATAAAAAATTTATATGTGAAAAATGTAATAAAGAATATAAAAATCGTTCTGGATTATGGAAACATTTTAAAAATTGTAATGATTTAAATCTAAATGTTATAAAAGATAAACAAATTAATCAATTATCTGAATTAGTAAAAGATTTATTAAAACAAAATAATGAATTAGTTCAAACAATTAAAGAAATAACACCAAAAATTGGTAATAATACTATTAATAATAATTGTAATAATACAAATAATACATTTAATTTAAATATGTTTCTTAATGAAAAATGTAAAGATGCTATTAATTTATCTGATTTTATTGCTTCCATACAATTTACTGAAGATGACTTAAAAAATTCTAGAATAAATGGAGCTGTCTCTACCCTTAGTAACAAAATGATTAAAAGTCTCCAACAATTAGATATTACCAAAAGACCAGTTCATTGTACCGATATGAAACGAGAAACCCTTTATATCAAGGAACAAGAGAAATGGGAAAAAGATGAAAATCATGAAAAAATAATGGAAGCATTCGGAAATATTGCCCAAAAACAACGCGAATATTTATGGGAATGGAGTGATGCAAACCCTGATACACAAGATGTTATGCATCCATTAAATGATATATTCCATTTAACGAATATTAAAGTATTAGACCCTCTCACTAAAAAAGAAGAAGAAGGCAAAAAATTTATTCGCAATATATCCAAAGAAATCACCATCGATAAAAATAATAATTAATTTATTTAACTCCCTAAATATAATATATTAAAAAATCTTTAATATCTTATATTATATTATTTACTTACGAGACTTACGGGTTTTCGACATCTTCACTGCACCAAACTTTCCCTTCTTTGCAGTGTAACCGTACTTCTGAAGACGCTTCTCCTTCTTTGCAGTATTATGCTTCTTCACTGAAACAATACGACCATGCTTGTTCATAACCAAATCAAAACGAGTCAAACCACCACTGGTCTTGTAAGCAGTTTCATGCCAAACCTGGGCACGAGAACCAACTAATGTCTCAAAAATCTTTCCACGAATTTCGTATTTACCATCAGCGCGTCTATGAAAACTATGATGCATTATAAAAACTAATGAGAAAAAAAATATTTATTTCCTAAAACTAAAGTTCATTTATCCATTCCTATCTATTGTCGGTGGACCTCCCACTCTTGGACCTAAACCCGATGTATCCAAACCCGGCTTATAACTCATTCTTGATGAAAAACCTGCACCTGAACCTCCCGGACATCCTGCCCATTTTCCATACTGATTTAATGTCTGATTCGCATATTGCAAACATTGTATATGTTCCGGCACTGAACTTATTATATAATTCGATTGCCTCAAATACCACGGAAATTTTGATAATACCTCAGGATTATATATATTCTTATATATCGGCTTCGGCGGACAAGGACAATCCGCTCTAAATCTTCTTCTTTGGGGATTTATTGGCATTTTTATATATTTTTATTTTATTATAAAATTGAAATAATATAAAGAAAAAATCATAAATACAGTTACCTCTAATTCATTGTCAAATATGACTGAATCCTCCACCGATTTAAAAAAATATCAGAAAATGACCGATAAGGAACATATCCTTAAAAAACCTGATACCTATATCGGCTCCATACAAAATTCTGAAAATATTACCTATATATTTAACCCCACCACCGAATCTATTCAACTCTCCACCATTCACTACATCCCCGGTCTTTATAAACTTTTTGATGAAGGTATCGTAAATGCCCGTGATCATGTTGTCCGTCAAGCTCATGCTGTCAATGATAATAAACCTGACTCTCTCCCTGTCACTTATATTGAAATCGATATTAGTGATGATGGAGTTATCTCTATTACCAATGATGGAAATGGCATTGATGTTGCTCAACATCCTGAATATAAAATGTGGATTCCTGAAATGATTTTTGGTCATCTTCGCACTTCCACAAATTATGATGAAAATAAAAAAGAGAAAATTGTTGGCGGGAAAAATGGTTTCGGATTTAAATTAGTTCTTATATGGTCCTCTTGGGGTTCTATCGAAACTATTGACCATACTCGTCAACTCAAATATATTCAAGAATTTAAACATAATCTTGATGAAATTTGCCCTCCAAAAATTACTAAATCTACCGTGAAACCTTATACAAAAGTTATGTTTAAACCTGATTATACTCGTTTTGGTATTACAAACCTTTCTGAAGATATGATTAAATTATTCACCAAACGCGTTTATGATATTGCCGCCGTAACTGATAAATCTATTCGTGTAAAATTCAATGGAAAAAATTTACCTGTAAAACACTTTCAACAATATATTGACCTTTACATTGGCGGAAAAGGAGATAGTAAACGCATTTATGAAAATCCTGATGAACGATGGGAATATGCTGTTTGTATGACACCGACAGATGAATTTTGCCATGTTTCCTTCGTAAATGGTATTTACACACAAAAAGGTGGCAAACATGTTGATTATATTATGAATCAAATTACAAGAAAACTTACCGATTATATTAAACTTAAGAAAAAAGTAGATGTAAAACCAGCATCAATTCGTGAACAACTTATGCTATTCTTACGATGTGATATTGAGAATCCTTCATTTTCAAGTCAGAGCAAAGATGAATTGGGTACACCAGTTGCATCATTTGGTTCATCTTGTAAAGTATCGGATGACTTTATTGAAAAAGTTGCAAAAATGGGTGTAATGGATGCTGCATGCAAAATAACAGAAGTAAAAGAAACAAAAGCGGCTAAAAAAACAGATGGCATAAAAACAAGAAAAATTATTGGAATTCCAAAATTAGATGATGCCAAATATGCTGGTACAGAACAATCATCACAATGTACAATTATCTTTTGTGAAGGTGATTCAGCAAAGGCTGGTATTATTTCGGGATTAAGCAAAGATGATAGAAATTATATAGGTGTTTATCCAATGAAAGGTAAATTATTAAATACAAGAGGAGAAAAAACATTGAAAATAAATGGAAATAATGAAATATCTGAAATAAAACAAATTCTAGGTTTGGAAAGTGGTAAAACATATACACAAGAAGATATAAATAAAAAATTACGATATGGGAAAGTATTATTTATGACTGACCAAGATTTAGATGGTTCGCATATTAAAGGTCTTGGTATTAATATGTTCCATTGTGAATGGCCTTCATTAACTGAAATCCCCGGATTTATTGGATTTATGAACACACCAATTTTAAAAGCAAAAAAGAACACACAGGAATTATGCTTTTACAATGAAGGAGAATATCAAAATTGGAAAAAAGAAATAAACGAACATCAATTAAAAAGTTGGCATATAAAATATTATAAAGGTTTAGGTACTAGTACTGGAAAAGAATTTAAAGAATATTTTGAAAAAAAGAAAATTGTTGAATTTAATCATTCTGGCGAAGTCAGTGATAATGCAATTGATTTAGTATTTAATAAAAAGCGTTCGGATGATAGAAAAGATTGGTTGGCGACATATTCTCGTGATATATTTTTAGATACAAGTAAACCGAAGGTATCTTATGAAGAATTTATTGACCGTGAATTTAAGCAATTTAGTAAATATGATTGTGACCGTTCGATTCCGAATGTAATGGATGGTTTGAAAATATGTCACAGAAAAATATTGTATTCTGCATTTAAGAAAAATTTGAAGAATGAAATAAAAGTTGCTCAATTTACTGGTTATGTAAGTGAGCACTCAGGATATCATCATGGTGAAAGTAGTATTAATGGTGCGATAATAGGTTTGGCACAAATATTTGTTGGAAGTAATAATTTAAATTTATTTGAACCGAATGGACAGTTTGGTTGTATTGACCCAGAAACACCAGTATTAATGTGGGATGGTACAATTGAAAAAGCGAAAAATATAAAAGTAAATGATAAATTAGTAGGAGATGATGGAGAATGTAGAATTGTTTCAAAATTAACAAAAGGAATAGATGAAATGTATGAAATATCAAATGGAAATATGGATAATTATATAGTAAATAGTCATCATATATTAACAGTATCTTATTCAGGACATAAATCAATATTTTGGAAAAAATCATCAAATTCATGGTTTATGAATTATTTTGATGATAATTCAAAAAGTGTTAAATGCAAAAGTATAAGAACAATTACATCTGCTGAAGGAAATCATAAAAATAAATCGATTTTAAGTAAAGAAGAAGCTTATAATAAAATTGTGGAATTTTCAAGAACAATAAATGATAATAATATATTTGATATTAATGTACAACAATATTTGGCTTTACCAAATAGTGTAAAAAAACATATAAAAGGAGTAATTAATTCATCAGTAATTCAATGGAAAGAACAAGATGTGCCAATTGATCCATATATATTGGGTTTATGGTTAGGAGATGGAATGAGTGACTGTCATGCAATTGCTGGCATGGATTCCGAAATATTTAAGAAACATAATCTTTATAAAAATAAGCATATACCTCCTAATTATATTATTAATTCAAAAGAAAATCGATTAAAATTATTAGCAGGAATGATAGATACGGATGGTTGTTTAAAGAAACAAAAAGAAACTTATTCTTATGAAATAAGTCAATCAATTATGAGAAAACATATTTTAGAATCATTTAGAATAATTGCAGGTTCTTTGGGATTTAGAGCAAAAATATATAATACAACTGATAAGATAGTAACATTATCAATAACTGGAGAAAATATTGATGAAATCCCTGTAAAATTACCAAGAAAACAAATTCCTTATCAAAATAGAATAAAAAATAGTTATACTCATGAAATAAAAATTAAGAGTATTGGTGAAGGGAAATTTTGTGGTTGGAATATTGATAAAAATGAACGATTTCTATTAGGTGATTTTACAATTACTCACAATACGAGGCTTAATGGAGGAAAAGATCATTCGAGTGAAAGATATATATTTACGCAATTGAATAAATTAACACGATTAATTTATCGTTCTGAAGATGATGGAATATTAACTTATTTAGATGATGATGGTTTATTAGTTGAACCAATTTACTATGTGCCAATTATTCCTATGGTATTGGTGAATGGAGCAAAAGGAATAGGAACTGGATTTAGTACAGATGTATTATGTTATGATACACAGGAAGTAATTAATGCGATAAAATGTAAATTAAATGGAGAAGGATTAATAGGAAATGAGAAAGTGAATATGAAACCATATTATAGAGGTTTTAAGGGAGAAATAAATCAAGTGAATGATACAAAGTATTTAATAAAAGGTTGTTATGAGATAATAGGAGATAAAAAAGTGCATGTAACAGAATTGCCGATAGGAACATGGACATCTGATTATAAGGAATATATTGAATCATTAATAGAACCGCAAAAAGATAAGCAAGGAAATATAGTAGCACCTGCATTGGTGAAAGAATATGATGATATGAGTACAGATACCCAAGTGGATTTTACAATAACAATGGTAAATAATATGATACAGGAATATCAAAAAGTGGAGACGGACCATGGTTGTAATAAATTGGAGAAGATATTAAAGTTATATACGACAGAATCAACAACGAATATGCATTTATTTGATAGTAAGGAGAAATTAAAGAAGTATGGAAATGTGTATGAGATAATAGATGATTATTATGTGACAAGATTAGAATATTATCAAAAGAGGAAAGAATATTTATTGAATGAGTTGGAAAGAGAATTGAGGTTATTATCGAATAGGGCGAAGTATATAAAATATATATTGGATGATAAATTGGATTTAAGAAAGAAGGAGAAGAGTGTAATAATAAAAATATTAAAAGAGTATGAGTTTGATATGATGGATGAGGATGATGATTATAAGTATTTATTAAAGATGCCGATGGATAGTGTGACGGAGGAGAATGTGGCGAGATTATTGAAGGAGAAAGGTGATAAGGAGGTGGAATTGGAGGGATTACAGAAGAAGAGTAATGAGAATTTATGGATGGATGATATAGTGGAGTTGGAGAATGAATATAAGAAATGGAAGGAGGAGATGGAGAAAGTGGTGGAGGAGGATAAAAAGGTGAAAGGGAAAGTAAAAATAACAAAAAAGAGTGTGAGTAAATTAGTAATATAGTAAAAAAAATAAATAAAAATAAAAGAATAATAAATATAATAATATTATTTTTTTATGGATAAAATAACAAGAAGTGTAATGCATAAAGTAATAGAGCCGGATGCGCCGACATTAAGTGAGATAGAGAAAGAGAAATATAAGGAGAATTATCATGCGTATGAGTATTATAGGAATGCGAAGGTGGTGGACATACCAGAAATAAGAAAATATAAGAAAAGTACTAGTAAGAAGATGTGTTGTTGTGTAATTACATAAAATATATATAAATATCTTTAAGTAGTTTTTAATAATATATTTATTTTGAATATATTATGAAATAAATGTGCAAAGATCTAAAACCAAGGTTTCATTTCGAGCGTTTTATCTTCTACTGAATCATATACTGGATAAGGTATTATTGTATACATATTACTTGCATCTCTCTTATATTTTAAATATGCTCTTATTTCATTCATTAATCTTGGTACGATATGATTTAAAACATGTTGATTTAATGCCTCCACTTGTTGACGAACATCATAAGGTAAATTGACAGAACTTTCAAGATAAAGAGCCCTCATAATAATTTTTAATTCATCATTACTTTGTTGACCAATTTGATATTCTCCATTGGACCTTCTATATACTTCTGCACGAATTGCATTTTGTAATATTTGCATATTCTCCACACTAAAAAAAGCAATAGATACTGGAGTTTCAGTCCAATTACCAGTTAATGCATCTCTAAATGTTGTCACTTGATTCACAGGATTTTTATCAAATAAAGCAAAAAAGGCTTCAGAAGGTGGACCACTAATATCAATACGACCATTTGATATATTTTGAATCGTTCCACAACCTTTTACCTGTTGATTTCTTAACATTGCACTCATCTATAAATTCTAAAAAGAAAAAATAAATATTTATTATTTGTATAATTATATTTAGGTTATATATAAATGACATTTCAAAAAACTACATTAACTATTGCATTAGTTATTTTTATTATATTATTAGCTATTTTTGCTTATTATATTTATAAAGGACAACAAAAGTCAAAATTAAATGTTATTTCTTCTACATGTCCCGATTATTGGCAACTTATGACTGATTCAAATGGAAATAAAGTTTGTTCTAGTGATGGTATGACAAATATAGGTAAATGCAGTAATGGAAGTGTTATACCTAATTATACTGTTAAAAGTGATGCAAAATTATGTGATAAATATAAATTTACTTTAGATAATTGTGGTGGTAGTATCATTTGGGATGGTGTAACAAATAATCCTTTAAAAGATTCTTGTTCATAATTGTTATAAATATATTCTAATTTTATAATCTGAAATATATTTATAAGTATGGTTAAATTTATTGGTAATTTAAATTTTCAAAAATCATTAATTTTAATTTCTATTGTTGTTTTTTTTATATCAATTATTATTGTTTCTTTTCAATTAATTCGTATTTATAATCGTAAGGAAAAATGGCCTCCTTCTTTTAGTAAATGTCCTGATTATTGGAAATTAGTAAAAAATAATGATGGTTCTCTTTATTGTATGACTGATAAATATAATATAGGTTCTTCTTCTGGTAATTTTAATATTGCTTTATTACCTACAAAAAAAGATAAAGCTATTTTTGCTGCAAAATATAGTGTAAATTGGGATGGGATAACAAATGACCCAAGTATTATGCAAAATATAAATACTGACCCTCCTAAATCTATATTTTGGTTATTCAATCAATTATTTGCAAAATAAATTATTTGCAATAAAAAAAATAGTATATAAATATAATATTACAAGTAAATAATAATATATGGAAAATTTAAATATAAATAAAATCTTAAATAGGGAACAAATTGTTCAAAAAATAAAACAAATATTAATTAGTTTTCAAGAAAATAAAAATGATATATCATTAAAAAGAGGAATATATATTTATGGTAATCCTGGATGTGGAAAAACTGAATTTATTATGAATTTATTAAAAGACTTAAATTATGATGTAATAAAATATGATGCTGGTGATGTAAGAAATAAGGAGATAATAAGTAATATTACAAAGCATAATATGTCAGATATGAATATAATGTCAATGTTTGAAAAGAAAATAAAGAAGATAACAATAGTGATGGATGAGATAGATGCGATGAATAATGGAGATAAGAGTGGAATAAATTCATTAATAAAGTTAATAAGACCAAAAAAGACGAAGAAGCAGAAGTTAGAGGAGGTGACATTAAATCCGATAATATGTATAGGTAATTATCAAATAAACAAGAAGATAAAAGAGTTAATGAAAGTGTGTTATCCATTTGAGTTAAAGACGCCAACAAATGAGCAAATAAATCAGATGTTATTAGGGTTAGGATTAAAATTTGACAAACAATTAAATGAGAATATAATAAATTTTATACAGGGAGATTTAAGAAAATTAAGTGCGATAAGTAATATATATAAGAAGAACAATGATATATTAAAAAATGAAATGATACAAAGTATATTTCAAACGAAGAGTTATAATGATGATAGTAAGAAATTGACGCAGCATTTAATAAACAATAATTTTCCGTTAGAGGACCATAAGGTGTTAATGAATGAGACAGATAGGACGACAGTGGGATTATTATGGCATGAGAATATAATAGATGTATTAGCGAAATTTAAAAAGGAGGAGTCATTGCCGTTTTATCAGAGGGTATTAGAGAATATATGTTTTGCGGATTATATAGATAGAATAACATTTCAGAATCAGGCGTGGCAGTTTGGAGAGATGAGTTCATTAATAAAGACATTTTATAATAATAAGTTGTATCATGAGAATTTTAAGAAGAAGCAAAAATTTAATCCATTGGAGGTGAGATTTACAAAGGTATTAACGAAGTATAGTACAGAATATAATAATTTTTTATTTATAAAGAATTTATGTCAGCAATTATCGATGGATCAAAAGGATATGTTTGCATTTTTTTTAAATTTACGAAATACATATAATCAGGAAGAAATATATAATTTATTTGAGAATTATGAGATATCGAAGTTGGATATAAATAGGATATATAGATATTTAGATAAATATACGATGAAAGAAGGAGAAGAAAATAATGATGGAGAAGAAAATGAAGATAATAGTGATGATGATTAAATAATAAAGGAAAACAATATAAAGACTTCTAAGTATTTTAATGAACAAAATTATTAAAATACTTAATGTTGTTAATGACGATTCAATAATAAAGGAAAACAATATAAAGACTTCTAAGTATTTTAATGAACAAAATTATTAAAATACTTAATGTTGATAATAATGATTACATAATAAAGGAAAACAATAT
>Ga0169931_10015367_pt1 | contig 10252 bp, 5 predicted proteins | sample Kivu_15m_20L_FD_129675 | JGI IMG/M metagenome (GOLD analysis project Ga0169931, IMG submission 129675) | Freshwater microbial communities from Lake Kivu, Western Province, Rwanda to study Microbial Dark Matter (Phase II) - Kivu_15m_20L... | ecosystem: Environmental > Aquatic > Freshwater > Lake ... | reverse complement strand
GGCCATCTGCGCTGCAGAAGTTATAAAACGCGGGCACCTGCGCATTGCTCATGACGCATTCGACCGCACAATACTTAAGTGTTGGCGCGAGTATGGCTGGCGAATCCGGGAGAAGTCTGACAGACCTGGCAAGGGCGATCGAGCCTGGACTAATCGGCCTGATCAGATCTAAACCGAGGTTGTTGAGGCGTGCTTTCGACATGCACCTAAGGGCGCTTGCTGGCACTGGCCGAACCGACACAGAATGGCTACTAGTGTTTCTTGCAAAGAATTAAATCCGGAGCGAATCTTGATCGACTTAAACGAAATCTCGACTGCGTTGGCCGCTTGCGGTTGTGAGTTATCGGAATCGGTGGAGAGAGTCGGACATCCCCCAAGGTATGCAGCGGTGCCGCTCAATCTCGACCCGATGTTGCAGAGTTCGCTCACCAGAGACTTCCCAAACGGGCTTTACTCTCATCAAGCTGAGGCCATACAGGCGGGAATCTGCGGCGGATCTCTCTGTATTGCAACACCGACCGCATCAGGAAAGACCCTTGTATTTACCACCGTTGTACTCGATCGACTCCTCAAACACCCGGGTGAGCGAGCACTGGTTCTGTACCCAGCCAAGGCGCTTATCCAAGACCAACTTGGGAAGTGGAAACAGGCTGTCACAGGGACCGAATTGGCGGTCGACTTCATCGACGGATCTGTGGACACGGCATTGCGACGTCAGATTCTGCAGAAATCAGATGTCCTTCTGATGACTCCCGACGTGCTTCACGCATGGTTTATGAGTAATCAGGAGCAGCTGGAGATTAGGGCCTTTTCGAAGAGTATTTCGATATTGGTCATGGACGAAACACACGTTTACGAGGGTGTGTTTGGAACGAATATGGCCTACCTGCTGCGCCGACTCCGAGCCATTACCAGCGTCAAACAAGTCATAGCCAGCACGGCCACAATTGGAGAACCCGGACAGTTTCTTCGGCGGCTTATCGGTATCGATTTTGAGGTGTTCGATGCGGCACGTGATGGAAGCGGTGCACCCGATAAAACCTTTTGTCATGCATCCGTGCCCGTGAGAAGGATATCTCAGGTACTTCGTTCAGTTATCAAACTTTTCGACGGCAGGACCGATGACCGATTTCTTGTCTTTGCTGACTCGCGCAAGCGGGTGGAGGAGCTCGTCTCCGATGGTGCGGCCAACCCCCTTGCGAGCGGTAATGACGATAAAAAAGCCGATGAGGCAGTAGGATCGGAAGAGACCGAACTAGACCAAGATGACTTGAACGCGGTAATGGTTGAGTTGTACAAGAATCAAGTTCTTCCCTATCGGGCCGGATACGAGGAGGACGACCGGCTGAGAATCCAGAAATCGCTGACAGGGGGCGATCTGAAGGGCGTTGTTGCGACCAGCGCGCTGGAGTTGGGCATCGATATTGGAGAAATCTCGCTGGTAGTGCTTGTTGGTGTTCCTCCGTCTGTAAAGAGCTTTTGGCAGCGTGCCGGGCGAACGGCACGACGGGGTGCGGGCGCGGTATTGATCCTTGATACCTCTGAACGGATTCAACGAGGCAGGCTCAACGCTTATCTAGAGCAAGGCGTGGAGCAGAACTGGTTATACCTCGATAACGACTATCTCCAATACGCGAACGTCCTATGCACGGCTGACGAGCTGGCTGCGATAGCGAAGGAGGAGATCAATCCAGCGCCCCTCGATGATCTGCCCCCATCGTTTCATAGCCTCTTAGAGAACGAACTCAACCCCACCGAGCAAGTCCGGACCGATTTGTACGCATTGAAGCAAGCTGCGGGGGCATCGAAGCCTCACTTTGCCTTTCCGGTCAGGAGTGGCATCGAAAGACAATACAAAGTGCTATGCCCCAAGCAACCGGGACGCGTATTCGGAAACTTAACGTACTCCCAGTTGATGAACGAGGCTTTTCCTGGCGCTATCTACAGATACATGGCCCACCCGTTTCGGGTCTATCAGATCATGCACCCAAAAGGAGAGATCAAGACAAACGCCATGAAAGGGATCGGCAAGACGGTCGCAATAAAGATTGCAAGAACATTTCCAGTTTTTGGGGAATGCACCCGCAGTCTCTTTAAATCAGACAAGGCATTTTTTGCAGAGACTGAGGTACAAGTATCCGAGAGGGTAACGGGGTTTGTAGAGCACTGGGGCCCAAACAAAACAGAGCACGCCTATGGACCAACCTCGACCTACTCTCAAAAGGCACTCGGGCGCTACTTCGACAGCACAGGCTGCTGCCTCTACGTATCAGGTATCGAATACAGTAAAGAGAAAGTGGCGCGTTACGTAGCGATCGCATTTTGCCGAGTCTGCTCTGTACACGAACGCGATATCGGGCACGGTGTTTTCAACGCCAAAAAAAATCCCATTGGCGAGGACCAAATCAGCGGCATTGCAATCTACGATGCCGTTCAAGGAAGTTTGCGCCTTACGCAATTTTTTATTCCGAACATCACCCCAATCCTTCAACAGGCCATACAAATCGCGACACATGAGGGGGCCCTAAACGTCGCGGCATCAATAGCTGAAATCGCAGACTTGATTCCCGAGTGCCGTGAAGTTTCTCTAAGCAATGTTTCCGGCATGAACGGCCCCCTAGACACCGGCGACGGTTGGCGCACTGTCGTTCGAGCAGGGGAACGGGCTGCCTACCACGATGGTACCGGACATATCGATGAGGAAGTGGAGGTACTGCGGTACTTCTTCACGCCGAGCGGATTGAACTACGAACTGCGTCACCGAAATAAAGATACGAAGTGGCACGTTGCGCACTCTTTTATTAAACCCATCCCGGGCGAAACGGAGGTTGAGGAGTACAACATCAATACCGGTGAAGTTCGAACCGCGTGACGTTGCCTAGCGAGGACTTAAATCAGGCTGCTTCACTCTCTGTCACGATTCCCGTCACCCCGGGGTTTTGGCCAGAGTAAAGGTGCACCGCGGCGATTGACCCGTTGACTACTATACCGCTCAGTAGTGTGATCGATGTCCTTGGCCAACCGTTACAACCATACTCGATCCCGCGTACAGGGACTCGGCGCTGGCTGAAAATGTTTAAAAGTATTGGTTTCATCCATTGGCAAAACCAAATCTTTGTCCTTACTCAACTCCGTATTCAAGTCGTATTCGACGAAGTAAGTCGGCTGTTAGCTGACCTACGCAGAGCTCGGCAATGACCTTCGCTGACTTAGCTGGGACATGGAAATCACAATATGCACAGGTGCCTATCGTCGGAAAAAGTAAACCATTTCCATTAAAGAGAGACTCTTCATCTAGCTCCACGACAAATGCCTCTGTACTGCCACAAATTGGGCAAGTTAATGTTACGTTAGGATCTCGAATTTTCAGGCTGTTAAGCGCCCTTTCTCGGTAATCAAAGCCAGATACTATAGCTGTGCCAACAGTGGCCTCGTCTGAATCCAAGACAGCCAACTCCCAGCGAGAAAGAAAGGAGTCTCGAGTGTGATGGATGATCCAGTGCCGCACTCCACGAATGAGATTGGCATCCCCTAGTGTATGGTTCGAGCGATCCTGAATGAGGCTAACCGATCGCTGAAGAATCTGACCAAGGCCGCCTTGTAATACTTCAAAGAGATCAATGTCATGCGCGAGTTTCGCCCATGCGCTCATGAGCGGAAGTGCTGTTCCAAAACTAAGTCGAATTGCTTCGTCATCGTCCTTAGGGCTGTGACCGAAGTGAGTGAGATTGTTCCGCTTTAAGCGCAGGTTAGTTAGCGAATCCGTGAAGACAACCCGATAGCCACTTGGAATCAAAGAATTTAGCGTTCCTGTCGCTTCGGCTAGGTTCGACCTGTCCTCTGGCCCAGCCCCAGAGACTGATTTCGCGGCACTTTCAAGCGCGGCAGTTAAGGTCGTTAGCGCCTGCGGGTGCCGGCCCAGAGCGGTGAGCAAGAGAAAAGTTTCAAAAGACTGAAGGGCGCTAAGCGCGGGTGGCCTATCCAGTAGAGGTTTTTGCTGTTGATCTTTTATGTGAATAAAAATGAAATTCGCGCCTTGCATTCTTCTCCCCTAGGTATTCGCGGAGTGTCAGTCCAGACTAATTACCTCGAGCCTGGCGATATCGACCATCAGCCCTTTTTTAAGTCGAAAGGTATTTTGGCAAAAATAGGCCCAGAGTCGCTCGCGCATATGCTCTTCTAATGTAGCACCGCAGTTTGAAAGTGCCAGCGTTACTTGCTCCGCAGAAAGGGTTTCAAGGCTTCCACCTCTGAGCTGAGCTCTGGCCGCTTCAACACTTTTGAACTCCACAAGCGCCGCGCGTTGGGCCTCAGTCAACTTGAGGAGTTGATATTCAATACCGCCTCGGCTGACCACTTCTGGCTCTAATTGATCTATCGTCATCTGATCAACTCGAATAACGATCGGCCGCCTCTCCTTATTTCGCAGCACCTCATACCAACTTGGAAGTATATTTGGTCTTACTTTTTTGACGTAGCGCTCGCATTCCGTAAGAAGTTCGGAGCCAAATGAGTTCAATGCATATCTTGCAGCGTCCTGATAACTCAGGGAAAAGTAGACCTGCCCATGTTGCCAATTTGTATATCCTTGCTTTTGTTCGAGCATCAAGCTTGTTCCGTAATCTCGTAGCTCATGAGGTGTCTGCTCATATAGATCGACTAGAAGGGCGCGCGCATCTGCTAGCGGCGGCATCGCGCCCCCAACGCCGTAATTGAGTATTGAATCAAGCCAAAGACTCGACGTTCCATGGTAGAGAGGTAACTGCAGCATCCCGTCCACCACGAGGGGCTGGGTTAAATCGAAATTGTCTTTGTTCACAGGAGAAGGCGTGAATAATGGCCTGATGGATCTCTATCGTTACGCAGAGATGGATTTCGCAGTGAGCCTGCCTCTAGAAGGGCAGTCTATTGATTCTTCGCGAAGATTAAACTGCTTTGCCCTACCTTCCACTAAACTGGATACACCGATTATGTGGGAAAAATCTGATGGCCGAACAGCCGCCGCCCGTCATGACCCTCCGCGGCGTTGCATGGTTCCAGCAGTAGACGATAAGAAGATCTACCGCCCAGCTCAAAAGGGGAAGCTACCGGGCTGCAAGGTTGCAGGCGCCTGAAGATTCCATCTGTAAACTATCCAGGGGTGGATGGATGAGTAAAAGAGGCAGACACTAAAGTTTCCTTCAAAAAATTAAGCTTGAATTGACACTACCCCACACGTCTAAAGCGAACCCGAGTCAGCTCGAAGCCATCCGCGCCACAGATGGCCCGGTGCTCATCATCGCGGGCCCTGGCTCCGGCAAGACTTTCACGCTGGTCGAGCGCATCGTCTACCTCATCACTCACAAGGGCGTCGCGCCCGAGTCGTTGCTGGTCGTCACATTCACCGACAAGGCCGCACGCGAGCTGACAAATCGCATCTCCAACCGGCTGGCCGAGCTGAACATCCAGTTCAACTTGAACGAGATGTACCTCGGCACGTTCCACTCGATCTGCCTGCGGATGTTGGAGAATTACCGCGAGTTCACACGGCTCAAGCGTAGCTTCACGCTGTTCGATCAGTTCGACCAGCAGTACTTCCTCTACCAGCACATCAAGGACTTCCGCGAACTGCCAGATGCCCAGCTCGTCATGGGCGATGACCAGACTGGCCGCTGGGCGCAGTCGGAGAACCTGCTCAAGTGGGTCAACAAGGTCAGCGAAGAGGCGCTCGACACCACCACGTTGGCAGCGGGCCCAGAGCCAGAGATCCGCACCCTGGCAGCCTGCTTCGCCGAATACCAGGATCTGCTGCGCGAGCATAATTCGTTGGATTTCTCCGGCATCCAGTACGAGGCCCTGCAACTACTGGAAAAGCGACCTGAGGTGTTGGCCCATCTGCACGACACTCTCACCCACCTGATGGTGGACGAGTACCAGGACACCAACACCATTCAGGAACGCATCCTGCTGCTGCTGGCGGGCGAACGCCGCAATCTGTGCGTGGTAGGCGACGACGACCAGGGGTTGTACCGCTTTCGTGGGGCTACCATCCGGAACATTCTGGAGTTTCCTGCGCTGTTTGATGACTGCCAGTGCAAGCAGGTCAGGCTTACCGTCAACTACCGCTCGCACCCGGACATCATCCGCTTCTACAACAAGTGGATGAAGGAGCAGGTATGGGACGACGGCACGCGTGTGTTTCGCTTTGCAAAGCAGATCGTCCCGCGAGAGGATGACTTCCCCGACCTGCCGACTGCATTGAGGCTAGCCGCTAGAGACGACAAGGATGAGTCCACCAACTGGCACGCCGAGGTGTTAGCCTTCCTCAACGGCCTGAATGCGTCCGGCCAGCTTACGGACTGGAACCAGGTGGCCTTCCTTTTCCGTTCTGTGAAGAACGAAAAGGTGGTGGCGCTCGCACGCTTCCTCGAAGCCGAAGGTGTGCCCGTGTTCTCGCCACGCTCGAACATGTTCTTCGAGCGAGAGGAAATCCGCCTGATGATTGGCGCGCTGATCTTCCTGTTCCCACAGTTCCCGAAGGTGCGGGCATGGGCCGAAGGCGTGCATCTGGGCATCTGGGATTACTACGACCAGCTTTGCTTCAAATCCTTCACCGACGAGCTGCGTAAACCGGAAAACAAGCCACTGCTGGATTGGGCTCGCCCGCTGGCCAAGCGCCACGCCGTGCTCACGCAGAACACCGACTACTCGTTCTCCGGCCTGTTCTATCAGTTGCTGCAGTTCCCGCTGTTCTCGCGCTTCCTCTCCGACGAAGCTGTGCAAGGCGTAGACAAGGGGCGCGCCGCGCGAAACCTTGGCACCTTCTCCAAACTGCTCACCAAGTTCGAGTACCTGCACTTTGTCAGCGTGTTGAACCCTCAGTGGCTGGAAAAGAACATCCGCGACCTGTTCAACCAGTTCCTGCGCTTCCTGCAGGACGGTGGCATCGGCGAATACGAGGACGAGGCCGAGTACGCGCCCAAGGGCTGCGTCTCGTTCCTGACCATCCACCAGTCCAAGGGGCTGGAGTTTCCCGTGGTGGTGTGCGGTTCGCTGGAGGCGGTGCCGCGCAAGCAGTACGGGGCCCTTGATGTGCTGCTGGAAGACGGCGGCTACTTGTCCAAGGAACGCTTCGAACCGCTTGACCACATCAAGAACTTCGATTTCTGGCGGCTGTTCTATACGGCGTTTTCTCGCGCCCAGAACCTCCTGGTGCTGGCCGCGCAGGAGAAACAGGGGCGAGGCAAGTCACCGTCCAAATATTTCGAACGCCTTTTTTACGAGCTGCCCCGTTGGCGTGACGTTGATCTGTCGGAGCTGACCTTCGAGGCCGTCAAACAGATCAACCTCAAGCGCGAATACTCCTTCACCTCGCACATCTCGGTGTTCGAGAACTGCGCCGAGCAGTACCGCTTCTTCAAGGATCTGGAGTTCGCGCCAATCCGCGAGAGCCCGATGCTGTTCGGTACCTTGGTGCACCAGACCATCGAGGACATTCACAAGGCGGTTCTGCGCGGCGAGGAAGGCTCCATCACCGTGGACTGCATCAAAGGCTGGTTCTCTACCAACTACGCAATGCTCTCCAAGAAGGAGCGCGTATACCTCGCGCCCTCCTCGCAACAAGCTGCGCTCTTACACGTACTGCGCTACTACGAGAGCGAGAACGGCAACTGGGACCGTATCAAGGAGGCTGAAGTCGAGATCTCGCTGGTCAAGGATCATTACATCCTCAAAGGCAGCGTCGATCTAATCCGGGGGGAGCACGACACGGTCGAGATCATCGACTTCAAGTCGGAGAAAAAACCCGACATGGAGAAGGATCGGGATCGCCTGCGCCAGTACCAGCACCAGTTGGCGGTGTATGCCCATCTGGTGGAGGAACGCACCGGCCAGAAGGTCAGCCGGATGCACCTGTACTACACCGGTGAGGACGGCGGGAATCCTTACGTGTCGTTCACCAAGGACGACCGGGCTATCGGCAAGACCATTGCGCGTTTCGACGAGATCGTCGCGCGCATCGAGCAGCAGAACTACCAGATCGCCGCACGCCCAGCCAAGCTGTGTTTGAGCTGCGACATGCGCGCCTATTGCGACAACAAAAATTGGAGATTCAGGAAAGACGACAAATGAGCAAAACAACACCTGCGCAGGAAAGCCTGCAACTGGCCACGCCCGATGGCACAACCACCAACGTCGAGAAATACGAGTTCGAGCCGATCAAGGGCTACCCGATGCTCAACTGGCGCGGCAAGCGGCCGTTCACATCGACGCAGTACTACCCGGCGCAGTTGAAAGAGGTTCACAGCGAAGAAGTGGATGGCTGGCGCAACAAAATTTTTTGGGGAGACAACCTACAGGTGATGAGCCACCTGCTGAAGCAGTTCAGGGGCAAGGTCGATCTGATCTATATCGACCCGCCTTTTGATTCGAAAGCAGACTACAAGAAGAAGATCAAACTACAAGGCAATCAGGCCGAATCCGAACAGAGTGTCTTCGAAGAGAAGCAATACACAGACATCTGGACGAACGACGAGTACTTGCAGTTCATGTATGAGCGACTTGTCCTTGCTCGTGAACTGCTTTCTAAGCAGGGAAGCATCTACGTTCACTGCGACTGGCACAAGAATCACTTCATCCGAATGATTCTTGATGAGGTGTTCGGGGCAAACAACTTTCGCAATGAGATCATCTGGAGTTACTTCGGCTTCAAGCGCTCAACGACCAAGAAGTTTCCCCAAAAACACGACACGATACTGTCTTATGCGCGGACGGAGGAGTATTTCTGGCAGGTGCAGTTTCGCCCCCACGGCGACGACTACATCAAGCGGTTCAAGAAGGATGAGAACGGTCGCCTCTACCGCGACGATGTGAACCCGACAGGTGGTGGCGCGAGGATCATCTACCTTGACGAGGTCGAGGGAGACATCATCGACTCAGTGTGGGACGACATCCCACCCGTAAATCCCGTGGCCAAGGAGCGACAGGATTATCCCACTCAGAAGCCGGAAGCGTTGGTGGAGCGGATCATAAGAGCCTCTACTCAACCCGGCGAGCTAGTGTTCGACTGCTTCATGGGTTCTGGTACCACGCAGGCAGCGGCCATGAAGCTCGGTCGCCGCTTCATCGGTGCGGACATTAATCTGGGTGCAATCCAGACAACCACCAAGCGACTACTTGGTTTGGCCGACACTTTGCGACAACAACGCCTTGATGCGTCCGAACAGAAATTCACCGGCTTCGAGGTCTACAACGTCAACTACTACGACATCTTCCGCAACCCGGTTCAGGCGAAGGAGCTGCTGATCGAGGCGCTGGAGGTGCAGAAGCTTGAGTTCAGCACCGTATTCGACGGCGAGAAGGATGGCCGTATGGTCAAGATCATGCCCGTCAACCGGATCGCCACACGCGCCGACCTCAACGAATTGATCCACAACTTTGACCAGAAGGCGTGGCAGCACCGTCACAACGAGCATCCGACCCGCCCTGTCGAGAAGATCACCCTCGTCTGCATGGGCCACGAGCCAGACTTGGCCGCGCAACTGGAACTGGCCGCCAAGCCGTTCAAGATCGACGTGGAAGTAGTGGACATCCTGCGCGACAAAGCCGATCTGGAGTTCAAGCGCGACTCGCAGGCCAAGGTGGTGGTAAAGGGTGGCGAGCTGGTCATCGAGAAGTTCTACCCGATGAATCTGCTGCAAAAGCTCTCGCTGCAAAAGGAATCGGTCGAGGATTGGAAGGAACTGGTCGAATCGGTTCTGATCGACTGGAACTACGATGGCGCGGTGCTGCAACCGGCGGTGGTAGACATCCCAGGCAAGAGCGAGCAGGTCAAGGGCGCGTACAAGGTGCCAGACGACGCAGGCACGATCCGCGTGAAGATTACCGACCTGCTCTCGGAGTCGTGGGAAGGGAGCATCAGCAATGGCGACTAAGCGTGCGACCGCGAAGGCCAGCGGCAAGGCAGCCAGCACGTCCGGCGCGTCGCTGGATTTCGCCTTCTTCCGCTTTCTGTGGCAGTTCTACCAGGACAACCGGGGGGCGATCCGGCAGAACTACAAGGAGCTGACCCGCAAGTTCCTCGACTTCAACAACCCGGAGAAGAACCCCAAGGCCTTCCTGCGCCAGCCGCAGTTTGAGGCGTTGGAAACCTACGTCTTCCTCAAGGAGTTTCTCGGCAATGCCAAGGTCGAGGAGATCTTCAAGGCGTGGTACGAGCGCAGCGGGAAGTTCGAAGGGCGCAAGTTCGGCTCCTTTCTTGGCACTGCTGGGCAGG
>Ga0169931_10015366_pt1 | contig 10253 bp, 11 predicted proteins | sample Kivu_15m_20L_FD_129675 | JGI IMG/M metagenome (GOLD analysis project Ga0169931, IMG submission 129675) | Freshwater microbial communities from Lake Kivu, Western Province, Rwanda to study Microbial Dark Matter (Phase II) - Kivu_15m_20L... | ecosystem: Environmental > Aquatic > Freshwater > Lake... | reverse complement strand
TGGCCGCCGGTGCCGATGAAGGGGGAGACGAGGTCGCGGGCGGGATTAGGGGATTGGGAGAACAGCACCGCTGGGAGCAGGGCAAATACGAACGCCAGTTCACGCAGAGGGGCAGAGGGCGCAGAGGAAGCTGGAGGAAGGTTCATTGTGTCAGTCTTCGATGTACTTGTTCGCGATGCGCGAGAGTCCTTCAAGTAGAGTGTCTTTCCCGAAGTTGATCATCAAGGCGATGCGTGTGTCACTCAGGCGGAGGTATGTCTGCACGCGCTTGAAGTCCACAGCCGGCACATCTTCCATCGACTTCAATTCGACAATGACTTTCCCCTCGACGAACATGTCCATCCTGAACCCGAGAGGAAAGACCTCATCATCGATCACAACTCGTGTCGGCACCTGGCATTCCACCTGCAGCCCGCGCGCTCGAAGCCGCTTCGCCAGCACGGCTTCGTACACGGATTCAAGCAGCCCAGGCCCTATCTCACGATGGATGCGGATGGCTTCCTCGATGATGATGCCCGTGATCCGGTTGATCGCTTGTCCTTCGCTCATGCTTGAGTCAATCACCCTGCGTCCCCTGCGCCCTCTGCCCCTCTGCGTGATGCATTTCCCAGCGTGCCCAGTGCGGCTGCGCCAAGCAGTGCCGCATCATCATCAGGCAAAGCGGATACCGTGAGGTCCACGCGGCCTTGGTAGATGTTGAGCAGCGTGACATGGAAACGTTCGCGCAGCGGGGCCATGAGCAATTCGCCGTTGCGCGCGATGCCGCCGAAGAGCACGATGCGCTTCGGGCCTGTGGCGCAAACCGCGTTGGCCAAGCCGATGGCCAGCCATTCCATGGTGCGCTTGAAGCATTCAATTGCGGCCGTATCGCCGGTGTTCGCGCGATCAGCAAGGGTCTTCACGTCCTGTGCGGGCTCAGCGCCACCCGATTCGGCATAGGTCGCGATCATCCCGCGAATGCTCACGTAGGCCTCCAGACAGCCCTTGCGGCCGCATGTGCAATCACGGCCGCCAGGCACCAGGATCATATGGCCCAGCTCACCCGCATTGCCCGCACTGCCGAGCACAAGCTGGCCATTCACGATGAAGCCGCTGCCCACGCCGGTGCCCAGCGTCACCACCAGGAGGTCGTTGATGCCCTGGCCTGCGCCATAGCGCCATTCGCCGAGCGCTGCGGCATTCGCATCGTTGCCGAGCGTGGCATGCACGCCAAGGCGATCGCTCATCATGCGCGCCAATGGCACATCGTGCTTCCAGGGCAGGTTGGGCGCCATCTCAATGATGCCCGTGAGCTGGTTGGCATTGGGCGCGCCGATCCCGACGGACTCGATGCGCGCATCTCCATGCGATTGCGCCAGTTCAACAGCGGCCTTCGCCAGCGCATCCGCGAAGGCGTGGTCATCTGCATGGCCTGTGGTGGCTATGCGCGCCCGTGCGACCACCTTGCCCTCGTGCACCAGGCCGAGCTTGCTGGTGGTGCCGCCGATGTCGATGCCGAGGATCATGCGCTCACGGAGTGCTTCGATCCCTGGAAGCCGTACCAGGCCAGGAAGGCATAGCACATCAGCGGAAGCACGAAGCTGATGTGGAAGCCCATGGTGCTGTACTTCTGCACGCCGAGGATATCAATCACCACGCCCTGCAGCGGGGGGATCAAGGCGCCGCCAACGATCATCATCACCAGCAGGCTCGAGCCTTGCGAGGTGTCGTCGCCAAGGCCGTCGATGGCCAGTGTGAAGATGTTGCTCCACATGATGGAGTTGAAGAGGCCGACGGCGACGATGGCCCACATGGCCCAAGCGCCTTCGAGGGCGATGACCATGCACACGAGCGCGGCGGCGGCCAGCGCGAAGAAGCCCAGCGCTCGCGACGGGTTCGATCCCGCCACGACGAAGACCCCGAAGTTCGCGGCGATGAGCACGGCCATGGGCCAGGCATGCTTCAAGGCGAAGCCCGATCCCGAATTGAGCACGAAGAGCAGCACGAACATGGCCGCGCCCAAGAGGAGCATCGCAGCGTAGCGCTCCAGCGTCCGCATGCCTTTCGAGAGGGCCACCGCGCCCAGGAAGCGGCCGGTCATGGCGCCGCCCCAGTAGAGGCTCAGGTAGTGCTTCGCGCTTTCCTCCGGCATGCCCATCACGCTATCGATATTCAGGAAGTTGATCAGCAGGCTGCCGATGGCGACCTCCGCGCCCACGTAGCAGAAGATGGCCACCATGCCCCAGCGCAGTTGGGGATGCCGCCAGGCATTGCTGCGCCCGCTGCTCACATGCGGCGGCTCGGGCAGCGCCGTGGTGGCCACCCAGAGCGCTTGGAGCAGCAGCAGCACGGTGCAGGCGGCGTACGGCCAACGCACGGCATCATCGCCTTTGAAGACGGAGAAGATCAGGGTGCCGCCGATGATGGGCGCAAGGGTGGTGCCCAACGAGTTGAAGGCCTGCGCCAGGTTCAAGCGGCTGCTGGCGCCTTCGGCGGAACCGATGATCGCCACGAAAGGATTGGCCGCGATCTGCAGCAGTGTGAAGCCGAGCCCCAGCACGAACAGCGCCAGCAGGTAGAATCCGTATGCGTTCACGTAGGTGGCGGGCACGAAGAGGCCGGTGCCGACAGCGGAGACCATCAGGCCTGCGATGACCGCGCGCTTGTAGCCGAAATGCGCGATCGGGTCAGTGCCGCTGAGCGAGCGCAAGTAGTACGCGAGCGACCCCACGAAGTAGGCGCCGAAGAAGCAGAAGTTCACCATCAAGGTCTGCCACCACGGCATGTCGGGGAACACGATGCGCAGGTGCGGGATGAGCACGTCGTTCATCACCGTCATGAAGCCCCACATGAAGAAGAGGGTGGTGAGGACGATGAGCGGGTATGTGGATGAACGTTGCTGCATGGTCCTGCCAAAGATGCTTGCCAGACCGATCGGAAAGACGAAGGGCCGCCCAGCGGGCGGCCCTTCCATGGTGATCGTGCGATCGGCTCACTTCACCTTGTTCACGATGGCCGTGAACGCGGCGGCATCGTGGTAGGCGATCTCGGCCAGGGCCTTGCGGTCCAAGCTGACGTTGGCGAGCTTCAGCTTGTTCATCAGCACGCTGTAGCTGATGTTGTTCTGGCGCGCTGCGGCGTTGATGCGCTGGATCCACAGATTGCGGAACTCGCGCTTCTTGAGCTTGCGGCCGTCGTAAGCGTGCACGAGGCCTTTCTCCACCGTGTTCTTCGCGACGGTGAACACGTTCTTGCGGCGACCGTAGTTGCCCTTCGCCATATCCAGGATCTTCTTCCTCCTGGCCTTGGCGGCTACCTTATTCTGACTGCGTGGCATCTTCCACTTGGTTTTCGGGCGCGAGCGTCAGCGCTGGGCTGGTCTTTGGTGCTGCGCGTCCTGGTTAACGCTACCTATTGTTACCCTGGAGCGGTTGGGGTTGCTTACTTCAGCAGATCGAGCACGTTCTTCTTGTCGCGCGCATGGATGGTGCCCATGTGCGTGAGTGCGCGCTTGCGCTTCGTCTCCTTCTTGGTGAGGATGTGGCGCTTGAAGGCGTGCTTGTGCTTGATCTCGCCGGTGCCGGTCAGCTTGAATCGCTTCTTGGCGCCGGACTTGGTCTTCATCTTGGGCATGGTCGTCGTCTTTGGTCGTTGATGGGCGGACAGTCCGCCCGGGCATTATTTCTTCTTCTTCGGGATCAGGAACATGATCATGCGCTTGCCTTCCAGCTTGGGCATGCTCTCCACAAGGCCGATGTCCTCCAGGTCCTGCGCGAACTTCAGCAGCAGGATCTCGCCCCGCTCCTTGAAGACGATGGTGCGGCCGCGGAAGAACACGAAGGCCTTCACCTTGTGGCCCTCCTCGAGGAAGGCGCGCGCGTGCTTCAGCTTGAAGTTCACGTCGTGCTCGTCGGTGTTGGGCCCGAAGCGGATCTCCTTCACCTCGGCCACCGTTTGCTTGGCCTTGATCTCCTTCTGCTTCTTCTTGAGGTCGTAGAGGAACTTCTTGTAGTCGGCGATACGGCAAACCGGAGGAACGGCCGTGGCGCTGATCTCGATCAGGTCAAGGCCGAGGTCCTCGGCCATGCGCAGCGCCTGACCGAAGGGGTACACGCCCTGCTCCACGTTCTCACCCACCACGCGCACCTCGCTGAGCCCGTAGATCTTGTTGTTGATCCGGTGCGGGTCTTCCTTGATGACGCGACCGCGGAATGGACGGCGCGGGCCGCCACCCGAAGGGCGCGGTGGACCGCTGGGACGATAGGGAGGACCTGCCACTTAGAGGGTTTTGGTTCGGCCCCCGGGAACACCTGCCCCGGAGTTTGAGGGCGCGAATATCAGCATCTTTCCCTATCCGCCAGCGTGTTAAGCCCCCTTTGCCTGATCCAGCTGGGCCTCGATGCGCCCGCCGATGAGCTGGGCGAAGGCTGCAGGCGTCATAGCGCCCGTGTCTCCGGCGCCGTGCTCACGCACGCTGAGGGTGCCATTCTCCACCTCCTTCTCGCCCAGGATGAGCATGAAAGGGGATTTGGCCAGCTCGGCATCGCGGATCTTGCGGCCGATCTTCTCGTTACGGTCGTCGACCGAGGCGCGTACGCCCATGGCGGCAAGGCGGGTGCGGGCCTCATTGGCCGCATCCACGAATTTCTCGCTGATGGGCAGGATGATGGCCTGCTCCGGCGCAAGCCAGAGCGGGAAGCGACCGGCGGTGTGCTCGATGATCACGGCGATGAAGCGCTCCAAACTGCCGAAGGGCGCGCGATGGATCATCACCGGGCGATGGCGGGCGTTGTCGCTGCCCACGTACTCCAGCTCGAAGCGCTCGGGCAGGTTGTAATCCACCTGAATGGTGCCCAGCTGCCAGCGACGGCCCAGCGCGTCCTTCACCATGAAGTCGAGCTTGGGGCCGTAGAAGGCCGCCTCGCCGTACTCCACGATGGTCTGCATGCCGCACTCCGCAGCGGCATCGATGATGGACTGCTCGGCCTTGGCCCAGTTCTCATCGCTGCCGATGTACTTGCTGCGATCCACCTTGTCTCGCAGGCTCACTTGCGCCTCGAACCTCTCGAAGCCCAAGGCGCGCAGCACCAGCAGCACCAGGTCGATCACCTTCAGGAACTCCTCCTTCACCTGATCGGGGCGGCAGAAGAGGTGGGCATCGTCCTGCGTGAAGCCGCGCACGCGGGCCAGGCCATGTAGCTCGCCGCTCTGCTCGTAGCGATAGACGGTGCCGAACTCCGCGAAGCGCAGCGGAAGGTCCTTGTAGCTGCGCGGCCGACTGGCGAAGATCTCGCAGTGGTGCGGGCAGTTCATGGGCTTCAGCATGAAGAGCTCGCCCTCTTGCGGCGTGTTCATCGGTTGGAAGCTGTCCTTACCGTACTTCTCCCAGTGGCCGCTGGTCTCGTACAGCGCCTTGCTGCCGATGTGGGGCGTGGCCACCTGCACATAGCCCGCCTTCTCCTGCGCCTCTTTCATGAAGTTGATCAAGCGCTCGCGCAATGCCGCCCCTTTGGGCATCCACAGCGGCAGGCCGGCTCCAACGCGCTCGCTGAAGGTGAAGAGGTCCATCTCCTTGCCGAGCTTCCGGTGGTCGCGCTTCTTGGCCTCCTCGATCATCGCGAGGTACTCGTCCAGCTCCTTCTGCTTGGGGAAGGTGATGGCATAGAGGCGCGTGAGCTGCTTGCGTTTCTCATCGCCTCGCCAGTAGGCGCCCGCCACGCTGGTCACCTTCACCGCCTTGATGAAGGACGTGTCGGGGATATGAGGCCCGCGGCACAGGTCGGTGAAATTGCCTTGGGTGTACAAGGTGATCTCGCCGTCGTTGAGGCCCTCGATCAGCTCGAGCTTGTACTCATCGCCCTTCTCGGTGAAGTACTTGACCGCATCGGCCTTGCTCACTTCCTTGCGCTCGTACGTGAGCTTCTTGGCGGCCAGCTCCTTCATCTTGGCCTCGATCGCGGCGAAGTCACCATCGCCGATGCTGCGGTCGCCCAGGTCGATGTCGTAGTAGAAGCCGTGCTCGATGGGTGGGCCTATGCCGAATTTGGTTCCGGGGTAGAGCGATTCAACGGCTTCGGCGAGCAGGTGCGCGCTACTGTGCCAGAGCGTGGACTTGCCCTCCGCATCGTTCCATGTGAGCAGGGCGAGCGTGCAATCGCCGGGCAACGGCCGGTTCGCGTCGCGCACTTCTCCGTTCACTTTCGCGCTGAGCACGTTGCGGGCGAGGCCCTCACTGATGCTCCTGGCCACATCCATGGCCGTGGCGCCTTGCTCGTACTCCCGAACGCTGCAGTCCGGGAGGGTCACCTTGATCTTCATGCAGTTTCCTCCATCGCCCTACGAATGGCGTGAAGGGCGGCGAATGTAGCCTGTCACGGATGAACCTTTGAGCCATGCCGCGCCGCCTGCCCAAGCCCGCCAACGCGCAAGTGAGCGCCACCATGCGGCGCATCCGGGCCAAGGACACCAAGCCGGAGCTGATTGTGCGCGCCAATCTGCGCGCCGCGGGCCTCACAGGCTACCGGCTGCACTACGCCAAGGCGCCTGGCCGGCCGGACATCAGCTTCGTGAACCGCCGCCTGGCCGTGTTCGTGCATGGCTGCTTTTGGCACGGCTGCCCGCATTGCCAGCCGCGCAAGCCCAAGCGCAACACCTGGTACTGGCTGCCCAAGCTCGAGCGCAACAAGGAGCGCGATGCCGAGAAGGCCGCGGCGCTGCGCCAGGAAGGCTGGCGCGTACTCACGCTCTGGGAGTGTCGGATCAAACGAGACCCTGATAAGCAGGTGGCGCGCGTGCTCAGGGCTTACGACGCCCGAAGAGCCGGTTGAAGAAGCGTTTCTCGAAGGCCCAGAAGAAGCTGAACTGCCCGAAGAGCGCGCCATAGACCAGCAGCAAGACGTTGTAGATCGGCAGGATCAGGATGTAGTAGATCACGCTGAAGAGCAGGGGAGGGTCGCCCGAATCGCCGCTGGCCCAGGCCACCACAGGCCTCTTCAGGAACATCACCGTGAAACCCGTGCACGCGAAGACCAGCAGGATAACGCCCACGCGGGCGGGCGAAACGTTCCACCGCTTGGCCAGTCGCTCGATCCAACTGGCTTTGGCTTCCTGCGCATCGGACATGGGCGGCGAAGATCGCCCGGCTTCAGTTCTCCCAAGCGGATCAATCACCGAATGCCGCGATCAACGGGGAGCTCAGTCAACCCACTCGGCCAGAAAGAGGTTCGTGTCCCGGGTGCCGCCGTTGTTGCGGTTGCTGCTGAAGACGAGGTAGCGGCCATCGGGGCTGAAGACCGGGAAGGCATCGAAGGTGTCGCCGTGGCTCACCTGCTCCAGACCGCTGCCATCGGCGTTGATCATGAAGAGCGTGAAGGGGAAGCCGCGCTCGCTGCGGTGGTTGCTGGCGAAGATGATCCGCTTGCCGTCGGGGTGCCAGTACGGCGCCCAGTTGGCCTTGCCCAGTTGTGTGATCCGGCGCGCGTCGCTTCCATCTGCGTTGGCCACCCAGAGCTCCATGCTGGTGGGCGTCACCAGGCCTTCCGTGAGCAGCGCCTTGTAATCGGCCTCCTCCTCCGGTGTCGTGGGCCGCGAGGCGCGCCACAGGAGCTTGCTGCCATCGGGGCTGAAGAAGGCGCCGCCGTCGTAGCCGAGCGTGTTGGTGATGCGGAGCACATCGGAGCCGTCGATGTTCATGGTGTAGAGTTCCAGGTCACCATCGCGCATGCTCGTGAACACGATGCGATCGCCTTTGGGGGAAACGGTGGCCTCGGCATCGTAGCCCGGGGCATCGGTGAGTTTGCGTACCAGATTGCCCTTCAGGTCGGCCACATGGATGTCGAAGCTCTCGTAGATCGGCCACACGTACTTGCCGTCTGCACGGCGCTCAGGCACCGCAGGGCAGGCGGCGTCGTGCTCGTGCGTGCTGGCGTAGAGGATCTCCTTGTCGCCGGGCAGGAAGTAGCTGCAGGTGGTGCGTCCGCCCTTCATGCTGATCACCGCCGGCGCTGCCGCCTTAAGGTCGTCGGTGAACGGATTGAAGGTGTGGATCTGGTCGCAAGCCTCGCCCCAGGCCGGGTTCGTGCTCTGGAACACCAGGCGCTGCAGATCGAAGCTCCAGTACGCCTCGGCATTGTCGCCGCCGAAGGTGAGTTGCTTGAGGCGCTTGAAGTGGCGCTCTCCGGATTGGATCAAGGTGCTGTCCCAGCCGGCAACCGAATCGGGCAAAGGCGTGGCCGGGCTCTCGGCTATCGGATCGGTTGTTGGCGCACTCGAGCATGCAGCGAAGAGCGGGAGCGCCAAGAGGAGATTGTTCAGGTTCATCGGAGAGGGCCGCGAAGCTATCGGGCCAATGTCAGTCGAGCGTCACATGGCGCTGCCATTACATTGTCCGCATGGCGTTGGATGGGAATCCTGTCAAGGGCCGTGGCTCGGGCGTGCAGCCTGCGAACCGCTTCCTACGAGCCGAGCAAGGAATCGTGCATTGGGAAGGCATCGACGAGCCGCTGGAGGACGCCCGCCCCACGCGCTACTTGATCGAGGAGCCGCGCACCATCGTGAACCGGGTGAACAGCCCTGACCTGCCCTTCGTGTACAGCATGAACCCGTACCAGGGCTGCGAGCACGGCTGCGCGTATTGCTACGCGAGGCCCACGCACGAGTACTGGGGTTACAGCGCGGGACTTGACTTCGAGCAGGTGATCTTGGTGAAACGCAACGCACCGGAGCTGCTCGAGCGGCAGTTGCGCCACCGCAAGTGGGAGGCGGCTCCCATCAGCATCAGCGGAGGCACCGATCCCTACCAGCCCATCGAGCGCAAGGAGCGCATCACGCGGAGTTTGCTGGAGGTGGCGCTCGCGTTCCGGCAGCCCGTGTCGGTGATCACCAAGAACGCACTGGTGCTGCGCGATGCCGACCTCCTGGGCGAGCTGGCCGCCTTGGGGTTGGCGCAGGTGGCCATCAGCCTCACCACGCTCGATGAGGAATTGCGCCGGGTCCTGGAACCACGCACCAGCACCGCCGCCAACCGTCTCCGCACCATCCGCTCCCTCACCGATGCGGGGGTGCCCGTCATGGTCATGGTGGCGCCCATCATCCCAGCATTGAACGAGCATGAACTGCCCGATCTGCTCGAAGCAGCCGCTGCGGCCGGAGCGCTGACCGCCGGCTACACCGTGCTGCGCGCCAATGGCGCCGTGGCGCAGGTCTTCGAGACCTGGCTGCGCGCGCATTTCCCTGACCGCGCCAGGAAGATCCTCGCCCAGACGAGCGCCCTTCACGGCGGGCAGATCAGCGATCATCTGGCTGGCCGCCGGATGCGCGGTGAGGGGGCCTTCGCGCAGAATGTCAACAGGCTCTTCACCGTGCTCAGGAACAGGCATTTCCCCCATGCGGCCGCGCCTGCCTTGCGTTGCGACCTTTTCAGGCCGCCCCCTCAGGGCCAATTGGGCCTTTTCGATGGTTGAGAAATGGCATTGCGCGGAGGGTCCCGTAACCATCAATTTCGCGCTCCGTTCGAAGGTATCAATGCCATAAGCCGAATTATGAAGCGGATCTGGCATATGCTGGCCCTCTGCTGCTCCCTATGGGCAGCGGAATCGGAAGCGCAATCACTGGCCTCCGGCTTCGAGACATCGTTGGTGATGGATGGCTGGTTCAGCCCGGTGGGCGCCACGTGGGACGCGAACGGGCGCATGTACGTGTGGGAGAAGAGCGGCCGCGTATGGATCGTGGAGAACGGCGTGAAGCTGGCCACGCCGATGCTGAACCTCCTGGAGGAAGTGGGCAACTGGGCCGATCACGGCATGCTGGGCTTCGCACTGGATCCCAATTTCCTCGCCAACGGCCGCATCTATGTCATGTACGTGGTGGACCGCCACCACCTTCTCTATTTCGGCACGCCCAATTACAGCCCTGCTGTTACTGACGGGGGCACGGCCACCATCGTGCGCATCGTCCGCTACACCGCAACGGGGCCGAACTTCAACGTGGCCGATCCCGCCAGCCGCACCATCCTCTTGGGCGAGACGATCACCACGGGTGCGCCCATCCTGTACAACACCCACGGCGCGGGCAGCCTGCTCTTCGCGCGCGACGGTACCCTGCTGGCCAGCATAGGCGAAGGGTCCAGCGCTGCCAGCACCGATGTGGGCAGCGCCAGCGAGAGCTATTACACGCAGGCGCTGGCCGATGGGATTATTCGTCCGGAGGAGAACGTAGGCGCCTTCCGCTCGCAGATGGTGAACTCGTTCAGCGGCAAGGTGCTGCGCATGGATCCC
>Ga0169931_10015365_pt1 | contig 10253 bp, 13 predicted proteins | sample Kivu_15m_20L_FD_129675 | JGI IMG/M metagenome (GOLD analysis project Ga0169931, IMG submission 129675) | Freshwater microbial communities from Lake Kivu, Western Province, Rwanda to study Microbial Dark Matter (Phase II) - Kivu_15m_20L... | ecosystem: Environmental > Aquatic > Freshwater > Lake... | reverse complement strand
AGGGCGGGCACGGCGGCCAGGGCGGTCAGCACGAAGTACGCGCTCCAGCCGACCCGGGCCGCGAGCCAGCCCGACGGCAGGGCCAGCAGGGTGCGGCTGAAGGCATAAATGCTGGTCAACAGGGCGTACTGGGTGGCCGAGAAGCGCGGATTGCAAAGGCTCATCAGCAGGGCCACAAACCCGGCGCCCACCATGCCGTTGCCCAGGTTCTCGAGGCTCACAGCCGCGATCAGGGCCGGCAGGCCGCCGCCGAAATGGGCCAGGCCCGCGTAGGCGAGATTGCCTGCTGCACCGACCAGGGCGAACACCCACAGGCTGCGGTTGAGCCCCAGCCGGGCAAACAGGACGCCACCCACCAACGTGCCAGCCATGGTGGCTGCGATCGCCCAGCCCCCATCCAGCAGTCCGATCTGGGCGTCACTGAAGCCGGCCTGTTTGAGAAAGGCGATCGACAAGGCCGCCAGCAGTCCGTCAGGCCAGCGGTACAACAGCACCAGCAGCAGCAACCAGGGTGCGTTGCTTGCCCCGGTGCGTCGCAGAAACTCGCGCGCAGGTCCGATGACGGCCTGCCGCAGACTGCTCGGCGGGTGCTGCAGCGGGCGTAGGCGTGGTGCCGCCAGGGTGAACGGCACCACGGCCAGCATCAGGGCTGCACAGCCGCCAAAGGCGGCCCACCACCCCAGGCTGCCGGCCAACACGAACCCCCCCGAACTGACCAGCAACATGCCGGTGCGATAGCCCAGGTTGTGGACCGCGGCGCCCTGGCCCCGCTCGTTCTCGGGCAGAAGGTCGGTGCGGTAGGCGTCAATGACGATGTCCTGGGTGGCGCTGGCGGCGGCCAAGGCCAGGGCCAGCAGTGTGGCCACCTGCAGCACGCCCGGTCCGGGGGCCGTCAGCCCGGCCACCAGGGCCAGCACCAGCAGCACGACAATCAGGATCAGCTGCAGCGCCAGAATCCAGCCACGGCGCCGGTCAGGCCAGCCCAGGGGCCAGCGGTCCAGCAGTGGAGCCCACAACACTTTGAACGCATAGGGCAGGGCTGCCAGCTGGGGGATCACCCCGATCAGTTCCAGGGACACGCCGCTGGCACTGAGCCAACCCTGCAGCAACTTGCTGCCGATGTTGAGCGGGCTGCCGCTGGCGACCCCTTCGGCTGCCACGGCCACCAACCGCTGGCGGGCGGTGCCTGGGGCGATCGCTGGGGTGTTGCTCGGGCCCATCGACGGCGTACCGGTGGCGGAACCCTAAGGGCGATGATGGGGCACGGCATCCGGCCGGTCCATCTGAGATCCCATCCCGTGCAGTTCTTGCGCTCCACCCTGTTGCCGGCGGCCATTGTGCTGTTGTTCGGTCTGGCGCTGGTTGCGGTCAGTGCCCGCATCTGGCTGCCGGGTGACATGGCCGCCCCGGCGCCGCTTCAGTGAGGCAGGGGCCGTGAGCACCTCTCCTGAGCAGCCAGCGGTTTCGGCGGATGCCTCTGCTGCGGGATCCGGATGGCGTCCTTACGACGAGAACGCCACCCATGATCTGGTGCTGGATCCCGATGTGCTCGCGGCCGAGTTGGCCCAGGAGTTGCTCGGTGATCCCCTGGACGACATCGACCCCGACGAGGGCGAAAGCTGTGATGCCGCCGCGGAATGCGACGTCGGCCTGACCCTGTTGCAGGGCGACCACGAACAACGGCTGCAAGCCCTGCGGATCTTCTGCGAGCATCGGGATCCGCGGGCGATCCCCCTGTTGCTTCCCCTGCTCGAGGCGGCCTGTCCGATCGAGCGGATGAGTGCGGTGTACGCCCTCGGGCGTAACCCCCACCTCCTGGCCGTGGAACCCCTGTTGGCCCTGCTGAGTGCCGACAGCAACGGCTATGTGCGCAAGGCCGTCGCCTGGAGCCTCGGGAATTTCCCGGATGCACCTGTGCTCAATCCGTTGATTCGGGCCCTGCAGGTGGACGTGGCCGCTGTGCGTCTCTGGGCGGCCACGTCGCTGGCCGAGACCGGCAGCACCGGCCCGGCCAAGGCCGATCCCGCCGCCGCCCAGCTGCTGCAGAGCCTGCGCATCGACAGTGAAGCGGCAGTGCGCAGCAACAGTGCCTGGGCTCTTGGCCGGCTTTACCCCGACCTGGTTGAGCCGCGCCAGGAGGCGGTGGTCCAGGCCCTGATCCACACCCTGCTCGCCGATCAGGAGGCCAGCGTCCGCGATGAGGCACGACTGGCCCTCGAACAGCTGGAGCGACCGGAGGTGCTGGAGCGTTTGCAGACCCTGGTGGACGAAGGATTGCTCGCCTGACCACCGGCCCTGAAACGCGGTTAGCATCGCCCAACCCGCCGGCGCTGGCCTTGGCTCAGCAACCTGCACAACAGACCATTCGTTACCGGATCCGTCCTGATGGTCGGGTTGAGGAAACCGTTGAAGGTCTGGCCGGCGCCGCCTGTGAACGGTTGACCGAACGCATCGAAGCGCGGTTGGGCACTGTTCAGCAGCGCCAACCCACGGCCGAGGCCTTTCAGCCGTCGGTGCGGGTTCAGACCCAGGTGGCCCCGCAGCAGGTTGCTCCGCTGAGCCAGCCGGGTTCCGGCTCCCTGTCCTCGTCCTGATCCCTTTCTGTCTGTCTCCGATGTCGCACTTCAGCACCATCAAGACCGAATTGCGTGACCGCGATGCCCTGGTGGCAGCCCTGACGGCTCTGGGCCATGCCCCGGCTGCCGGCCCGTGCCAGGTGCGTGGCTATCGCGGCCAGTTGGAGACAGCCGACCTGGTGATCAGTGCCAGCAATGGTGGTGATCTGGGCTTCCGATGGAACGTGGCCCATGGGGCCTTTGAACTGGTGACCGATCTGGACCTCTGGTCCTTGCCGGTTCCGCCTGAGCGCTTCCTCACCCAGCTCAACCAGCGCTACGCGCTGGAGGCCATCCTTGCGGCGAGCGCGGCCGAGGGCTTTCAGGTGTCTGAGCAGACCACCCAGCAGGACGGTGGCATCGAACTGGTGGTGACCCGCTGGGCCTGATGCCCGACCACCGCGCAGCAGGCGCAGAACTCGCTTTTTCGGTTACCGCCGAGGGGGCGACGGACCGGCCCAATGGGCTTGAACCCTTGCTGGGTGGGGCCCTGCGTCAACAGGCGGTCTGGGTTGATGAGGCCGTCTGCATCGGCTGCCGCTATTGCGCGCACGTCGCCGCCAACACGTTTGCCTTGGAGCCCCACTGGGGTCGATCACGGGCCATTCGGCAGGACGGAGACAGCACCGAACGGATTCAGGAGGCCATCGACACCTGTCCGGTTGATTGCATCCACTGGGTTGCCTACGAGGATCTGCCCGACCTGGAGCGGCGCCTGCAGCAACAGGAGCTGCACCCCCTGGGTCTGCCAGCCCCGGCGCGCGTCAAACGCACCCTGCCCCGCCCCTGACGCCTGGCCCTAGGCCAGCGGTTGCTTGGCAGGCAGACCCACGGCCCGTGGATAGCGCATCGGGCAGGGTGCGATCGGGCTCAGGCTGATGGCATGGCGTTGACCGCGTCCGCCCGGGAGCTCGCTGCCTTGGACGGCACTCAGCCGCGCTTTCAGCAACGCAGCAGCAGCCATGAGCTGGGTCTGGTCGTCCGGGGACCACTGGCCGCGGTAGAGCAGGGCCTGCCCCGTCGGTTTGAGCAGGGGCACCAGGTATTCGGCGACCACAGGGGCTGGTGCCACTGCCCGTGCCAACGCCCAGTCGTAACGTCCCCGCCAGGGTTGGTTTCGGCCCAGGGTCTCGATCCGATCGCTGCAGAACTCGAGCCTGTCCTCCAGGCCCAGGGCTGCAGCCATGGCGCGCACCGCCTCGATCTTGCGCTGCACAGAATCCACAAGGGTCAGCCGGGCCTCTGGCAGGGCGATGGCCAGGGCCAGTCCGGGGAAGCCACCGCCGGTGCCGACATCAATCAGCTGCAGGTGCGGTTGGCCAGTGCCGTCCTGGGCTGAACGGATCACGTCGGCCAGGGGCCAGAGGCTGTCATACACCTGGGCGATCCAGAAATCGTCACCCTCAACAAGGCGCGTCAGGTTCAGGCGGCCATTCCACAGCCGCAACTGGTCCTGCAGTGCCTGCAGCAGCGATCGTTGCTCGGCCGAGGGCTGCCAGCCGAGTCGGCTCCAGAGGTCGGCCAGGTCTGGAGAGCTCACGCAGGCCAGGGGGACTGAAGCCTTTCTAAGATCCCGCAAAGCGTGGGGCCATGCCTGCTCCGAGCCATTACGACCGCCTGGGCCTGCCGAGCAGTGCCAGTGCCGAACAGCTGCGCCAGGCCTTTCGCCTGCTGAGCAAGCGTTACCACCCCGACACCACCAGCCTGCCGCTGGGTGAAGCCGAGGTTGCCTTTCGCGCGTTGCAACAGGCCTATGGCGTGCTCAGCGATCCCGAGCAGAGACGGCGTTATGACGCGCTGCTGGTGGCCGATCAGCAGGCTCAGGCGCTCGCGCCAGCCCCCCGCGTGGTGTTTCGGGAGCCAGAACTGCGCCGCCCGCTCTCCGGGGGCGAATGGCTGGCCCTGCTGTTGCTGGCTCTGGCTGCGGTGTTTGCCCTGGTGCTGGGGGTTGGTCTGGCCTGGCTGCGGGGGGCTGATCTGATCCAATGGCCCTCATGGTGGCTGGAGACCCCTTGAGCAAAGTGCCGTTGCCCAATGCATCCACACCCCTGGTGCAGCATTCTCTGCCCCAGCTGGAGGCCTGGTTGCGGCAGCTCGGCGCCCGGCAGCGCGTCCACCATGGACCTCAGTGGGATCTTCATCAGCAAAATTGGAGTGCCCTGCTTGAACTGGAGGTCGAGGACCTCAGGGTCAGCTGGCTTCAGGACGGTCACCAGACGGTCCGGCACTTTCCCTATGGCCTGCCCAGGGCCGATCTGCAGGCGGCGATTCTGGCCGGACCTTGAGGGCAGGCTGTCAACACCCACAGATCCAGGCAGACTTGGAGCGATTTGTTGTCTGCCGGTGCCGTGATGGCTGTCACGCCTGGGCGATTCCGCAACGCTTCCGCCCGTCGCCGTGCCGTGCAATCGCGGCGTTTTCTCTCGGCTGATCAACGCAGCCCCGCCGATCAACGCAGCTCCCGGCCCCATGACGAGGGCCAGCGCACCAGGGGGTCTGTTGAGCTGTTCGCCGAGGGGCAGTGGCCCGTGATTCGGGTGCAACTGGAACTTCAGGGTTGGTGTCAATCACAGATCGATCTGGTCCACGATCAGTTGCGTCAGGGTTGGCCACTGGAGACGGCCAAGCAACATGCAACGCGTCTGTCAGGCCATTGCCCGATCAAGATTCAACCAGGGCTTTAACGACGCCAACCACCTGGATCAGCGGCAGATCTCGGATCGGCGTTCGTTCTGGGCGGCCCAGGGACCGCAGTTGAGCCACCGCACCGCGGAGAGCTCAAGATCGGTGAACAACACCAGAATGCCCCCACACAGCAGCAGCACCGCCAGGCTGATCACGGTGTTGCGCTTGCCCATTCAGCCCGCTGCCGTTGATGCCCAGGCTAGGTGCCGGGCCCGCAGTTTCGACTCCAGGTCCTGAACCTGCCATTCACGGGCGAGGGCTGCGGCGGTGGGTGGGTTGAGCAAGGGCAGCTGGGCCAGCACCGGGACACCGCTCAACGCTGTCAGGGTGCCTGGGTTGTCGGGATGGGGTGGCCCGTTCAGCACCAGTCCCAGCAGGTGGAGGCCTCGGGCCCTGAGCGCCTCGATCGAGAGCAGACAGTGATTGAGCGTGCCCAGGCCGCTGCGACCCACCAGCAGCACCGGCAGATTCCAGCGTTGCAGCTGCTCGATCTGCAGCCAGTCCCGGCGCAGCGGCACCAGCAGCCCCCCGGCGGTCTCGACCACCAACGACCCTCGACAGGCCGGCAAGGCCAGGCGATCCGCCTCGATCTGCACACCATCCTGTTCGGCTGCCCAATGGGGCGAGACAGGCTGATGCAGCCGGTAGGCCTCGGGCAGCAGCCGATCGGATGGCAGCGTCAACAGCTCCTGCACCCGTCCCGTGTCGCTGCCCTCAGCAAGGCCGCTCTGCACGGGCTTCCAGTAGGACGCCTCCAGTCCCTGAACCAGCCAGGCGCTGACCACCGTCTTGCCGACATCGGTGTCGGTACCGCAGACCACCAGATGAATAGCTGGTTTTGTCATGGCTGTGGGTTGCGGCGGCCGATCAGGATCAGGACCTGCCAGCTGACCACACTGGTTGCTGGCCAGCTGGCCAGCAACCGACGCCATTGGCCGGGGCTCAATGGTGGCTGAGCGCTGTTGCCTGCCCCCAGGCGTCGCATGTGCTGCAAAAAGGGACGCCCACCGGGGCCGTAGTGCCGGCTGAACCACAGCCTGCGGCAATGGATCAGCTCCAGCTCGGATGCGGCTGCCGCGATCAGCGCGTCGGCGGCGGGCAGCGGCAAGGCGGTGCAGGGCACCGCGGCGCGCGCTGCCGCCTGATGCCACTGTGGAAAACTGCCCCGCACCGGTACGGCCAGCACCAGCCAGCCGCCCGCGGCCAGGGCCCTGGCCCAGTGCAGCAGCCGTCGGTCGGGCTGCTGCAGCCATTGCAGGCAAAAGCTGCTGGTCAGCAGGGCGCACTGCTGCAGCGCCGCCGGTAGACCGTCGTCCAGATTCCAGATCTGGCACGGATCCAGCGGGTTGCGGTCCAGCAGCTCGGCGCTCCCATCCAGTTGCAGCAGCTGAAGGTGGGGAGCCTGTGGCCTCAGGGCCTGTCCTAGCAGGCCCGTACCGGCCCCCAGGTCCGCCTGGGGGCCGGGGGGCAGGGGCAGGTGGGCGATGTAATGGGCCAGGCGCCAGGCCACGGCCCGTTGCAGTTGGGCGTGCTGGTCGTAGGCGGGTGCCTGACGGTTGAACGCAGCACAGATCGGCGTGGCCGCCTGAGTCATGGCTGTTCCAGTTGCGCGAGCCAGCCCATCACCATCGCCAGCACGGGGGTCCCCAGCAGGCCATGACCGGCTCCCTGCAGCGTCAGGACGTCGGCACCGGGAAGCTCCTCCTCGAGGGCCCGGCGAGCCTCAGGGGCCACGATCTGGTCGGCGCCGGCCTGCACCAACAGAATCGCGGCTTGCTTGGGGAAGGCTGCTGGCAGCGCTTCGGTCCGGCTCAGCAGCTCCAGATCCTGTTGGAGTTGTCGCAGCCCCGCGTCTGTCAGCGGTTCGGCGGCTGGCGTGGCCTGCAGCAACGCGGATGGCGCAGGTGCAGCCACCTGCTGCAGAAAGGTCTGCAACATCACCCCGGGGTTGGGGCCAGCCAGTGCCGTGGCCATGCCAGCCAGACCCGATCGCAGGCTGCGACCATCGCGGCCAGACGGCACAAACCTGCCGAAGCTGGTCAGCAGGACCAGGGCATCCGCCTGTTCCAGCACGGCGGCCGGCAGAAGGTGGGGGCCCAGTGAGTGGGCGATCACCACCCTGGGGCCGGTCCCGGCGGGCCAACTGGGCTCCACCGCGGGGTGATGGCCATACCCCCGCTCACCGCAGCTGTAGTCCCAGCCACGGGCCTGCCAGATCGGCAGCCAGGGATCCCAGCTGCGGCGGTCGCCACACCAGCCGTGCATGGCAATCAGGTGCAAGCCGTTGCTCATGGCGATCCCAGGGCACCGATCAGTTGCTCCAGCGTGCCTGGGGGCAGATCGGCGCGCACGACCAGCCGCAGCCGCGCGCTGCCTTCGGGCACCGTCGGCGGGCGGATGGCCACAGCCAGCAAGCCTGCGCGTTCGAGTTGGTGCTGCAACGCCAGGGCACGGTTGTCGTCGCCAACCAGCAGCGGCAGGATCGGCCCGGTGCCTGGTGGCCGCGGCCAGCCTGCGGCGACCAGGGCGGTGCGCCAGCGTTCCGCCTCCTGCAACAGGGCCGCTCCGGCGGGACGGGCCTGGGCTTCTTGGGCCTTGATCAGCCTGAGTGCCGCCAGCGCCCCTGCGGCCAGTGCCGGAGCCAGCGCGGTTGTGTAGCGAAAGGCCCCGCTGTTCTGCAGCAGCCAGTCCATCGTGATCGCATCGCCAGCGACAAAGGCGCCGCCGCTGCCCAGGCTTTTGCCCAAGGTGCCGGTGATCAGGCCAACGTCCGGGTGGCCATGGCCCAGACCCCGCCCGCCGGGACCCAGAACTCCGATGGCATGGGCCTCATCCAGCAGCAGAGCGGCACCCTGGCGTCGGCAGAGGTCCTCCAGACGAGCCATGGCGGGGCTGGTGCCTTCCATGGAAAACAGGCTTTCGCTCAGCACCACCAGTCGCGGCAGGGTGCCCAAGGCGTGGGCCTTGTCACGCGCCGCGGCCAGGCGCTGTTCGAGCGCGGTCAGATCGTTGTGGGCAAACCGTTGCAACCGGGCCCCGCTGGCCCGCACACCGGCGATCAGTGAATGATGAATCAGACGATCAGCCAGAACCAGACTGTGCCGTCCCGCCAGAGCACAGACGGCAGCAATGTTGGCCTGAAAGCCGCTGGGAAACAGCAACGCCCGGTCTCGGCCCAGCCACTGGGCCAAGGCCTCTTCGAGCTCGTGGTGCACCGTTCTGCTGCCGCAGACCAGCCGCGAGGCCCCGGCACCCAGGCCGCTGCGTGCAATTTCGGCCGTTGCCGCTGCAATCACCTGCGGATGGCGACTCAGGCCCAGATAGTCATTGCTGGCCAGATCCACCAGCGGGGGTGCTCCGCCTGCCTGGTGCGTGTGCAGCTGCAGTTGGCCGGCGTCAGCGAGGGCAAAGGTGCGCAGGCTGCGACGTCGGCTGGTTGGCAGGGCTGCGATGGCTTGGTGCAGATCCCGCTTCCATTCGGGTTCTTGCTGCGGTTCGCCAGGCAGCGCTTCTGCCGGGGACCGGTCCTTGGGCGGTGATGCGGACTTGGGTGTTGCTGGGTTCACCCGATCAACCTGGCGGTGACTGCTGTCCTGCGTGTGTGTCCGCAGATGGACCTTCGGGTGGTGCGGGGCCCGATCCAATCAGTCTGCTCCAGCAGCCTGCTCCAGCAGCCTGCTCCAGCAGCCTGCTGCAGGCGGGATTGCTCTGCCGTGGCCCTAGCGATCTCGGCACGACTGCATCACCGCACGACTGCATCACGGCACGTGCGCATCTGGGCACGGTGTGCTCTGGTCGCCATGCTGATTGGAGGGGCTGACCCAGCCCCGGGCTGGAACCGTGGCCTGGCCCATAGGATTGAAGCCACTCCCTGCGAGTCGGCCCGTCACCCGTTCCTCGGCCACCGATCGATCCGATCCGGCGCCCCCTGTGGTCAGCACGACCGCGGTGCCGCCGCTCGATCAGCTGTTCCCGTTCCCCCTCGACGCTTTTCAACGCGAGGCGATTGATGCGCTCAATCAGGGCCAGTCTGTGGTGGTCAGCGCACCCACCGGCAGCGGCAAGACCCTGGTTGGCGAATACGCCATTCACAGGGCTCTGGCACACGGCCAGAAAGTGTTTTACACAACCCCGCTCAAGGCGCTCTCCAACCAGAAGTTGCGCGATTTCCGCGCGCAGTTCGGTGCCGACAACGTCGGGCTGCTCACCGGTGATCTGAGCCTCAACCGCGCGGCGCGGATTGTGGTGATGACCACAGAGATCTTCCGCAACATGCTCTATGCGGAGATCGACCATCCCGATCAGGACCCCCTCGCGGATGTGGAGGCGGTGGTGCTCGACGAGTGCCATTACATGAATGACTCTCAGCGCGGCACCGTCTGGGAGGAATCGATTATTCACTGCCCGCCGGCGGTTCAGTTGGTGGCGCTCTCGGCCACGGTGGCCAATGCCGGTCAGCTCACCGACTGGATTGAACGGGTGCATGGTCCGACCCGACTGGTGCACAGCGATTTCCGGCCGGTGCCGCTGAGCTTCAGCTTCTGCAGCGCCAAGGGCCTGCACCCGTTGCTCAACGACGAAGGCACGGGCCTGCACCCCAACTGCAAGGTGTGGCGCGCCCCCAAGGGCAACAAACGCAAGGGGCCCAAGACCCCCAAGCCGCCCCAGCCCGAGGCGCCGCCTCTGGGGTTTGTGGTGGCCCAGATGGCCGAGCGCCAGATGCTGCCGGCCATCTATTTCATCTTCAGCCGCCGCGGCTGCGACAAGGGGGTGCGGGATCTGGGCAAGGTCTGCCTCGTCAATCCCGACGAGCAGGCCCGCATTCAGGTTCGTCTCAGCACCTTCATGGCGACCACCCCCGAGGCGGTGCGCGAGGGCGGCCATGCCGAGGCCCTGCTACGCGGGATCGCCGCCCACCACGCCGGTGTGCTGCCGGCCTGGAAGGAGCTGATT
>Ga0169931_10015364_pt1 | contig 10253 bp, 18 predicted proteins | sample Kivu_15m_20L_FD_129675 | JGI IMG/M metagenome (GOLD analysis project Ga0169931, IMG submission 129675) | Freshwater microbial communities from Lake Kivu, Western Province, Rwanda to study Microbial Dark Matter (Phase II) - Kivu_15m_20L... | ecosystem: Environmental > Aquatic > Freshwater > Lake... | reverse complement strand
CGGTGGCAGGCGCAGCCGTTACGCATCAATCGGTGACGTATTCATCGGCACCGTGAAAGACGCCATCCCGGGTGCTGGTGTCAAAAAAGGTGAAGTAGTGCGTTGCGTAGTTGTTCGCGTGAACAAAGAGAAGCGTCGTCCAGACGGTTCATACATTCGCTTCGACGAAAACGCAGCAGTGCTTATCAAAGAAGATCTCACACCACGTGGTACCCGTATTTTCGGACCAGTTGGTCGCGAGCTTCGTGACAAAAAGTTCATGCGTATTGTTTCGCTTGCACCGGAGGTGTTGTGACATGAAGTTGCGCAAAGGTGACACCGTCGAGATCATCGCCGGTAAAGACAAGGGCAAGCAGGGCGAAATCGCCGCTGTATTCCCCAAGAAGAACAAAGTCATTGTGACTGGTCGCAATGTTGCAAAGCGCCACACCAAGGCGCGCAGCCAAAACCAGGCCGGTGGCATCATCGATAAGGAAATGCCAATGGACGCATCAAACGTGATGCTCGTGTCCAAAGGCAAGACCTCACGCGTCGGATACACGGTTGCCAAAGATGGCGCCAAGACCCGCGTGGCAAAGAAGACCGGAGAAGAAGTCTGATGGCTACCGCTACCGCTCCTCGTTTAAAGCAGCGCTATGACGCAGAAGTCAAGCAGGCACTCATGAGCCAGCTTGGTCTGTCCAATGTCATGCAAGTGCCCACATTGGACAAGATCGTGATCAACATGGGTGTTGGCCGCGCAACACAGCAGCCATCGCTGCTTGAAGGCGCAGTTGCAGACCTCACATTGATTTCTGGTCAAAAGCCAATCGTGACCAAGTCACGCGACTCGATCGCAAGTTTCAAGTTGCGCGAAGGCCAAGCAATTGGTTGCAAGGTCACACTGCGCGGTGATCGCATGTGGGAATTCTTCGACCGTTTGTTGTCGGTTGCGATTCCACGTATTCGTGACTTCCGTGGTCTTCCCGCACATTCATGGGATGGTCGTGGCAACTACACGTTTGGTCTCAACGAACAAACAGTGTTCCCTGAGATCAACTATGACCGCATCGATGCAACACGTGGCATGGACATCACCATCGTCACCACTGCAAAGACAAACGAGCAAGGCAAAGCATTGCTCGACGCATACGGATTTCCCTTCAAGCGCGGCAACGAAGGCGGCCCCCCGGCTGTGAAGAAAAAGCGGGGACCAGCACGTGGCGGCAAGAAGAAGTAGGCAGGTAAAGAACAATGGCTAAGAAATCTCTGATCAATAAAGCAAACGCAAAGCCCAAGTACAAGGTGCGCGGTTACACGCGCTGCCGTCGCTGTGGTCGCTCGCGTTCAGTGTTCCGCAAGTTCGGACTCTGTCGAGTGTGTTTCCGTGACATGGCACACGCAGGTGAAATTCCTGGTGTAACGAAAGCGAGCTGGTGACATCATGATGACCGATCCAATCGCCGACATGCTGACGCGCATCCGCAACGCAAACGTTGCAATGCACGACACCGTTGTCATGCCATCGTCAAAGCAAAAAGTTGCGCTGGCACAAATCTTGAAGAACGAGGGTTACATCGCTGACTTCGCCGTGGCACCGTCCACGAAGGGTCCGGGTAACACCCTCACTATTGAAATGAAGTACGCCGACAATCGTCTTCGCACCATCTCTGGTGTGAAGCGCGTGTCGACCCCCGGACTTCGCGTCTACCGCAACTCAAAGTCGGTACCTCGCGTGCTCGGTGGTTTGGGCGTTGCAGTGTTGTCCACCAGTCAAGGACTCATGACCGACCGTGAAGCGCGCAAGCGCAAGGTCGGCGGTGAAGTTCTGTGCTTCGTGTGGTGACCAAGGAAGGAACACAACATGTCTCGAATTGGTAAAGCACCCATCACAGTTCCATCAGGAGTTGACATCAACATCTCTGGTCGCACCATCACCGTGAAAGGCCCGAAAGGCACACTCTCACGCGTGATTCCTGGTGAGATCATTGTTCGTCAAGAAGAGTCAACTCTTTTTGTGGAGCGTCCAAACGATGAGCGCGACAACCGCGCAAAGCACGGTCTTGTTCGCTCACTTGTCAACAACATGGTTGTCGGCGTCACCGACGGGTTCACAAAAGAGCTCGAAATCGTTGGCGTTGGTTACCGTGCAGAAGCACAAGGCCAAAACCTTCGTCTCGCACTTGGTTTTTCACACCCTGTCATGGTGGATGCACCCGATGGAATTTCCTTCGAAGTGCCCGCCCAAACACGTGTGATCGTCAAGGGCATCGACAAAGAGTTGGTTGGCCAGGTTGCTGCAAACATTCGTTCCATCCGTAAGCCAGAGCCATACAAGGGCAAGGGTGTGCGGTATCTCGACGAGCGCATCATCCGTAAGGCCGGCAAAGCCGGAAAGAAATAGTGCGGGAGTAGGGAAGTTATGTCAAACATCGCACGTATTCGCCGCGAGGGACGCATTCGTCGTCACCGTCGCGTTCGCAAAAAGATTCATGGCACCACCGAGCGTCCGCGCTTGGCAGTGCATCGCACCAACAAACACATCAACGTGCAGTTGATCGACGACGACCTTGGTGTCACCGTCGCTGCTGCATCAACAACCGAAGCTGACATGCGAAATGACAGTGGTGCAACCGTCGCAGCAGCAACAAAGGTTGGTCAATTACTCGCACAGCGCGCTAAGTCTGCTGGTGTGTCACAAGTGGTGTTCGACCGCGGTGGCTATCCGTATCACGGCCGCGTCAAAGCGGTAGCAGATGCTGCCCGTGAAGCAGGACTGGAGTTCTGATGAGCAACGTTACAAATCCCGCACCAGCAACTGGTGAGCCAGGTGGCGTACGCGAATCACGCGTGATCCACATCAACCGCGTTGCAAAAGTGGTGAAAGGTGGACGTCGCTTTTCATTCACCGCACTCGTTGTTGTCGGTGACGGCAACGGACGCGTTGGTCTTGGTTACGGCAAAGCAAAAGAAGTGCCATTGGCAATTCAAAAAGGAACCGAAGAAGCAAAGCGCAACATGTTTGATGTTGCACTTGCTGGTAGCACCATCACACACCCCATCCTTGGTGTGAGTGGCGCTGGTCGCGTACTCCTCAAGCCCGCTGCTCCTGGTACTGGTGTTATCGCCGGTGGTGCTGCACGCATCATCTTGGAAGAAGCTGGCATTCACGACGTGCTCGCAAAGTCACTTGGTTCAGCAAATGCAATCAACGTTGCACGCGCAACCATTCAAGGACTTCGCGACTTGCAGCGTCCCGATGTTGTTGCAAAGCGTCGCGGTCTCGTAGCTGATGCATTCGTGCCAAAAGGCATGTTGAAGGCATACGAAGGTCGCAAGAAGGCAATCGCGGCAGGCGAGGTTCACTGATCATGGCTGACACAATTACCGTCACGCTGAAGCGTTCATCGATTGGTGTAAAGCCAAAGACTCGTGGCACGCTTCGCGCACTTGGATTGAGAAAAATCGGCGACACCAACACGTTGCCCGACCGCCCAGAGATTCGCGGAATGATTAATCGCGTTCCCCATCTCATCGATGTACAGGAGAACAAGTAGTCATGCGTGTAGATGAACTCGCACCAGCACCAGGAAGCACCAAGCGTCGCAAGCGCGTTGGTCGGGGTATCGGTGGTAAGGGCGGAAAGACCGCAGGTCGTGGTACCAAAGGTCAATACGCTCGTAACACCGTTGCACGTGGTTTTGAAGGTGGCCAGATGCCCCTCAAGCAACGTGTGCCAAAGTTGAAGGGCTTCAACAACCCTTTCCGCGTGGAGTACTACGCGGTCAACTTGGACGCTCTTGATTCCATCGGCGACAAGGTCATCACTCCTGAGGTGATGGTCGCAAAAGGCATCGCTCACAAGGGAACCCTCGTGAAGATCCTTGCTCGCGGCACCATTTCTCGTCCGGTCAATGTCTCGGCTCACGCCGTATCAAAGGCAGCAGAAGCAGCAATCGTGGCCGCTGGTGGCAGCGTCACCAAGTTGCCATTGCCGCACAAAGTGCGTCCTGCAGCCAAGGGCAACCAGTTCACCAATCGCTAGTAAGCGCTTTCATCGTTTACGCTCGAATCCACTACTTGGAACAAGGAGACCGACGTGCTCTCTAACCTGAAGAACATCTTCAAGGTGGAGGACCTGCGCAAGAAACTGTTTTTCACGCTCTTGATCATCCTCTTATACCGCTTCGGTACCGCTCTTCGTGTTCCCGGTGTTGATCCGCAAGCTGTCAAGCAGTTGAGCGAAGCCGCCGAATCACAAGGTGCACTCGGCTTTTTAAACTTGTTCTCTGGTGGAGCATTTGGTTCATTCTCTATTTTCGCGCTCGGCATCATGCCGTATATCACCGCCAGCATCATCATGCAGGTGTTGAACGTGGTCATTCCGAAATTGCAGGAATGGCAAGAAATGGGTGCCGTTGGTCAACGAAAGATCACCCAAACAACGCGTTATGTCGCAATTGCCATTGCATTGTTGCAAGGTGCTGGTCTGACCTTCATCTTTGGTCAAGGAAATGGTTCGGCGTTCTTTGGTGCAGCAGCACAAGCACCCGACGTTGTGCTTCTTGATCCGTTTATGCCACGCGCGCTTCTTGTTATCCCGTCACTTGTTGCCGGAACAGCACTTCTTATGTGGATGGGCGAACTCATCAGCCAGCGCGGTATCAGCAACGGTATGTCGCTGATCATTTTCGCTTCGGTTATTGCGGGTCTGCCATACAGCTACTACTCAATTCTGCAAAGCCGTAAGTTCATCGTGTTCGCGATTTTGCTCGCGGTCTCTATCGGCATTCTCATCGCGGTTGTTCGCGTGGAACTTGCACAACGTCGTATTCCGGTCAACTTCGCAAAGCGCGTTGTGGGCCGTCGTATGACTGGTGGCCAGAGCACCTACATTCCATTGAAGGTGAACCAGGCGGGCATCGTGCCGATCATCTTTGCATCGTCAGTGTTGTTGTTGCCGGTGTTGATGTCGAACGTGTTGGGTAGTGGTGAAGGATGGCGCGGAAACGTTGCATCGTTCGTGAACGACTATTTGGTGAACAGCCAAAACATCGTCTACATCACATTGTTCTTTGGTCTCATTGTTGCGTTCGCGTACTTCTACAACTCCATTGCGTTCGACCCCGTACGTCAAGCAGACCAGTTGCGTAAGCAAGGTGGATTCATCCCCGGTATTCGTCCTGGTCCGCAAACTGAGCGCTTCCTTGCAAAAGTTGTCAACCGCATCACACTGCCTGGTGCATTGTTTGTTGCGTTCATCGCAATCTTGCCGTACATCATTTTGTGGGTGGGCGATGTGCAGTCGTTCCCATTTGCCGGAACAACAGTTCTTATTGCCGTAGGTGTTGCACTCGAATTGATGCGTCAGATCGACAGTCAACTCATGTTGCGTAACTATGAAGGATTCCTTAAGTGACATCACCTGCGGGGGGATGTCTAGAGGTACATGATGACTCGGCTTGTCTTGTTCGGACGCCAGGGAGCAGGCAAAGGCACACAGTGCATTCGCCTGTCGCATCACTATGTCGTTCCACATATTTCAACGGGCGATATTTTGCGTGCCGCTGTTCGTGAGGGAACGGAACTGGGCAAGCAAGCAAAAGCAATCATCGATGCGGGCGGACTTGTCAGCGACGAGATTGTTGTTGGCATCATCGAAGAACGTCTCCAACAAGATGACGCTGCTGGTCGCGGTTACATCCTTGATGGTTTCCCACGCACTGTTGCCCAAGCAATCGCACTTGACGCCATCACCACGAATCTGCCACTTGAGTTGGCGATCGACCTTCTTGTCCCACGTGATCTCGTTTTGTCGCGCCTGTCAGCCCGGCGCGTATGCCGCGATTGTGGCGCCAACTTCACCGCCACCGGCAACGAGCCCACGTCTTGGTCCTGCGATAACTGCGGTGGGGACGTGGTGCAGCGAGATGACGACACCCCCGAGGCAATCAACAAGCGCCTCGATCTGTATGAAACCCAAACCCAGCCCCTCATTGACTATTACGGCAATGCGGGCAAGCTGGCCACGGTCGACGGGGTGGGCCACCCCGACGAGGTCTTTTCCCGCCTCGTGAAAACTATCGATCACCACGCCTGAGGGTGGTAAAAGCCCCCATTGGCGTGAACCCCTTACGCCGATAGCATTATCACTTGTCCCTGAGACAGGTTCGACACCGTCGCGCCACCTCGGGGTCAACCGTAAGTTCCATCAAAGGAGTCCGTTCTGGCTAGTCCCAAAGAAGATGCAATCGTGCTCGAAGGCACGATTCTCGAGTCTCTACCAAACGCAATGTTTCGTGTTGAGCTTGAGAACGGACACAAAGTGTTAGCGCACATCTCCGGAAAAATGCGCATGCACTACATCCGTATTCTTCCCGGCGACAAAGTCCAAGTGGAACTCACCCCATACGACCTCACCCGAGGCCGCATTACATATCGCTTCAAGTGAGACCGACATGAAAGTACGCCCGAGCGTCAAAAAAATTTGTGAGAAGTGCAAGGTCATTCGCCGCCATGGTCGCGTGCAAGTGATCTGCGAAAACCCGCGTCATAAGCAGCGCCAGGGTTAAGAGAAGAAGTAGAAGGACTGATTTATTCATGGCACGTATTGCTGGCGTCGACATCCCACGCGAAAAGCGTTTGGTGATTTCGCTTACCTACATTTTTGGCATTGGCAACTCCACTGCAGAGCGCATTTGCGAGGCAACTGGACTCAGCCCAAGCACCCGCGTTCGCGATCTCACTGAAGAAGAAGTGAACCGCATCCGCGCATGGGTGGATCAAAACGCAAACGTTGAAGGTGACCTTCGCCGTGACGTACAGCAAGACATCAAGCGCAAGATGGAAATCGGTTGCTTGCAAGGTATTCGCCACCGCAAAGGTTTGCCCGTTCGTGGTCAGCGCACACACACCAATGCGCGCACACGTAAGGGCCCAAAAAAGACTGTTGCCAACAAGAAAAAGGCAGTGAGGTAGTACTGACATGGCAAAGCCAGCAGCGGGCGGACGTCGTCCACGCAAGCGCGAGCGCAAGAATGTCACCACTGGCGTGGTTCACATCAAGAGTTCGTTTAACAACACAATCGTGTCCATCACAGACACCGAAGGAAACGTCATTGCATGGGCGTCATCGGGTGGCGTTGGTTTCAAAGGTTCGCGCAAGTCAACACCATTCGCCGCGCAGATGGCAGCCGAAAAAGCTGCACGCGCCGCAATGGAACATGGTCTTCGCCGCGCTGAAGTGCACGTGAAAGGTCCAGGTTCTGGACGTGACACCGCATTGCGTTCAGTGCAAAACGTAGGCATCGAAGTGACTGGCATCAAAGATGTCACGCCCGTGCCACACAATGGTTGTCGTCAAGCAAAGCGTCGGAGGAGCTAGTCATGGCCCGTTACACCGGACCCAGAGTTCGTATCTCACGTCGTCTCAACACGAACATTTTCGAAAATGCCAAGGGCAGTCGTGCACTGGACCGTCGTCCATTCCCACCGGGTGCACACGGCCGTAACCGCCGCCGCTCGGCTGGCAGCGAATACTTGGCACAGATGCAGGAAAAGCAAAAGGCCAAGTACATCTACGGTGTTCTTGAGCGCCAATTCCGTCGCACATACGAAGAGGCAAACCGTCTCCAGGGCCCAACTGGTGAAAACCTGTTGCGTCTTTTGGAACAGCGCCTCGACAACGTGGTGTTCCGCGCCGGATGGGGAGCAACCCGTCCGCAGGCTCGCCAGTTCGTGAGCCACGGCCTCATCTTGGTTGATGGCAAGCGCGTCAACATTCCGTCATATCGCGTGAAGCGTGGTCAGGTCGTTTCGTTGTCACCAAAGGCAGCACAGATGATCCAGATCCAGCACAACATCGACACCCTCGACCGTGCACTTGTTGGTTGGTTGGAAGGTGGCGACAAGCAAGTCACCGTTCGTGACCTGCCACAGCGCGATCACATTGATGTCCCCGTCCGCGAGCAACTCATCGTTGAGTTGTACTCGAAGTAATCCGCCCGTCTAACCGCCCCGTTTTAGGAGAACACCATGCTTGTTATCCAGCGTCCCTCAGTCGAAGCAATTGGCGACGACCATCCGATTCGTCAGCGCTTTGCGATTGGCCCACTTGAGCCAGGTTTTGGACACACCATTGGCAACTCATTGCGCCGCACATTGCTGTCGTCTATTCCGGGTGCCGCAATCACCACGGTGAAGTTTGACGAAGCACAACACGAGTTCACCACGATCAACGGAATGTCAGAAGACATCACCGAGTTCATCTTGAACTTGAAAGACATTGTCATCACAAGCACCAGCGACGAGCCTGTCGTGTTGCGTCTCGATGTGAAGGGTCCAGCGACTCTCACAGCTGGTGACATTCCCTGTCCATCAGATGTTGAAGTGTTGAACAAAGACCTCTACCTTGCAACTCTTAATACTGGTGCACATCTTGCGATGGACATCACTGTTGAGCAGGGCCGTGGTTACTTGTCATCAGAGCGTGATGCAGATGATCGCGTGATTGGTGTTGTCACCATCGATGCAATCTTTTCGCCAGTACGCCGCGTGATGTTCGACATCGAACCAGCACGTGTTGGCCAAAGCACCAACTACGACCGTGTTGTTCTCGACATCGAAACAGATGGTTCGATCACACCACGTGATGCACTTGCATCAGCAGCTGCAACACTGCGTTCACTTGTTGACCTCATTGCAAACTTGTCAGAAGAGCAGCAGGGTCTTGAGTTGTCAGAACCAGTTGGTGCAAACGTTGGCATGCCAGACCTTGACCACGCAATCGAAGACCTCGACCTCAGCGAGCGCCCACGCAACTGCTTGAAGCGCGCACAGGTCAACACCATTGGCGAGTTGTTGCTCAGGTCTGAAGAAGACTTGTTGAACATCACGAATTTTGGTCAAAAGAGTCTTGACGAAATCATTCAGAAGCTTGACGAGCGCGGCCTGTCGCTGCGTTCGTAACGAGGAATTTAGGAGTCCACCATGCCCGCAACACCACGTCGCGCCCGCAAGTTCGGCGGCAGTGCTGCACACCAGCGTTTGTTGATGGCAAACCTTGCAGCATCGCTGTTTGCTGCAGAGGGAATTGTCACCACCGAAGCCAAGGCGAAGGCACTGCGTCCGATCGCAGAAAAGTTGATCACCAAGGCAAAGAAAGCCCAAGATGGTTCAGCGATGAGCGTTCACCGCATGCGCCAAATCCAGGGGTACTTGGGTGACAAGGAAATGACCGCCAAGTTGGTGAAAGAGGTTGCCCCTCGTTACACCGAGCGCAATGGTGGCTACATCCGTATTCTCAAACTTGGTACTCGCCAGGGTGACGCTGCGCCAATGGCGCGCATCGAACTGGTCTGAAAGACACACCGGTGACCACACCGGAACATTCTCACGACGGGCCCGCCACTAGGCGGGCTCGTTTTATTGTGACCTATAACGGCGCAACGTTTCATGGTTTTGCAGTTAATGACGGCATTGAAACCGTTGGTGGATTGTTGCAAGATGCGATCGTAACTGTTGCGCGATGCAACGCCACACTTTCAGTTGCTGGTCGCACCGATAGGGGAGTGCACGCACGCGCACAAGTGGTGAGTTGTGATCTGCCTGAAGACGCAGATTTAGACCGTGTGCGCATCGGAGTAAATGCATTGTGTGGTCCACACATTTCGGTGCGTGAAGTGGTGTGGGTAGCAGATGATTTTGATGCTCGTTATTCCGCGAAGTGGCGCCATTACAAATACTTCGTGTTAAATACACCAACACCAGACCCGATGTTGATTGATCGAATGTGGCACGTGCGCGAGCCCTTGTCGTTACCAATGATGCAACTGGCTTGTGATGGCATCATGGGAAGTAATGACTTCACGTCGTTTTGTAAGAAACCAGCAGATATGTCAGGAACATTGACGTACTCGATGATTCGTAATGTGATGAAAGCTGATTGGCACGACACCGGCGATGGTCAGTTGGTGTTTGACATTCGCGCCAACGCCTTTTGTCATCAGATGGTGCGGGCAATTGTGGGATTCATGATTGAAGTGGGCACACATCGCAGGAAACCAGCAGAGACCCGCGAAGTGTTACTGGCCAAAGACCGCACATTGCTTCCCAAACTTGCACCACCACATGGGTTGTTCCTGTGGGAAGTTGGGTACTAGTTCTTTCATCAGGCAATGATGACTTCGAGGATCAGAGCGATCACAGGTAACAAGAAGATAAAGACCCAGACATATACGTAGATGTCTTCGCGTCTGCGCTGCTGCTTACTTGTG
>Ga0169931_10015363_pt1 | contig 10254 bp, 7 predicted proteins | sample Kivu_15m_20L_FD_129675 | JGI IMG/M metagenome (GOLD analysis project Ga0169931, IMG submission 129675) | Freshwater microbial communities from Lake Kivu, Western Province, Rwanda to study Microbial Dark Matter (Phase II) - Kivu_15m_20L... | ecosystem: Environmental > Aquatic > Freshwater > Lake ... | reverse complement strand
GTGGCTTCATTAACCAGAGCTTCAATTTGATCGTATGTTCCGACAAAATCGGCACCTAAATTTTTTGCGTATTGGGCACGGTTGGAATTTGAAGCACAGGCGATAACGGTTGCCCCTTTATTTTTAAGTAATTGAACAACTAGTTGTCCAACACCACCTGCGGCAGCAGTTACTAAGACCGTGTCTTCACTAGTTACTGGATACGAGGAGTTGACTAGATAATGTGCCGTCATTCCCTGAAGTAATAATGGAAGGAACTGTTCATTGGTTAGTTGTATTTCAGGCTCAAGGACAGTTAATTGATCAATAGGTACATTCACATATTGGGCATAACTTCCAAGAGCGCTAGTCCAAAAAACCCTATCTCCAACTTTAAAGTCATCACTTGCCTTACCTATTGAAACAATTTCGCCGATCCCTTCAAGTCCAATTCCGCTAGGCAGAGGTAAGGGATATTGACCACGGCGGTGATAAACATCAATGAAGTTAACTCCTGCTAAAGCCACCTTAACCAAGGCTTCATTGGCGGCAGGCGATAAAGTTTCAGATTCAATCATTTGAAGTACGCTTGAATCACCACAACTATTAAATGTAATTGAGCGCATATCCTAAGACTAGCAATCTAACTGCGGTATCGGTAGTTGGGTTGCTGATAATTACAGCTGCAAATAGAGATAACTTGACATTTAGCTAAACACGACCATTTTTGCTTGTTGCAGCTGCACCGAAGGAGCCTTATGAAGCTAGAAGTAACCAGACGAGTAATCCGATTCTCAGTACCCCAATAACAGAAGCAACTAAATCTTGTTCAACAAGAACAAATTAGCTAAAGATTTTTATTAAACCTAATACACCAGCGTGACTGAATCCGACCCAAACGCAGACAGGTTCAACATTACTTAACCTTTTGGTTCATGTTTTGTCTCTTATAGGGCGCTCGAATTTTCGGCCAATTGTAGAAATTGTGCTACATTCAGCATTGGTTTGGAGAATCATTGAAAAATTCAGATTTGGCAATAAGCGCTCGTGCTGTCAAAAAATCTTACGGTTCAACTCAGGCTTTGGTTGGTATTGATTTAGACCTTCATCATGGTGAGTGTCTTGCACTTCTCGGTCCAAATGGTGCGGGGAAAACTACAACAACCGAGATCTTTGAGGGTTATCGTAAACGTGATTCTGGTCAAGTTTCAGTTTTAGGGGTTGATCCATCACATGGCGATTTGCAATGGCGAAGTAGGTTAGGAGTGGTGCTGCAGTCAGCACACGATCTAGGCGAACTTAAAGTTTCAGAAGCAGTGGCTCACTTTGGCAGTTATTTCCGAGATCCAGCACCAACCTCTAAGTTAATTGAATCAGTTGGTCTAATTGAGAAAGCAGATTCAAGAGTTCGCAGTTTATCTGGCGGGCAACGTAGAAGACTTGATGTGGCGCTCGGGCTAGTTGGTAATCCTGAATTGTTGTTCTTAGATGAGCCAACTACTGGCTTTGACCCAGAAGCTCGTAGACAATTTTGGGAATTAATCGAAAGCTTAAAGGCTCGTGGAGTCACAATTTTGCTCACCACTCATTATTTAGACGAAGCTGAACTACTTGCAGATCGGGTAGCGGTGATTGCAGGAGGGATTGTTGTTGCTGACAAATCACCAGCCTCAATGCGGGCCGAAACTTTGCGAACTGCAACCGTTTCATGGCAAGAATCCGGCGAAACCAAGTCAGTTGAGACAAATAATCCAACACAAACAGTGCTCGAGTTGATGGCTAGATTCGATCAAGAGATCCCAGGCTTGAGTATCACCCGACCGACCCTCGAAGATGTTTATTTGCAGCTAGTTGGAAGTCACCATTTGGGAGTGAAATGAAATTTGCACTAAATATCGGATTTTCACGAATTGCTATCGAGTTAAAACAACTTTTGCGCGATCGAGAAGCAACATTTTGGACACTGGCATTTCCGATAGTCTTAATGGTTATTTTTGGGTCAGTTTTTCGCAATCAAACCCTTGGTACCTCAGAGATAACTTTTTCACAATATTTTGTTGCTGGGATGATTGCTAGTGGAATGCTGTACACCTCTTTTCAGAATCTAGCAATCAGCATTCCACAAGAGCGCGATGAAGGTGCATTGAAAAGATTACAGGGATTGCCCATGCCAAAAACCTCGTACTTCATTGGCAAAATTGGTTTAGTTTTCGTGACTTTTGTGGGGCAAACTATAGTTTTGATCATAACTGGAATATTGTTTTTTGGTATTGATCTGCCGACTGAACCATCGGCATGGTGGAGGTTTACTTGGATCTCAGTACTGGGATTAGTTTCTTGTACGTTACTAGGCATTGCATTTTCTTCTGTACCAAAATCTGGCAAAGGCGCCTCAGCTGTTGTTACGCCTATTGTTTTAGTGCTGCAGTTTACTTCTGGAGTTTTCTTCTTCTTTGGTGATTTGCCAAGCTGGATGCAAAATTTTGCTTCGCTCTTTCCATTGAAATGGTTAACGCAAGGAATGCGAAGTGTTTTTCTTCCACCAGAAGCTGCAGTCTTGGAAATTGCCGGATCATTTGAAAGCGCACGAACCGCTCAGGTATTGCTGTTATGGCTCGTTATAGCTGCAGTACTGGCTACCGTCACATTTCGCTGGAATCGTAGAGGCGAGAATTAATTGCAACAAGAAAAAACCCGCAACAAGTTGCGGGTTTTCAGCGCGCCCGAAGAGACTCGAACTCCTAACCTTCTGATCCGTAGCTTGTAAATTCCTGGGCCCTTTAGACATCTAGGAATTCACTACGTCTCTGACGTGCTTTGAGGCTGTCAGAAGACCAGATGCTCTATCCGTATATTTGCAATTGATTACGAGTGATTACTATGAGAAATGCAAGTACTAAGAAGGACAGGACCCCGCGTTGCTAAATTTATGTCTGGATACTTGTGTACTAGGCAATTAAGAATCTCTCCTGAAGTGAGTAGTCTTCGGTTTATGATATTCAAGGTTGCTGGACTAGTCCTTATTTTAACGATGATTCCTGTAACTCCAGCTAAGTCCATTATTAACGCAACTCCAGCTGTTGGTTCTGACTACGTGGTGACGATGATATTTGAGTTTCAACAAAGACCTTATGCTCACTGCACAGGTGCATACTTTCGTCCTCGTATTGTTGTGACAGCGGCTCACTGTGTAATAGCTCAAGGCGCGCGAGCCCCCCAGTTAACTCGACCCATAGAAGACTGGTACGTCTCACAGCCAGGAATTGACTGGCAATCACCTGAAACTAAATCTTCTAGAGTTAAAGTTCTAAAGATTTGGACAGACCCAGATTATTTCAATCGGTGGGAGCCAGATAAAGGCTTGAGAGAAACCCAAGTCAATGATGTAGCTTTTCTCTTTTTGGAGCGTGAATTAAATGGCCCAACGGTAAGTCGTGCTGCCAATCGAGAAGAGATTGAAAGTTTTCGTGATGGACAGGGTCGTGCGTTTCATCTTGGTTACGGATGTATCGGTACTAGTTATGAGCAAAGAAAACCAAATGATGGAAGGCCTTACCTCTCAGAAGAGATAGTAGGTACAAGAACTGGCTCATTGAGCACTCCTATTTGGGATAGATTTTTGCTCGCACAATATCCAGCTGGAAAGGGTGAGACGTGCTCTGGAGATTCAGGTAGCCCGCTTCTGTTGAAAAAGGGGAACGAAGTTCTTTATCTTGGGACAATTTTTGCAGGAGGAAATGGGGCAAATGGAGAAAGGTTTGCTGCAACAACGGTTCTTTGGCCATTCGTACCGGCTCTTGATGAGGCATACAAACAATTTTTGATTGAGGATGTCAAGAACCGGGAACTGAAGGCAAAGCAAGAAGCGGAGGCGAAGGCCAAGGCAGAAGCAGAAGCGAAAGCCGCTGCAGAACTAAAAGCTAAGCAAGAAGCAGAAGCCGCTGCACTAGCGGCCGCAGCAAAGAGTAAGAAGACAACAATCACCTGCGTTAAAGGCAAATTGACTACGAAGGTAACTGCGGTTAAGCCTAAGTGCCCGAAGGGATTTAAAACGAAGTAAGGCTAGAGCGCGCCCGAAGAGATTCGAACTCCTAACCTTCTGATCCGTAGTCAGATGCTCTATCCGTTGAGCTACGGGCGCTAATTCGGTGCAGTGTAGACCTGTGATTAATCACAGATGTCACTACAACGTACCGCGGAGACGGTGGGATTTGAACCCACGTGGGGATTTTGGTCCCCTCCCACTTAGCAGGCGGGCGCCATGGACCGGGCTAGGCGACGTCTCCTTGCGCGGAGGGCGTGGGATTTGAACCCACGAGGCCGGGGTCGCCGACCTGGCGGTTTTCAAGACCGCTGCACTAGTCCACTATGCGAGCCCTCCATGTCTGCGATAGCGAGCTAGCGCGGACAGGGGGCAATAATGCCAAATAGATTATTTTCGGCTCACGCGCCTAGGTGTTTAGTCAATTTACCCCAAGAATCTACTACTTAAGAAAGTATGTCCTTGCGATCAAATTTAAAAATAGCCAGCGTTACTAGAACTGAAAAAAGTACTGTCGCACTTGCTGCGCCTTTAGCCATATCTAACCAAACAATCTCTGGATTAAGGACATCAGTCCATGCCTGGCTGTAGTGACCTGGAAGCCAATTACGTAAATCACCCAGTGCAGTAATTGCGTCCAAAATTGCAAATACAATAACTAAAAGCACGGCTGTGCCAACTGCGCCAAGGGGTACATCAGTTCTTACACTCATATAAAAAGCAAGACCAGAAACAAACAGTAGAGTTAGATAAACATAACCGCCAATGATTCCTAATCGAAGGAATTCTTCAGTAGTGGTAAATTCGCCACCAAGTGGACTTATCAATGGCGAATTACCAAATGCCAAAATTCCAATCAAATAAGAAACCAATATTAGAATTATTATTGCAATTAAATTTAACGTCATTGCCACCGCAAGTTTGATTCTAAGCAATCTACGTCTTGGAACTGGTGCCGCCAAGAGATAACGCAAACTTGACCAAGATGCTTCACTTGCAACTGTGTCACCAGCAAATAATGCAAATACGGTGGTAAGTAAAAATCCAGTGGCAAAGAAAATCATAACAATTGTGAAGTTGCCAGCACCATTTGTTGCAAGGCCAATTAAATCTAAATCGCCACCACCAAAATCACCTGAATCATCATCAGAAGGTCCAAATTTAACTGCAGCGACAACAATTAGCGGCAATAAAACCATCAGACCAAATGAAATAGCTGTTCGCCTGCGACGAAGTTGTCTAATAAATTCAACTCTGAACGGCAAAGTTTTGCGGGCAACATAAGTCATGATGTTTTCCCTATCGTTAAATCGTCTCCAACTACATCTAAGAAAAAGTCTTCTAATCTCATATTGCTTCGGCTTGCAAGCAACTCTTTGACCTCTCCAGAAGTTACTAACTTACCTCTATGCATCACCACAACAAATGAACATGTTTGCTCGACTTCGCTAAGCAGGTGTGATGAAACAATTACAGTCTTACCTTGACTTACATAATTGTGTAATACGTCGCGCATAGCCTTAATCTGAGGTGGATCAAGACCATTAGTTGGTTCATCGAGAATCAATAAATCTGGCATTCCCAACATTGCTTGGGCAATACCCAATCGCTGTCGCATACCTTGGCTGTAGGTGCGAACCTTCCGATCAATTGCAGTTCCAAGATCTGCAATTTCAAGTACCTGATTAAAGCACGGATCTGTTGTACGTCCAGTTGCTTGCCAATATAGCTTTAGGTTTTCTTTGCCTGTTAGGTGCGGCAAAAACCCAGCACCTTCAACAAGTGACCCAACCCGAGCAAGAACTTTTGCTCCTGGAACAACTCTTTCGCCAAATACGAAAACAGCACCTGAACTTGGTTGAATCAACCCCATCATCATCCGCATAGTGGTTGTTTTTCCAGCACCATTAGGACCTAGTAGTCCAACAACTTTTCCAACTGGTATTTGATAGCTAATATCATCAACTGCCAGTGGTCCTTTCTTAAATTGCTTCACTAACCCTTCAACCACAACAGGGATGTGAACTAAATCTTCCCGAATATCGGAGGCGTGATGTCGAGGGCGAAATACAAACAAAGCCAGTGTTAATAGTGCAATAACGACAAAGGCTATTCCTAGAAACAACCAGGGTGATTGAGCTGAAGTAGTGGGCTGTAGTTGCGCCGATGGTATTTCAACAGAAGGAGTAGCTAAATCAATTAAGTAAGTAGCCGGTGTTGTTGGTAATCGATACGCTAAATCTGTCGTGCTAATTACAATTTGCAGAACATCGCCAACTTTAGCCTCAACCGCAATAGCGGGAAGCATTATCTCAACGGTTGTCGGTTGGGCAGAAATCACTGGAATGCGTATTGGTGATACTAAACCATTGGGTAATACTGCAGATCCATTTGCACTAACGATTCTTAAACTAGCAAAAAGAACTACATCTGTTTGTAATGTTGAACTTGAAATCGAAAGTCCCACACGAGAGCTACCAACAATCTTTGTTGATTGTGCTAATGGGGGAGATTGAAAGATTGCAGTTTGTGAGGGTATTTGTTGTGATAATAAATTGCCGATACTTCCTATTCCAGGAAAAGTTGAAATACTAGCTGGCACTCCACCAGCTGGAGCAATAACTGATTGCGGCGGACCGGAAAAAGACAAACTTAATGGTTGATTTGTTAAGCCAAAATATCTTGAACTTGATTCAATTTTTGGTGATTCGTTCGGTTGGTTCGAGCTAATGATATTTGCTGGTACAAATGTGACTTCAAAATCACCATTGATACCTCCAGAGTTATTTAAGTATTTATCAAACCATTGTTTAATCATGAGCTCTAGCCGAGCAGATTCTGACCTGCCACCATCATGTCCGCCACTATGCCAAACAAACTTGATTGGTAATTTTGGGTTTGCCTGCACTATTTGTCGGTAATTAGCATCAGCTTCTGATATTGGAAACAATGAATCTGCCTGACCTGCAAGTAAAAGCGTTGGTGCGTTAATTCCATTATTTGTGCTAGCTGGTGATGAATTGAACATAATTTCAGCTTGTTCAGAGGTATATGAACCAGATTGAGCAACACTTTCATAAAGTCCACACCATTTTTCAGCAAATCTGCCGCATCGAAGATTTTGTAGATTTGGTGGAAACAGTCCTTGGCTAAAAAAGTAACCAGTCCATAATTCTTTGAAAACACCAACCGACTTAGCGTTGGCTATGTTTTGTGGAAATAATGCAGTAGCCAAGTTATGCCAAGTTATATTTGAAACAACGGCATCAACTCGATTATCAGTTCCGGCAATCATCAAACTTAATGCCCCACCATAGGAATCTCCAGCAAATCCAATTACAGGATCTCCTGATTTATCTAACTTAACTTCATTTCGTGTAGCTAAATAATCAATTATTTTGGTTGCGTCTGCTATCTCAAATTCAGAAGAGTTCATTGAAATTTGACCAGTACTTTTACCAAATCCTCGTGCAGAATATGCAAGCACAACATATCCAGCGTCACTTAATTGAATTGCCTGTTTGGAAACTGAGGATTTACTGCCACCAAATCCATGAGCTAAAACGATTGCTGGTGCTGGTAATTGCTCTGGCAAATACAAGTCGCTATCAAGTTGCACAGCAGTTGTGTCAGTAGCGCTGCTAGCAGCACCGATTATCGTTATTTGTTCTGGGTTAGTTTGGGCTAATGAAAAGGGGGAGAGTAAAAAAAGAAAAAGCAGTGATAACATTGCAACAACCAGCTTTTTCAAAGTGTGCATATGTTTAATCTACTAGGTATTTCGGTGAGCCCGTTAATTGCGTAAAGAAATCAATAAAAACCACTTAAGAGTCAATGCCAACTGTAAGCATTACCGCCTCTGGGCGACAAGCAAATCTAACTGGAGTAAATGGGTTCGTTCCCAGTCCAGCTGAAATGTTTATTGCACTGGTGTTACCATTATTTGAAATATGTGGGTGCAATCCTCGAGCACGCTTACGATCTAAATCACAGTTAGTTACCAGCGCCCCAAATCCGGGGACTCTTATTTGTCCGCCATGGGTATGACCTGCCAATATCAATTCAGCTCCAAGATCAGTAAATTTATCTAATACTCGTTGATAAGGTGCGTGCGCAATTGCTAATCGAAAATCGACATTTTTAAATTGGTCATTGATATTACTGAAATCATCTCGTTGAAGGTGTGGATCATCAACGCCTTTAATCTGAATCTTTTTTCCATCCAGTTCAATAATCGTTTCAGAATTATTTAGATGTTGCCAGCCTCTTGATTCAAGCAAACTAACTAAATTATGCCAAGGTAGCTCTGCACCATATTCGCGCTCACCAGTATCTGTTCTTAAGTACTTAACTGGGTTCTTTAACACGGGAGCGTAATAATCATTACTACCAAGGACAAAAACACCGGGACGATCTAAGAGCGGCTCAAGAGCATCAAGTAGTGGATCTAGTGCTTGGGCATCTGCAATTAAATCTCCAGTAAGAACAACTAGGTCTGGATCTTCTGCCTCTAACTTACGCAACCAATTTTGCAAGCCTCTTGTTTTACTAGTTAAATGCAAATCACTTAAATGCAGTATTCGAATTAGCTTTTGATTGGGTCGAGCAACTACTTCGCGCCTAATAGTGAAATAGTTGGGTTCAATAAAATATGCCCAGGCAGCCGCCAGTACAGAAGTGACAACAGTGATTCGGCCGATTGTGCGGGTCATTCCCATGGATTTATCTTGGCACGGCATTATTAACCTATGAAACAGCGCCTCCAGAACGACCTGACAACATCCATCAAGGCACGAGATGAACTTAGATCAGCCACTATCCGCTTAGCACTTGCTGCGATTAAAACTGAAGAGGTTGCTGGCAAAGAAGCTCGGGAATTATCTGAAGCTGAGATTATTCAAGTCCTATCTCGCGAGGCTAAAAAGCGAAAAGAAGCTGCTGAGGTTTATCGCGGTGCTGGTGCTGAAGATCGTGCGAAAGCAGAAGAAGCGGAGCTTGCAGTATTAAGTGAATACTTGCCGCAAGCGCTTTCGGCCGCTGAGTTAGAACAGATTGTTAAATCAGCAGTTGCTGAAGTTGCTGCAACTGGTCTGGTTGGGATGAAAGCAATGGGAGCTGTAATGAAAATTGTGCAACCACAAACACTTGGCCGTGCGGATGGGGCTGAAGTTGCAGCCTTAGTTAAAAAACTTATTGGTTAATCAAGACCTTCCGGTAATTCATCTTGAATACCTGGATCTGGTTCAATTATGGTCGGTTGACCTGGAAACAACAACACTTCTCCTGGGTTATACCAAGTTTCTAAATTAAAACTGCGCTTTGGTTTTCCTTGGTGTGCAGTTAGCATTGCAGTTTTCCAAATTGGTCCTGCCATAGTTGATCCATAAACTTGTCGATAATACTTACCATTAATCGTAATATCTTGAAGTGGATACTTAAATCCACCTCGAGGATCACCCACCCAAACAGCAGCAGCAACATCTGGGGTGTAACCAACAAACCAAACTGAACTATTTTCATTAGTAGTTCCAGTTTTTCCAGCAGCAGGACGCCCTAAGCTCATTCGAGCTCCAGTCCTACCTTCAATTCCACCATCAACAACTCGAGTCAACATATCTGTTACTCCATCTGCAACTTGCGGTTCCATTGCTTTACTGCACCTTGTTGCTGGCACGCTAACAATTTGCCCAGTGCGATCAGTTATTTTTGCAATTGCAGTTGGCGGACAAAAAATTCCTTTATTAGCAAACACTCCGTAACTAGATGCCATTGTTAATGGAGTTACATTAATTACACCTAGGGTCAGTGATGGCACCCGTTCAACTGGCCCACCACTTCCAGTTCTAACTCCCATTGCTTCTGCAATATCACCAATTGCGCAAGGAGTTACCATCTGTGATAACTGAACAAAATAAGTATTGACTGAATAGGCAGTTGCTTGAGCCATCGTAAATCTGCCACTTCGAGTAGAATTACGAACTGTGTAAGGCTCAAGAGGTTCTCCTGATAAACAGTCAGTGAAATTAAAAGTTTTTGGTGACCTAGCACTTATCACTAAACTTGGTGAAATACGTTGATTAAATGCTGCAGCAAGGGTGTATGCCTTAAAGGTAGATCCAGCTTGCATACCAACAGTGCCATTGTTTTCCCGACCAACTGCGTAGTTGTAGGTGGTGTAGCCATCACCTTCAGTTCCCCAGAGACGATTTTGTGCCATTGCAATTATTCCGCCT
>Ga0169931_10015362_pt1 | contig 10254 bp, 9 predicted proteins | sample Kivu_15m_20L_FD_129675 | JGI IMG/M metagenome (GOLD analysis project Ga0169931, IMG submission 129675) | Freshwater microbial communities from Lake Kivu, Western Province, Rwanda to study Microbial Dark Matter (Phase II) - Kivu_15m_20L... | ecosystem: Environmental > Aquatic > Freshwater > Lake ... | reverse complement strand
TCCAGCAGCTCCATGTTCCGCTTGGTGTACTTCTTGGCCACACTCACCACCAGGCGCAGGTTGGCGGCCACCATGCGCTCCTTGGCACGGCGACCGGCGGTGAGACGCTTGCGCAGCTGCTGAGGGCTCAGCCCAGCGGCGACGGCCAACTGCTCGGGGCTGGGCTTGGACCCACCGGCGCGCAGCTCCAGCTCGGCCTCGAGCTCCTCGAGGGCGACCAGCTCCTGCACCTGACGGCCCAGGGTGATCTCCTGCTCGTGGGTGAGCAGCGGCACGCGGCCGATGTCACGCAGATAGCTGCGCACCAGATCGCCATCGGCGGCGGGTGCAACGCGTCCCTGCGGGGAGGAAACGGCGGTAGCGACGACCACGGGGCCAATGCCTTGAAGATCTGTAAAGCCTAACCTGAAGAAGTGTGAACTCCTCTCATCTGGGCCTCAATGGCCCCACTGCAACAGCCAGGCCGCCAGGTTCAGGTAGATGAAGACACCCGCCACGTCGGTGGCCGTGGCGATGAAGGGGGCCGACATCAGGGCGGGGTCAAGCCCCAGACGGTCAAACAGCAACGGCAGCGCCGCACCGGCGGTCGCCGCCAGGGTGGTGATCGCCACCAGAGCCAGGCCGGCAGCCCAGGCCACCAACCAGTTGCCATGGGAGACGTAGCCGGCCCAGGGCACCACAACCACCATCATCAGCAGACCCAGCAGCGCCCCGGCCAGGGCCTCCCGGGCGATCGCCAGACCCGGGCCCAGGCTCTGGATGCGCTGGGTGCTGAGGCCACGGATCACCACCGTCGAGCTCTGGGCCCCGACATTGCCGCCCGTGCCGATCAGCAGGGGAATGAACGCCGCCAGCACCACCACCTGCTTGAGCACCCCATCCATCGCCGCGATCACGGCGGCGGTGCCGCTGTTGGCCAACAACAGCACCAGCAGCCAGACCACTCGCCGGCGCGCCACCGTGAACAGGTTGCTCTGGAAGTAATCGTCCTCGTCCCCAGCCTGCACAGCGCCGGCGGCATAGAGGTCACGGGTGGCCTCCTGCTCGATCACGTCGATCACGTCATCGACCGTGACGATGCCCACCAACCGCTGTTCCCGGTCCACCACGGGCACTGCCAAAAAGTCGTAACGCTGAATCGCCCGGGCGACCTCCTCCTGGTCGGTGTCGGTGCTGACGCTGACCACCTCGCGGGTCATGACGTTGCCGATCCGGGCTTCGGGCTCGGCGGTGACCAGATCGCGCAGCGAGAGAATCCCGGTCAGATGCCGGGAGGCGTCGGTCACATACAGGGAATAGATCGTCTCGGTGTCCCGGGCCCGGCGCCGCACAATCTCGAGCGCCTGGGCAGCGCTGTGAAATTCCTTGAGATCGATGAACTCGGTCGTCATCAATCGCCCGGCGGTCTCGGCCTCGTAACCGAGCAGCTGCGCTGTGACACGCCGCTCGGCCGGGCTCAGCTGGGCCAGCAGACGGCGCACCACCTTGGCCGGAAGCTCGTCGAACAGCCGCACCCGATCGTCGGGTGACATCTCCTCAACCAGTTCGAGCACCTCGCCGCTGCGCAGCCGCTCAAGCAGGGTCTGCTGCACGGCCGGATCGAGGTACTCGTAGACCTCGATCGCCTCATCTTTGGGCAACAACCGGAACGCCAGGGCCTGGAGGGTGCGCGGCAGGCTGCCGATCGCTTCGGCCGAATCCACCTCCTGCACTGGTTTGAGCAGCAGCTTGGCGCCGTCGTAATTGCCGGCTTCCAGCAGTGCCTCCAGCTGCTGGGCCACCACCTCAGCCAGCACGACGCCATTGGTCTCGCTCATGGCCCGGCCTGCGTCAGCCTGAGTTTATGGGTCGCTATGGTCCTGGGCGCCGGTCAACAACCCCAGTTTTCGTTTCTGCCATGGCCTCTCTCTCCGTCAAGGACGTCAGCGTGCGCGATGCCGGCGCCAACGAGCGGCTGCTGGGTGACTGGAGCGGCCAGGTGCTGCTGATTGTGAATGTGGCCAGCCGCTGCGGTTTCACACGCCAGTACGCCGGGCTGCAGCAGCTGCAGGAGGCTTACCGGCCGCAGGGATTCGCTGTTCTCGGATTTCCCTGCAACGACTTCGGCGCCCAGGAGCCCGGCACCCTGCCCGAAATTCAGCAGTTCTGTGCAGCGACCTTCGGCGCCAACTTCGAGCTCTTTGAGAAGGTCCACGCCACCGGCAGCAAAACCGAGCCCTACCTGACCCTGACCCAGGCCGAACCGGCCGGAGATGTGGCCTGGAACTTCGAAAAATTCCTGATCGGCCGTGACAGCACCGTGCTGGCGCGCTTCAAGAGCGGGGTCGAACCGGAATCTCGGGACCTGATCGACGCGATCGAAGCGGCCCTGGCCACCTGAGCTCAGCCGGGCACCCAGCCCCTGCGCCGGCTGCCGGCCAGCTCGACCTGAAGCCAGCGCTTCCCGGAGCCATTGCACCAGCTCCGAAGCACGCGCAACGGCTCCCCCAGGGGAACCGCGGTGATCGAAGGCGCCTGTTGTTGGGGTGCGCAGCGCAGGGTCAACCGCGCCGGTGCCAGGAGCGGCTCCTGGGTTCCCTGCCGGCGACGCACCTCGGGCAAACGGCGATCGGCCCCACCAGCGGGCAAGCCGGCGGGAGCCACCAATGCAAAGCTCAACAGAGCGGCCCAACGCCAGGCCACCATCAGATGTCGAGCTGGGCGAGGTCGAGTTCGGCGCTGTGGGTCTCGATGAATTCGCGGCGGGGTGCCACCTTGTCACCCATCAGAATCGTGAAGATGCGATCCGCCTCGAGCGCATCCTCAATTTCGACCCGTTTCATCGTGCGCGTGGCGGGATCCATGGTCGTTTCCCACAGCTGCTTGGGCATCATTTCACCGAGACCCTTGAAGCGCTGAATCGTGTAATTGGCTTTCTCGCCAAAACCATCAAGGGTGGATCGCAGATCAGACTCGTTGTAGCAATAGGTGTGGTTCTTGCCGCGCTCAACCTTGTACAGAGGAGGACAGGCGATATGGATGTAACCACCCTCAACCAGAGCCTTCTGATAGCGGTAGAAGAACGTCAGCAATAGCGTGCGGATGTGGGCACCGTCAACGTCGGCATCGGTCATGATGACGATGCGATGGTAACGAAGATTTTTTTCATCAAAATCTTCGCCCTTGATGCCGAGACCAAGGGCCGTGATCAACGCCTGAATCTCAGAGTTCTTGTAAATCTTGGCGTCGTCAGTCTTCTCGATGTTCAGAATCTTGCCCCGCAGCGGAAGAATCGCCTGAAAACGGCGGTCGCGGCCCTGTTTGGCCGAGCCACCTGCCGAGTCACCCTCAACGATGTAAATCTCTGATTCCGAAGGATCGCGCGAGCTGCAGTCAGCCAGTTTGCCGGGCAGGGTCGAGCTCTCGAGCACGCTCTTGCGGCGCACCAGCTCGCGGGCACGGCGGGCGGCCTCAGCGGCATTGAAGGCCTGGATGGCTTTTTCCAGGATCAGATCGATCACCGACGGGTTGAATTCCAGGAATTCACCCAGGGCTTCACCGACCAGAGTGTCGACAATGCCGCGCACCTCGGTGTTGCCCAGCTTGGTCTTGGTCTGACCTTCGAACTCAGGCTCGGGAACCTTGACCGATAGAACGGCGGTCAGGCCTTCACGAATGTTTTCACCCGCCAGGTTGGCGTCGGCATCCTTGCGTTTGCCACGTTTTTTGGCAAAGGCGTTGAGGGTGCGGGTGAGCACCGTCTTGAGGCCTTCAATGTGGGTTCCACCGTCGACCGTGCGGATGTTGTTGGCGAACCCGAGAATGCTGTCCGAGTAAGCATCCACACACCATTGCAGGGCTGCCTCAACCTGAACGCCTTCCTTCTCGGAATTGACGTAGATGATGTCGGGATGGAGCGGGTCCTTCTCGGCATTCATGTAGGCGACATATTCCTTGATGCCGCCGACATAGTGATAGATCTCCTCGTGCGCTTCACCTTCTGCCGTCAGGGCCGTCGGGCGTTCGTCACGGAAGACGATCCGGACGCCACCATTGAGGTAGGCGAGCTCCCGCAACCTGGACGACAGGGTCTGGTAATCGAACTCGATGCCGCCGCTGAAGATCTCGATGTCGGGCAGGAAACGCACGGAGGTGCCGGTGCGGTCCTGCTCGGCTACGGGCAGAGCAGAGGACAGAAGGGTGCCGATCGGCTGGCCCCGCTCAAAGCGCTGGGTGTGCACCTGCTGCTGGCGGTGCACAGTGACCTCCACCCACGCGCTGAGGGCGTTGACCACCGACACGCCGACGCCGTGCAAACCACCCGAGACCTTGTAACCGCCGGCACCGAACTTGCCGCCGGCGTGCAACACGGTCAGCACGGTTTCAAGCGCGCTCTTGCCGGTGCGGGGGTGAACGTCGGTGGGAATACCGCGGCCGTTGTCGGTGACGCTGCAGGAGCCATCGGCATTGAGTACGACCAGGATCTGATCGCAGTGACCGGCCAGGGCCTCGTCGACCGAGTTGTCGACCACCTCATAGACGAGGTGGTGCAGACCCCGCGGTCCCGTGGTGCCGATGTACATGCCCGGCCGCTTGCGCACCGGCTCCAGACCCTCCAGAACCTGGATCTGCTCGGCGCCGTAGGCAGCCTGAACTTTGCTGGCTTCGCTCATGCAGGTGGGGCTCCCCGGGTCAAGGGCACAGGACAGCAGGTCCCGGGGCGGGAAAAAGACGCGGGGAGCCAGAGCTCCCTTTGCTGAAGAGCAATTTACCACCGGCGACCACAAATGGCAGGCCTCCGGACGCGCCTGGAGGCCTCTGGCGACGACTGCGGCGGGGGGTTGCTATGGCAACCCTTGCGCCGGTGCGGTCAGCCTCCTCGGCAAAGTGGCTGCCATGGCCCCTGACCCCGACCCCCTGCCCGAGCGTTCTCCGTTGGTCATCGTGTTGCTGGGACCGACGGCCAGCGGCAAGACCGACCTGGCGATCGCCCTGGCCTCAGCCCTGAACCTGGCTGTGCTGAACGTCGATTCCAGGCAGGTCTACCGGGGTATGGACGTGGGCACCGCCAAGCCAACCCCTGCCCAGCGGCAGAGGGTGCGCCATGAACTGCTCGACCTGCGGGACCCCGATCAGCCCCTGAATCTGCATGGGTTCTGCAGCCTGGCGAGCGCAGCGGTGGCCGCCGAACACGGGCGCCCACGCCCCGACCAGCCGATGGCCCTGCTGGCCGGGGGCACGGGGCTCTACCTCAAGGCCCTGACCCAGGGCATGACCCCCCCGGCGGTCGCGCCCCAGCCGGCGCTGCGTCGCCAGCTGGAAGCCCTGGGCCAGCCCTGGTGCCACCAGCTGCTGCACCAGGCCGACCCAGCGGCCGCCGCCCGCATCGCCCCGGCCGATGCGGTGCGCACCCAACGGGCCCTGGAGGTGATCTATGGCACTGGACGACCCTTGAGCGGCCAGCAGGGCCACACCCCACCGCCCTGGCGGGTGCTGGAGCTGGGGCTCAATCCAGCGGATCTGAGCGCGCGCATCGGCCAGCGCACCCGGGCGCTGTATGCCAACGGCCTGGTCGACGAGACCGAGGCCCTGGTGACCCGCTTCGGGCCCCAGCTCGAGCTGCTCAGCACCATCGGCTACGACGAAGCCCGACGCGTTCTGGAGGGTCAGCTGAGCCAGGAGGCGGCCATCGCGATCACCGAGCAACGCACCCGCCAGTACGCCAAACGGCAACGCACCTGGTTCCGCCGCCAGCACCAGCCCGTCTGGCTGGAGGGCACGGATCCGCAGCATCTGCTGGCGCAGGCCTTGAATGCGGTGGCGGGCGTCCTAGGGTGAGGTGTTCCTGTCTCCAAGCCAACCCGGATCCCGACCGCCTGAATGCCTCCACGTCCCCGTTTTGACCGCCGTGCTCCCGTTCGGGAGCTGCCCAACATCAACGAGCGCATCAGCTACCCCAATCTGAGGGTGGTCGACGCCGACGGCAGTCAGCTGGGGGTGATCACGCGGGAAGCGGCGCTGGAAGTCTCCCGGGAACGGGAGCTCGATCTGGTCCTGGTCAGCGAGAAGGCCGACCCGCCGGTCTGCCGGATCATGGATTACGGCAAGTACAAGTTCGAGCAGGAAAAAAAGGCCAAGGAAGCCAAGAAGAAATCGCATCAGACCGAAGTCAAAGAGGTCAAGATGCGCTACAAGATCGACCAGCACGACTACGACGTGCGCATCGGCCAGGCCGTGCGCTTCCTCAAGGCCGGCGACAAAGTGAAGTGCACGGTGATCTTCCGCGGCCGTGAGATCCAGCACACCGCCCTGGCCGAAGTGTTGTTGATGCGCATGGCCAAGGACCTCGAGGAGAACGCCGAGATCCAGCAGCCACCCAAGCGCGAGGGGCGCAACATGATCATGTTCCTGAGCCCCCGCAAACTGGCCGCGGGCAAGACCGCGACCGGTGATGGCAAGCCCAAGACCGTTCGTGAAGCCAAGGACGGCAAGGAGCCCCGGCCGGTCCGGGTGGTGACCACGGGGGCGGCCGCAGGGGCAGCCAGCGCCGACTCATAGCCCGGCCAGGGCCTGCAGCAGAGTCCGCCAGCCAAGCGCCGATGCCGCAGCATCAAAGTCTGGCCGGGCCTCACACATGAAGCCGTGCCCGGCTCCGGGCGCCAGCACCAGCTGCCGCAGACGGCCATCCCCTGTGGGTTCCAGGGCCGAAGCGATCGCCTGCAGCTCCTCTGGCGGCATCAGTGGATCCTGGTCGCCGCAGATGCACAGCAGATCGCCCGGGATCCTTGGCACCCGCGTCAACGTCGGTGGCCCGCCACCGGGACAGAAGCTGGACACCCGCGCTCCATAGAAATCGCAGGTGAGCGCCACCTCAGGCAGGGTCGCCACCAGCATCGCCAGGTGACCGCCAAAACAGAACCCCACGCAGGCCACAGCACGGGTCTCCAGGCCCGGCTGCTGTTGCAGCCAGCCAATGGCACGGCGGGCATCGGCCAGACAGTCGGCGGCGCTGAGCCGGTCGCGATGGGACCGCCCCTCGTCCAGGCCAGAGGCGTCATAGGCCAGCTGCAGAGCAGGGGCTGTGCGCGCAAAGATCGGCATCGCCAGAACCCCATACCCGGCAGCCGCCAGCCGATCAGCCACCGAGCGCACCCAGGCGTTGAGCCCAAACACTTCAGGCAGCAGCAGCACGGCACTGCGGAGCTGGCGGGGGTCGTCAGGCCTGGACCACCAGCACCGCAACTGTGGCTCGCCCGGGACCGGGGGCAGGGACAACCAACCGGAAGCGATCGGCAGGGGACGCGACACAGCAGAACGGCTCATCGACCCGGCTGGGCCACAACGGCAATTGTCACCCGTGCCAGGGGTCCGTATGGTGGCCAGACGACCATCTGGCCCACTCCGGCGTGCGATTCCACATCCAGCAGGAAAGCGACATCCCGGCCTCAACCCAGCTGTACAACCAGATCTGCTTCGCCATCGCGGCGCGTCACTTTCCCCCTGGCCATCGCCTGCCCAGCACCCGCCAGCTGGCCATGCAGACGGGGCTGCACCGCAACACCATCAGCAAGGTCTACCGGCAGCTGGAAACCGATGGCGTCGTCGAGGCGATGGCCGGCTCGGGCATCTACGTGCGCGACCAGCAAAATCCCCGCGAGCTCAAGCCACAGCCAGGCCTCCGGCACAAGGGCATTCCAGACATTGACCGCGAGGTGCGCCAGAGCGTTGATGGTCTGCTGAACGCTGGCTGCACCCTGCAACAGGCCCGCGAACTGATCACCCGCGAAATCGATTGGCGCCTGCGCTGCGGCGCACGGGTGCTGGTCAGCACCCCCCGCGAAGACATCGGTGCTTCGCTGCTGATCGCCGAAGAATTGACCCCGCACCTCGAGGTGCCGGTGGAGGTGGTGCCGATGGAGGAGCTGGAGGCCGTGCTGGACAGCGCCAACAACGGCACGGTGGTCACCAGCCGCTACTTCCTGCAACCGGTCGAAGAGATCGCCCGGCGCCACAGCGTGCGGGCCGTGCCGGTCGATCTCAATGATTTTCGCCATGAGCTCGACCTGCTCAAGGAGCTGCGCACCGGCAGCTGCGTGGGCCTGGTGAGCATCAGCCCAGGCATCCTGCGGGCGGCCGAGGTGATCCTGCACAGCATGCGGGGCAACGACCTGCTGGTGATGACCGCCAATCCCGACACGGGCAGCCGTCTGCTGGCCCTGCTGCGGGCCGCCAGCCACGTGCTGTGCGACCGCCCCAGCCTGCCGATGGTGGACCAGACCCTGCGGCAGAACCGGGCCCAATTGATGCGGCTACCGGTGGTGCACTGCGCACAGAGTTATCTGGGCACGACCACGATCGATCTGCTGCGCAAGGAAATCGGCCTGCTGGGCCCCTGAGCCTGCGTAGGCTCGGCCCATGCTGGACAGCATTCGGGCCGACCTGGCGATCATCCGTGAGCGTGACCCCGCCGCCCGGGGCAGGCTCGAGATCCTGCTCTGCTACCCGGGTTTTCATGCCCTTGTGTTGCACCGCATCAGCCACAGGCTGTGGCAGCTGGACCTGCCGCTGCTGCCGAGGCTGCTGAGTCAGCTGGGGCGCAGCCTGACCGGCGTCGAGATCCACCCCGGAGCCCGGATCGGCCAGGGGGTGTTCATTGACCACGGCATGGGTGTGGTCATCGGCGAAACCGCGGTGATCGGCAACCACTGCCTGCTGTACCAGGGGGTCACCCTGGGGGGCACCGGCAAGGCGATCGGCAAACGGCACCCGACGCTGCAGGACAACGTCGTCGTCGGCGCAGGAGCCAAGGTGCTGGGCGCGATCACCGTCGGCAGCAACACCCGCATCGGCGCCGGCTCGGTGGTGCTGCGGGATGTGGCCCCAGACAGCACGGTTGTCGGCATTCCGGGACGGGTCATCCACCAGTCGGGGGTTCGCATCGACCCCCTGGCCCACTCGGCTCTGCCGGATGCCGAAGCCAACGTGATCCGCAACCTGATGGAACGGATCGACGCCCTCGAGGGCGAGCTGGCCAGCACCCGGGCTTGCCTGCGCCAACTCGCCGCCGGTCGACCGCTGAGCGAACCCTGTGGCGGTGCGGCCCAGAATCTCAAGGACCGGGAGATCCTGGAGTTTCTGGGCGAGTGATCAACCCCGGAAGGCGGGACAGCCCTCAGGCGAGGGTGCCGGACTCCTCGGTTGCATGCACGCGGGGCTGGAACATGAACATCGAATAGATCACATTGCGCCGCATCTGCGTCATCATCTCGAGGAACATGTCGTAACCCTCGTTTTTGTATTCGATCAACGGATCCTTCTGGCCGTAACTACGCAGGCCAACAGATTCGCGCAAGGCATCCATGGCCTGAAGATGTTCACGCCAGAGCGTGTCAATCTGCTGCAGAATGAAAAAGCGCTCGGCCTGGCGCATCAAACCAGGGTTGACCTGCTCGATCTGACCTTCCTTGATGTCATAGGCATTGCGCATCTGCTCCTGCAGGAAGGCCTTGAGCTCGTCAAACTGAAGTCCCTCCAGCTGTTGAGGGGTCAGATCCTCAAGCAGATAAATGAATTCCTTGACCTTCTCAACAACACTGGTCATGTCATTTTCTTCGGGCGGCAGGTCAGGATTGACATAGGCCTCGACGATGTCATCAATGGTGCGCTCGCCGTAACCAAGAACCTGCAGCTTCAGGTCGCGACCCTCGAGCACCCTGCGCCGCTCGGCATAGACAGCCTTGCGCTGGTTGCTCATCACCTCGTCGTATTCGAACACCTGCTTGCGGATGTCGAAGTAGTAGGTCTCCACCTTCTTCTGCGCTCCCTCGAGCGAACGGTTGAGCATCCGGGACTCGATCGGCATGTCTTCCTCGACCCGGAAGGCATTCATCAGACCGGCAACGCGATCGCCACCGAAGATGCGCAGCAGGTTGTCTTCCAGGGAGAGGAAGAAGCGGGTGCTGCCTGGATCGCCCTGGCGCCCGGCACGACCGCGCAACTGGTTGTCGATGCGGCGGGATTCGTGGCGCTCGGTGCCGATCACGTGCAGGCCACCGGCTTCGCGCACCCGCAGCCCCTCGGGCTGCACAACGCTGTCGTACTCGGCCTTGATCAAGGCCATGGTGTTGCGCAGCGCCAGGATCTGAGCATCGTCGGTCGGACCCTTTTCGGCGGCCTGGGTCAACCGCTCCTCCAGCTCGAGCACCGTCAGCTCGCGATCGCCCCAGGCCGTCACCAGGTCCCGGGCCAGGCGCGCCAGGGCCTCATCGGTCTCGG
>Ga0169931_10015361_pt1 | contig 10255 bp, 10 predicted proteins | sample Kivu_15m_20L_FD_129675 | JGI IMG/M metagenome (GOLD analysis project Ga0169931, IMG submission 129675) | Freshwater microbial communities from Lake Kivu, Western Province, Rwanda to study Microbial Dark Matter (Phase II) - Kivu_15m_20L... | ecosystem: Environmental > Aquatic > Freshwater > Lake... | reverse complement strand
TAAGAAGTTGCCCTACTCGCCGATGTGCTGCTGAATTTAAGAGCTAGTCTAAGAATTTTCTGAATCGGAAAACAGAATCACGCGTTTGAGTTGGTCCTTGTCGCTCAAAGGAGCGTCATATAGTTCCACTCTTGAAACCTTTAGAGAGTTCAGAGGCTGTGCAAGTTTGGCATCTGGGTTGTTGCCGAGGTTCTGAAGCTAAATCGAGTTTTTGCTGTTCTTAGTAAGCCGCTCGAACTTATCTAACCGGCCTGAATCCAAATTCTACAACGACCTTTATAAGCCTTAATTAAACGCTAGATTGTGTGAGCTCGCTAATGAACCTTCGATTATAATGCTTGCGTCTTAAAACTAGACTGTTCTCTTTTTAGCTACTTCCGCTTCGTTTTGAACAGACATTTGGTTTTTCATCGATGGTTGGTGGTTCGACACATTCGAAAAACCTTGTCGCGACGAAGAGGGCTCTTACGCAGCAGTCAAGTAAAGCTAACTTTCACTGGCTTCGTTATACTTGGGTTTGATATTTGACTGATCAAGGGTTATAAGCGACGTGCGAAGCTTCTAAGGCGTCTCGTCGTATTGTTCTTCTTTGGTCTCTTCATAGAGCATCTCCTAAGTGAAGTAGATAGATGATACTCTTGAGATGTCCTCTTGTGTGAGAGCCGCCATAAGCCCATCATTGTCACGTCCCTATGCACGATAAGACTCCCAAGGTTTCAGTCTGAGCAAGATTTCTTGATCGTTGGTGCGCTTTTCTTCGGCAACCATCGTACAGATGTGCTTCCTTATGTAGCTGACACTTTCTTTCTCGGTGATAGGGTATTCGCTTATCGTGTCATCTTAGAGTTCAGTCCTACTCTCTCGCAGCGTCTCTCCACTGTCCCTCCTCTTGCCTTTTGAATTAGGAAGTACCTCTGTCTCTGCGAAATGTTTCGAGGTTTCAAAATCGAACTCGTTGCTGTGGAACGGCAGATCGAGGGGCGGGAAACTTTAGGTGTTGTGGGTCACCCTAAACTGAAGTGGCATTTTTGTATTGTTAAGTAACCAGAACTTAGAATAAAAACTGATCTAGTAGAAGCCTTGAATCAGCTCGATGTTTCCACAGATATTGAACTGGTTCTGGAACTGAGAGTGCATCTCGAATAAGAGTTTTCGTTGTTTTAGGAACCTAAAGGGAGCACATTGGGCGAGTTGGTCCATCTCTATGTTGCATTCTACGTCTGAGTCAGAATCAAGCTCCCGAGCTTTCTTTTGTCGCTATGAGTATGTCTTTAACTTGATGTCGGGACTATCAATGTCATAGTCATTAAAGTCCTCTTCTTTACCGTCAACAATTCTGAACCTCACATACACACTGTGCTCATAACCAGGGATTGCTAACGAAAATTCAAAGTTCCCTTCGGGATTCAAGTATAAAACTTGCAATGATGAGTTGTGCTTCAAAGTCAAATCATACACACCCGTATCCTCCTATGGCTATTCTGCAGCCGACATGTTAAAGCTTACGTTCTTAAAGAGCATTGTAATCGGTACTGGAATAAGGTTTTCAAAAACGAATGGTGCCGTCACTGACAGGTACCTCAACGAGATAAACTCCGTTTTCTGTGTGTTGAAGTCAATAAAGCTTCGGATCGAGAACGTATTTGCATTAAGCGCAAAGAAAACGTTATTTGTGGATGGTTTCTACCTTGCCTTCCAAGCTTCATTCTAAGAATCTTGGTTTTTTCTCTAAGTGACCTTTGAACTCAAGATAATGGGCTTCGTCTCAAAAATGTCACTTTCTTCCTACAGCAAACAAATAGGGGCCTCTTCTGACCATTCGAATTGGGAGACGTCTTTTGCGTAAGGCTGCGGATTGTCTTGAATTATCGGTCTGATTTAGACAGACTCAAAACTGCATGCTTTTAGCGGAATAATCACAGATGACTCTGCCTTAACAACAATAGTGTATTTCATCGCTGTCTCTAGTTTGGCTTATGGCTAAACATCTAGGGTTTTGAGAAGTTCCTCAAAGTTCATAGCACCTAGTCCGATAAGTGGATTTATCAATGATTTGTAATACTGCACTCGATCATCTTCTTATATCTAGATGTCCAACGGGTTTAAATTCTAGCTAAGATCAGAGTCTTCGTCCTTCTTTTGAGGGATACAAAGCTAAACTTCAATTGGGATCTAGAGGTTGTTGGTCACCTACATAGGGGACCTCACGACGAGAATTTTCTGACCGTCTTTGTTCTGGATCTGGCAAATGACATAGAGTCGGCGGTTTTCGTCCAAGAAGACTCGCTAGCATGACAAAAGATTGAAATTTATTTCGAAGCTCTCAGTTCTATTAAGCTCTTTGCCTTGCTATATGAGCACTTGAAGCAATACTATATTTGGCTCAGATTTCTTGAGGCGGAATTTGCCGCGTCGGTACATGGACCGAGTCTTTTGCATTTTAAAAACTCGCTGGTCTTCCATTTGTAAGTTTTACTGCTCTTGATCGATCTCATCCTGCCCTGGCATGTCGGATTCTGAATCTTCAAGATCATCAGAGTTTAGGTTTGAAACAAATTCTGAGGATGGCTGCATATCGCTTGATGCGATACCATCGAATAGGCCCTTACTGCCTGTTTCCAAATTCAAAAGTTGGGTCTGAGTGTCCTCAGGCGGTTGGCTATTAAAGTCGAGCGGCAAGGTCTCATTGTTTTACATCTCAGTGAAGACAGGCTAGCGGCCAGCTTTGAACAACAACATCTCTCCTGTTTTGTTCCGGATGAAGAATGTCGATGAGGAGTAGACCAACTGATCAATCTCGGTTTTCTGTCTTAAAAGCAGTTCAGGCTTGGAATTGCCCATCTCTCGGAGTTGATCTGGCAAGTATTCTTCAGCCTCTTTTGAGAGCGCCTTCTCGTAGACTTTTCTTTCTTCTTAGTAATTTTCGTTTAGAAGGAAAAGGCTTTCATATAAAGCGACGCTAAAGTTCACGTTGAGCACGTTTTCAACAACAAGACGCTGTTCTGAGTTTCCTTTAAGGTCCGAGTCAATAGATGCCTTAAGCAGCACTTTCTCGATCGCAGGCTCGAAAAAGGCTAACTTTTAGTTGAAGTAGTACAGTTCGAATGGCAATTAGATGTCGGTTTGCTGCAAGCCATTCACTTAGAATTTGCTTTCAAGCGTGACCCACTTGATTTCTAGCGATAGGAGCGGCAGGCAGTTCACTTCGTTTGGTAAAAGTGGGATTGACTTCGAGCCTGAAACTGGCATATAGCCAGCTTCCCGGATCAAAGCTATGTAGATGCTCTATACTTTTACAGCAATGATCATGACGCCTTTTTACTCTTTCTGTGATTCTTTAGTAAAGTTGACATCTTTTCTCGCTTCACGCGGCTTTTCATCTATCGCTGCTCTGTTGCGGCGAAGTGCGGATCGTTTTGTCTATGATTTGCTTCATTGCTAGCCAACTCTTTCTTTTGCTACTTTGAAGTCTGTAGTTGTGTTGATGCGAACAAAGATCTGCTGAATCGGCTAAAGCTCATGCGATAGCTTATTCATCAGCAAGTTCAAGTTGAACAACTGTCTGAACGAAGTTTCGAATTCAATCATCGACACCTGTACGTCGTTTATCCGCAGGTTCCGATTGCTAAAGAACTACGAAGACTCCAAGACGACTTCCGTTGGGTATAGCATAACAGCTCTGTTGCTAGAGCCTTGGACCATTAAGTCGATCAGATTTGTCCTCGCCGAATTCATGTAGATCTCTAAAGAGATAGCCCTCACGTTTAGTTGTTTGCTCGCCTGAAGTTCTATGTCCTCTTCGGCCATTTGAAGCGGCTTTTGGTTGTTAATTTGGAAGGCGCATTCGGTTATAAGCAGACTATTCGGCTTGAACTGAATTTGCTCTCCTGACTCGTAGTCTTACAGGGTCCGAGACTATTCACGACTGTGCTTGGCCTTTGGCTTTGTTTCAACTTAAGTCTGCGAATCGAAGCATATGAATCTGAATTTCTTAACGCCTACAGCAAATTCAAGCTTTGATTTGGGTACGTTGCGGTGCCTATCTGCACCTGACATGCTTTTAAGTACATTTTTCATAATTAGCCGTTTTTGTCCATGCTGCAGTAAATTTTTGCAGCTGTATGCGCTTGAAACGAGATTGGCTAAGACCTTAAGGTTCATCTAGCAGCATCGAATGTCCACCAGACTAATATTGCCCTACAATTTGTTTTAAAATGAGCCAACGTTTATCGCATCCGGGTCTTTGTATCTTTTCTTAAGCTAACTTATCTGTTCATCTTGAGACTTGCTATTTTGTGAAGCCAGTTGCCCATCATTCTGGATAGACCTGAAGATCACAATCGGACATTCCGAAACGATAGAAGGGTCGTATTAAGATACGTACTATGTACCCGCGTGTTATTTAATGCTGCTATTTAACTCGGTTTGGTGGTGATCAAGGATTGCGGTATTGACCTAAAAGTTACAGTATTGATTTCCCTAAGGCCCTTGGCTCTTTGCACTCTCCAAAAGCACGCTGTGAAGTGTAAAGGCCAACCTCTTGTAGTTGTTAAAGCTAAGATTCTAGCGCTTTGTTTTACCTAGCTTTTCCGGTTTACTTACTAACGGACTGTCTGGGTCGCTGCCATAATTGAACTAAGGCATGATTAGAGTTTCCTGCTTAGTCTCTAACCGACTCAGCACTTGTTTCGAAAAGTTGCGGTTGTTCAATGTTTGAAAGTTTTCCACGTGGTCATCGAAGCTCATTTCGAAGATCCACTGGATCTGAACGCAGCCAACCTTAACTTGACAGTAGTTTCTTATGTCAATACCCTCTTCATTGCGATTTACTTTCTCTTAAGCAATCACTGACTTTACGAATGGTGATGTCTTTGCATATTGCCTCAGTGACTTGCGACTCAAAGAGATCTTTCTTCTATGAGCATCCGAAGAGACTAAAGATTGCACTGCACGACTTTGAGGCATCTTTAGGAAGCCTATGAGGTTCGCCAAAGAAGTCTGCATGTTAACCACGTCTTGAGTGTGGTGCTCTACGATGCTTGTCAGCAGCAACAGGAAGTTGTCGTTAATGTTTAGCTGCAATTTGCCAACTGAGACAGTTAATTCCTTTGGAATCGAAGGATCTTCTTGTGGAAGTTAAGCTTGTAGGTCAACCTCGAGAACCTAAATCAAGTAGTACTTATGCACCTGATCAATCTGTTTTGCGACGAAGCACTCAATGCCATCGAACTAAGTTTTAAGAACGAAGTCAACGCCTTCGTCCTTGTGACGCTGTTTCTCAAAAATAAAAGTATCGAGGCTCCAGAATAGGAAGTTTTTGCTATCTCTGCTAACTGGCACTTGCAGGTGGAACCCACTAATTCCGAAGTTGAAAACAATCTCTCCGATTTTCTTGCTTGCTTTTGCCAAATTTTCGTCTGTTGCTGCAACAATAGACATGGATTTCAAGGGAGAAAGTGCAAGCAGCAAGCCGGAAGCGTTTTGCACTATTTTAGTCGTCGCTTGTAGATCAGTAATGACTAACAGGTTTGTAACGTTGCACGTAATGCTTTTTTGATTTGATTTGCTTAAGAGCATTATAGACAGAATCTAGGGAGAATCGGGAGCGATCGCGGAGAAGTCGAAGGTCTATGACTCGAAGAAGTTCAAATTTCTTTCTTGATTTTTAGATTACCAGGTTTAGTTTTAAGCACCTTTTGTTGCTTTTTTAGCTGACTGAGTATCAAAGTTGTGTCTGAAAACTAACTCGTTATCCTCGTGCAGGATCTATAAATCTTCAAGGCGCAGCGTGCTCAGACTCTCAGAATCCTTGTCGGTTAGTTGAGCTTTGAGACCAATAACTTTCAAGTGGCTGATCTCAGACTGTTATATTCGCAGCTTACAATGAAGCCCGTCACTCACCACTAAGAAATCGTTGAATACCGTTTTGACAAACATTCCTTTTGCCGCTTCATCGGTTGCGTTCGTTTTAGTTGATAAGTCATCAGCCTTGGGGCGTGCATGTGAGACGGGGAAGTCCGTGACCAAAGTTTCGATAATCTTTTTGAGAGTGTAATCAGTAATTTCTGCCTCCAGAAGCCCAAGCTCAACTTTAGCGACAGTAACCTTTTGCTTCTAGAGCACTTTAGGGTCTTCAACTTCATCGTCAGAAATCTCGGCGTCGACCAGCTTTTTAGACTGCTGGCTTAGGACGCAAAAACTTAAAAAGTTGTCTTGCAAGTCCTCCACGAGCAGCATGTTGTCTTCGTCTTCGAGATCGTACAGACGACCTCCTGGCATGGGAGGTTTTTTCTTTTGGTATGAAGTTTCGCTACGCACCGAGTAATCCAGCGAGTTTCTGCGCGCGTCGTCGTAGCCCGTCTCACTAAACCTGACTTGATCGTCGATGATGTGGTTTGCGGACCGCATAATTACCTGCGAGTGAGTGGGAAGTTTGTTCGTAAGACAGATGTCCCGAATTATAACCGAAGCGATTTCAGTCTTTGGTGCACTTTCTTCAAGGGCAGGCATGTGAAAAAGGGCTGCGGTAAACTTTGACACTTCAAAGTTAAGAAAAGGAGTCCCTTTCTACTTGATTTTCAGTTCGATGTAGTAGCGGGATTTCAGATTTTCACTTATGTTTTTGACATCATCCTTTAATTGCATCCACTAAGAGCTCTAACGTTCTTCAGAACCGATCCGCTGCGTCATCGCATTTTTAAGGTTTTTGACAATTTCAGCCCGGAAGTCCTGGGACTCTAGCACTTAAACTGAGATCTTGTTTACCTGGACCTGCAGGTAAAAGCAAAGATTAGAATTTTTTTATGTTTAAACCAAAGGCTTTTCAGTCTTGATCTCTTCAGTGATTGTTTCCATGTTCTTGTCTAGTTTGAGCATGTTCAAAATTTCTGGGTCGAAGAAATCCTGCGCGTCGTAAAACCCATCTTCGTCGCTGTCAGACTCACCAGTTAGACGGGGGCGAGATAGTCTAGATCTCGCATCTGAGAAGTTATCAATCGCGTCTTAAAAGTCATCGTTTGTGCCACCACTTGCATTACTTGACCCGGACACAGCTCTTTTGAGCGCGATAAAATTACTTTTGGCTAGCAAGTTGTGCGTGCTCTTATTCGCGAATATGCCGCCTGCTGCGCTGATGTTGATCATGGAACTGGAAATCTGCGGCTTGAGTAGAGGCATAGTTTTTACCTTCTTAATGATGGCCTAATTCTCTTTTACGATGCGCACGTACTGCTAGAAGACTTGGTCTCTCAAATCCTCGTGATACTTTTTGAACTTATCGGTGAAGTACTTTAGCTCTTTGACTTCTTTATTGGTAAATCTGAGGTCCAGCGCAGTCATAGAGACGCAAACTTTAACCAGTTTAGAATTTTCAATGCTTTCTGGCCGATAGCTGCTAAAGTCAGCGGAAATGTCTGTCTTTCGCAAGATGGAATATTGTCGCTCGACTTAGTTTTGGCTTGTTTCCATTTCTCGAGAAAACACAGTTTCGAGCTCTTTCGAAGTTGGGACGTAGAGAACGCGTAAGTCGTAACAATTAGCCACGTACTCATCCCAGTTGCTCCTTGCCCTTCGTTTTTACAATCGCTATAAGATGGCCATTTAACCACTTGATAATTGTTAAACTCCTTCACTTTAAGGCTTGGACTAAATTTATTGGACAGTTTTATCCAAGACGATACTGAAATGGGGATCTATGGCTGGTGCTTCGCCTTTGTCTCCAAGATCAAGGCCAGACTTGCTCCTTAGAATTACGTTACCGGTCTGGACCAAGATGAATTTACTCTGTTCGAAGTTTGTGTCGTCTGGCACCAACACGTCGAGGCCTTGAAGTGTGCAGCCAAGCTCAAAGTGACTCTACCGCAAAATAACCTGCAATTGCTGCTCAGTCTGTTAAAAGAGCTATTGCTTTCGGTTTTCGAAATCATACTCAGCTGATGCATTTTAGACGTGGTTGACAGTCGCTCGGTGGAAGAAAGTCTCTGCTTGCGAAATCATTGCCCGGTTATAAAATAGGCTTGTATGATTTACAAACAGGTCTATTTTAATCTTGTCTATTAGTCCTTCTTGAGAAACCATAGGACTTTTCATGACTTAGAAAACGAGAAAACTATCACTTATCTTTGTTAACGAGTCTTAGAACGTGCGTATTTTTGGCAGACCGTTGTTGATGAATGGACGGTCTTCCTCCTCGATTTCGGTCATATTCTAAACCGACCCAGAGTCTATGCTAAATAACGATGAGTTTAGACTGTTTTTGCGCTCCTTCTGCTTGGTAGTTTTCTTTGCAGGCCGAGCTTTTGGCGTCAAGAAGATAACTTTTTGAAAGCGTTCGTTTACGACAAGTTTGTCAACGACATGGAAGTTGCGCAGCGCGTAAAGGGCTTGTATCAACCCGTCCGCATAGCCTACGTTTTGGAAGAAAAAGTCTTGCAGGGCGATCTACATGAAACACTTGGAAGAGTTGTAAGATCCCAGGTGCTTGTTCACTATCAGCAGCTCAATTAGAGGAATGCTTAGACTGAAATGACTTGAGACTTGCTTCTCTGTCTTTGCGTCGCTTTGTGCGGATGACTGAATTTGCTAGAGTTGGTCTGATTTTTCAACAATTTTGTCGAGTTGTCGTTAAAATTCTTGGTCAGAAGGGTCCATCTGCTACTTGGTTTCTTCTTGGGAGCCAGACCACTTAAACATTGAGCTAAACCAACCACTTAGTGAAGATTTGGCTTGGTGCTCTGCGATGAAGATTTTTGATTCTTTCTCTGCCTTAGATGTTGCCACTACGATTTGCTCTGGCGTCAGCTTGTATTGTAGATGGAACTTTCTGCGCTGCAGTTTGTTTTCACTGCGATACGTTTTAATTCCGTTCAGCAAAGGTACGCCCTCTCCAAGTGTGAGCATAAGCTCTTTGTGGCCGATGTCTTTGTAGTAGGAGTTGACCATTTCCAGTCGCAGAATCTCTGCAAGCTGAACCATCTCTTCGTGGCGCTTGCGCTTTTAAGTCGCTTTGTCCGCCTTTTCTTTCCGAATTAGGTAGACTGTAGCGTGAATGGCATATTGCCACCAGGCCTAGGCGTTTCCCTTTACAGGCATCGTGTAGGAGGGCCGGTACTTAAGGTAAGCGGTTTTCATCTTGGACTATGTATGCCAAGAAAAGAATTTGCCGAGAAACTAAATGTCCTTGTAGATTTCTTCGTCGAGTGACACCGTGATGTCGGATATCTCCATCGCTGTGGTGCTGCCTGGGATCTCAGGACGGTCTCTGGGTGCCAGGTTGCTTCTGAACTTAACGCAGACATCGCACGGCTGTATAATGAAGACATTGCTATGTTGGCCCTCTTACCGGGAGGCAAAGTGGTTGCGCATGAGGTTTTCGGTGTAGCGCTTGCTGAAATTGATGGTTCCCTGAGCATTTAGGCTGCAGAAGTCGTTATTTTTAGTCCAGTTCTCTTGCGCGTTGGAGTTCCAATACATAGCTAGTTTTGTGAGCTGGAGCATAGAGAATGATTTTTGTTCTTAAATTTTATCGTCCACGTTGAGGAAAGCCCGTTGAAAGCGGTTGTTCGTCATTGAGTAAGTGATTGACTCTGCAATTAATCCGAAGTTAAATGCCGAGTCAAATCGGCTCACTTTGGTGTCCTCAAAACGGATGTGGATGTTGCGCACGCTGATGCGCAGGTTTTCCTCTATCATACTGTAAAGGCGGCTCATGTAGCTTTGACTAGCCTCTTGCATCGCCTTTTGCTTTAGATCCGTCTCAATTTGGTCCTGACAGATATATCTAGAAAGATGCTTACCTTTATTTGAGTCATAAGTTCCTGGATTTTCGCCTGCTTGGCTGCAATGATCCGCTCTTTCACGAATTAGCGGTCATAAGATCCCCTAGACTTTAAGATCAAGTGCACGTCTTCGATTTTGACCTCGACAGGCTTTGAGAGGATTTTGCTCCAGGGAACTTCAATTAGGAGCTACTTGGCGTAGCCTTGCACTATCTCAATAGGAGCGCCAAAAATCTTGCCGAGCAGGTTTCGCAGTGCATCTTTTTTGAACTTAACATTTTCCTTAGCGATGCGCCCGTTCCACTAGTCAATAACGATGTCTTGCGCTGTGAAGTCCTAAGTGAATTAATGGATGAGAAAGGCTTACTTCGACAAAACTACCGACGTTGCTGACAATAAGATTTTTGATAAAGGTTTTAAGCATTTATTAATTATAATGATTATTCCCGACCAACATCTAGGGGTTTTGGGGTTTTGGG
>Ga0169931_10015360_pt1 | contig 10255 bp, 5 predicted proteins | sample Kivu_15m_20L_FD_129675 | JGI IMG/M metagenome (GOLD analysis project Ga0169931, IMG submission 129675) | Freshwater microbial communities from Lake Kivu, Western Province, Rwanda to study Microbial Dark Matter (Phase II) - Kivu_15m_20L... | ecosystem: Environmental > Aquatic > Freshwater > Lake ... | reverse complement strand
GGCGGCGGCGGCTGGCCGGGGCCCTGCGCATTGGCGACGAAGATGGCGGCTCCGAGCGCGATCGCCGAAGCGAGGCATCGGAGATTGAAGAGACGGTCGGTGTGGCTGGTTGGACGCATGGGTCCGTTCCTTTCGGGTGTCGGTGCGCCCGGATCCACGTGGTCCGAGGCCCGCACCGCGCGATGAACGGGGCCTGCATCGGCGGTATTGCCCCGCCGAGGCGAATTCGTCGGGAAATGCCCGCTGCGGAAGTTTCCAAGGGGTTCTAGGATCCCCCTCCCATGCATTTCGATCGTGACGCCGTCGAGCAGGCCCTTCGCACCGTCCAGGACCCCGAGATCCACAAGGATCTGGTCACGCTGGGCATGGTGAAGCACATCGCGGTGGGTGGCGACGCCGTGCGGCTGGTGATCGAATTGACCACGCCCGCCTGCCCCATGAAGGACAAGATCCGCGCGGACGTGGAAGCCGCGGTGCACGCGAAGGCGAAGGTCTGCGGCACCACGCTGGAGACCATCGAGATCGAGTTCACCGCCGACGTGCGCAAGGCGAACGAGAAGGTGCAGGATCAGGGCAGCCCGCTGCCGCTGGTGAAGCAGGTGATCGCGGTGGGCGCCGGCAAGGGTGGCGTGGGCAAGAGCACGGTGGCCGTGAATCTGGCCGTGGGCCTGGCGCGCTTCGGCAGCACGGTGGGCCTTCTGGATGCCGACATCTACGGCCCGAGCGCGCCGACCATGCTGGGCCTCGATCAGGTGGGCACCAAGGCGCGTGGCAACATGCTGCTGCCCTTCGAGGTGCACGGCATCAAGGCGATGACGATCGGCAAGCTGGTCGACCCCGACAAGGCGCTCGTGTGGCGCGGACCGATGGCGCACGGCGCGTTCAAGCAGCTGGCCACCCAGACGGACTGGGGCGCGCTGGACTACCTGATCATCGATCTGCCGCCAGGCACGGGCGACGTGGCGCTGACCATGAGCCAGCTGCTGCCGGTGACGGGTGCGGTGGTCGTCTGCACGCCGCAGCGCGTGGCGCAGGACGACGCGCGGCGCGCGGTGCGCATGTTCCAGAACCTGGGCGTGGACGTGCTCGGCGTGGTCGAGAACATGAGCTTCTTCGCGGCGCCGGATGGAACCGAATACGACCTGTTCGGCCGCGGTGGCGCGGAGATCATGGCGCAGACGATGGGGCTGCCGTTCCTGGGCTCGCTTCCCATTCACGTGGACCTGCGCCGAAACGGCGACGAGGGCACGCCACTGCGCAACTGGGAGGTGCCGGCGATGGGCAAGTCGCTGGACGCGCTGTGCCAGCAGGTGGCGGCGCAGGCGAGCCTGGCGGCGATGAGCGGCAACGCGGCCGATCGACCCACGCTGACGATCAGCTGACCCGACTTCCCTGGCTGCGCCGAGTCATGCGCTCGCGCGCCGACCCGTGCGGGATCAGTGCGCAGCCGGCGGCGGCGTCTCGCCCGGGCCTTCCTTGGCGGTCGGCTTGCCGTGCGGCATGCGCTTCACCAGGCCGTACTTGGCCGCGAAGCCCACGATCATCACGAAGAACACCGGCACGACGAGCTGGTCGAAGGTCGCCGATCCGATCATGCCGCCCATGACGGTGGTGCCGATCGACTGCCGGCTGTTGGCGCCGGCGCCCACGGCCACCACGAGCGGCGCGATGCCCAGGATGAAGGCGATGGCGGTCATCATGATGGGCCGCAGTCGCTGGTGCGAGGCGTTCACCGCGGCGTCGATGACCGACTCGCCCTGGTCAAAGCGCATCTTGGCGAACTCCACGATCAGGATGGCGTTCTTCGCGGCGAGGCCGACGAGCATGACCATGCCGATCTGCGCGTACACGTCGAGCGCGCGCTCCCGGATGTGCATGAACACCAGGGCGCCGAGCACGGCGAAGGTGACCGCCAGCAGCACGTTCAGCGGAAGGATCCAGCTCTCGTAGAGGGCCGCCAGCAGCAGGAAGACCGCCACGATCGCCATGATGAAGACGATCGGCGCATAGTTGCCCGCCTCGATCTGCTGGTAGGTCGTGCCGGTCCACTCGTAGGTGACCCCGTCGGGCAGGACGCGGGCGCACTCCTCCTCGACCGCCTTGATGGCGTCACCCGAGCCATGGCCGGCGCCGGTGGAACCGTTCAGCTGGATCGTGTTGTACAGGTTGTAGCGCGTGGCGTTGTCGGTGCCCACGATGAACTCGTAGTCCGCGAAGCTGTACAGCGGCACCATGCCGCCCTGCTTGTTGCGCACGTACAGCTTGAACACGTCGTTCAGGCGCATGCGGCTGGCCGCGTCGGCCTGCACCATGACGTTGTAGACCTGGTTGAACTCGTTGAAGTTGTTGATGAACGACTGACCAAGCGTCTGACCCATGGTGGAGAAGATGTCCCCCATGTTCAGGCCGTAGTTGATCGCCTTCGCCCGGTCGATCCGGATGCGGACCATCGGCACCTGCGACTGGAACGGCGTGGTGAGACCCGCGACCTCGGGTCGCTTCTGCAGGGCCTCCATGAGGTCGTTCGCCGCACCGGCGAGGAAGTTGAACCCCTGCCCGTTCACGTCCTCGAGCTGCAGCTGCCAGCCGGCCACCTGTCCGAGGCCCGGAATCGGCGGTGGCGGGAATGGCATGGCGATTCCCTCGGGAATCGAGAGCAGCTTCGGCGCCGCGCGCTGGATGATGGCTCGCGCGTTCTCCGTGAACGGATCGCGCTCGTCCCACGGCTTCAGCACCACGATGATGAACGCCGCGTTGGTCTGCGTGACGTTGGTCATCAGGTTGAAGCCGGTATTCGCGATCACGTCGACCACGGCGGGGTCTTGGCGGACGATCTCGAGCACCTTGTCGCTGACGGCCTGCGTGCGCTCCAGGCTGCAGCCCGACGGCAGCTGCACGCCGACGAAGTAGTAGCCCTGATCCTCGTTCGGAATGAAGGCGGTCGGCGTGCGCTCGAGCAGGTGGAACACGCCCGCCGCGCCCATGAGGAACGCCACCGCGATGATCCACCAGCGATGCGCCAGCCAGCGCACGAAGGTGGAGTACTTGTGCGTGGCCCAGTCGAAGCCCCGGTTGAACAGCACGAAGGGCTTGAACTTGGTCTCGTGCGGCTTCTGCAGGAAGACCGCGCAGAGGGCGGGCGAGAGCGTGAGCGAGTTCACCATGCTCAGCGCGATGCTGAAGGCGATGGTGAGCGCGAACTGGTTGTAGAGCTGGCCGGTGATGCCCGGCATGAGCGAGGCCGGGATGAAGACGGCGAGCAGCACGCTGCTGGTCGCGACGATCGGTCCCGCGACCTCGTCCATCGCGCGCTCGGCGGCCACCACGCCATTCGGTGCCCCCAGCTCCAGCTGCCGGTAGACGTTCTCGACCACGATGATCGAGTCGTCGACCACCAGGCCGATCGCGAGCACCAGGCCGAGCAGCGTGAGCGTGTTGATGCTGAAGCCGGCGGCGGCCATGATCGCGAAGGTGCCCACGATCGACACCGGGATGGCGATCATCGGGATCAGCGTGGCGCGACCGCTCTGGAGGAAGATGAAGATCACCGCCAGCACCAGCAGGCCCGCCTCGACGAGCGTCTTGATGAGCTCCTCGATCGAGGCGGAGACGAACTTGGTGCTGTCGTAGGTGACCTGCCACTTCACGCCCGGCGGCAGCAGCGGCTCAAGGCGGCGCATCTGCTCGGTGACCTTCTCCACCACGTCGTAGGCGTTGGCGGTGGGCAACTGGTAGATGCCCAGCGTGCCGGTGCTGCCGCCATTGAGGGTCGAGGTGCTGCTGTACTGGTACGCACCCAGCTCCACGCGGCCCACGTCGCGCACGCGCACGATGGCGCCATCGGCACCGGTGCGCACCACGATGTCCTCGAAGTCCTTGGCCGAGACCAGACGACCCTTGGTCGTGAGGGTCAGGTTGAAGCTTGGCGAGCCCACGGTGGGCGCCGCGCCCACGCTGCCGATCGCGGCCTGCTGGTTCTGGTCATAGACCGCGTTCGCCACATCCTGCGGGGACAGGTTCATGGCGGTGAGGCGCTCGGGGTCGAGCCACACGCGCATGCTGTACTGCAGCAGGCCGAAGATGGTGATGTTGCCCACGCCGTCCACGCGGCTGAGCACGGGCTGCACGATGGCGTTGGCGTAGTTCGACAGGAAGGTGCTGTCGTAGCTGCCGTCCGGCGAGAGCAGCGACACCACCACCGTGAGGTTGGTCGACTGCTTGTTGATCGTCACGCCAAGGTTCTGCACGGCCTTCGGCAGCTGCGGGATGGCCGACTGCACGCGGTTGAGCACGTCGACCGCGCCGATGTTCAGGTCGTAGCCCACCTCGAAGGTGACCGTGATGACCGACGAACCGTTGTTCGTGCTGTTCGAGGACATGTACAGCATGCCCTCGACGCCGTTGATCTGGTTCTCGAGCGGCATGGTGACGGCGCTCGCCACCGTGAGCGCGTCTGCGCCGTTGTAGGTGCTGTTCACCTGCACGGTGGGCGGCACCACGTTGGGGAACTGCGAGATCGGCAGGATCACCATGGCGATCGCGCCGGCGAGCGCCGTGATGATGGCGATCACGCTCGCGAAGATCGGACGATGGATGAAGAAGCGGACCATGGCGGCGCGGGGGCGAGAGCCCTTACTTCGCGGCTCCTGCCGGGGCCGGCTTCGCGGGCGACGCGGCGGGCGTCGATGGCGCGGGCTTGGCCGCCTCGGCACCCGTGTCGATGATCTTGCTGCCGGTCTTCAGCCGCTGAATGCCGTCCACCACGATGCGGTCGCCGGGCTGCAGACTGCCGGTGAACGCAAGCTGGCCGTCCTCGACCGTGATGGGCTTGATGGCCACGGACTCGACCGTGTCGTCCGGCTTCACGCGCCACACGAAGATGTCGGACAGGCGCGCGAACGCCGCGCGCTCCGGCACCAGCAGCGCCTCGCCGCGCTCGCCCAGCACCACGGTGACCCCCGCGTACACGCCTGCGCGGAAGACGCCGGTCGGGTTCGCGAATTCGGCGCGCAGCATCAGCGTGCTGGTCTCGGTGGAGACCTGGTTGTCGGCGAAGATCATGCGGCCGGTGGCCTTTGCGGGCGTGGCGCCATCGGTGGCGATCTCCACGGTCACGGGACCCTTCGCCATCATCTCCTGATAGCGCGGCCAATCCTTCGAGGACGGGCTGAACTGCACCCACATGGGATCGACCTGCACCAGCGTGTTCAGCTGCATGCTCTGCGCGTCGCCCACCATGGCTCCCTCGAAGAACTCGCTTGCACCCAGCGCGCCGGCGAACGGTGCGGACACGGTGCACCATTCAAGATTCAGCTTGGCCTCGACGAGGTTCGCCTGCGCCACCTCCATCTGGCCCTGCGCGGACTCGTACTTGGTCACGAGGTCATCGAACATCTGCTGACTGATGGCGTTCTGCTTCACGAGCGGCTCGTTGCGGTCACGCTCAAGCTTGGCGTAGTTGCGCTGCGCGGTGGCCTCGGCAAGCTGTCCCTCGGCCGCAAGCACCGCGGCCTGGTACTGCCGCGGATCGATCCGGTACACCACGTCGCCGGGCTTGGTCACCGCGCCGTCGGGAATGCCCTGCTTCAGCAGGAAGCCCTTCACGCGCGCCACCAGACTGATGCTGCGCGGCGAGGTGACGATGCCGGGATAGGTCGTTCGCACCGGAACGTCGCGCTTCGTGATCAGCGTGGTGGTGACCGGCACACCCTCGGGCCGGGCCGGCGGGGCCTCGGACCGGCCGCAGGCTCCAAGCGTGGCAAGCAGCGTCGAGGCGAGAAGGATTCGCGTACGCGGGTGCATCATCATCCGTTCACTCCCTGATCGGCCGGCTCCGGCGGGTTCTCGCTCGGCAACTTCGGCTGCTTCTTCCACATGTCGGGACCGTCCTTCTCGAAGGCGTCGTCGCCGGCGGCGGGCACCTGCACGCTCTCCCAACCACCGCCGAGACTTCGGTAGAGGCCCACGAGGTTCTGCGAGGTGAGGCCGCGCGCCTGGGCGTAGCCGCTCTCGGCTTCCAGCACCGTCTGCGCAAGGTGCAGCAGCTTGGTGATGTCGATGGTGCCGGCCTTGTAGCGCGAGAGCGCGAGGTCGTAGACGTTCTTCGTGTCGCTCAGCGTGTCGGTGTAGGCCTTCACCTGCAGTCGCGCACCCGCGTAGTTGTCGAGGGCGCTCTGCACCTGACCCGCGGCGTTCAGCAGCGTCTGGCGCCACTGCAGCGCCGAGCCCAGCGCCACCGCCTGCTTCAGCTGCACCTGGCTGGTCACCATGCCGCCGTTGAAGAAGTTCCAGATGAGGGACGGACCGACCGTGTAGGTCTGGTTCGCGATGTCGCCGAGGCCCGAGAAGTCCGTGGCGGCGATGCCGAACGTGCCGTTCAGGCGCAGGTCGGGGTAGTAACCGGCCTCGGCCACGCCGATCTCGGCCGTGGCGGCCATGAGCAGCCGTTCCGCCTGCAGCACATCGGCGCGGCGTCGCAGCAGGTCGTTCGGAATGCCGATCGCGGTTTCGCCCTCGATGAGCGGAATCGGGGCGCTCGCGGCGAGTTCGTCCTGCATGGGCCCCGGGGCCTCGCCCAGCAGCACGCTCAGGCCGTTCATCTGCGTCTTGATCTCGGCCTCGAGCTTGGGCACGGTGGCCTTCGAGGTGGCGAGCTGCGCCGCCGATTCGCTGAGATCGATCTGCGAGGCGGTGCCGGCCTTGTACTTCGCCTTCGTTGCGTCGTAGATCTGCTGCAGCAGGTCGACGTTGCGAACCGCGAGGTCCCGCTGCGCCTGCAGCGTGCGGATCGTGAGGTACGAGGTCGCCACCTCGGCGCGAAGGCTCACGATCGCGAGCCGCCAGCCTTCCACGCTCGCCTGCAGCCGGGCCTGTGAGGCCTCCATGCCGCGACGGATCTTGCCGAACAGGTCGATCTCCCAGCTGGCGATCCGCACGCCGTAGCCCCACTGGTTGAAGGGGTTGGACGGCGTGTCGGCACCGATTTCGGCGGTGTTGAACAGGGAGTAGTTGTAGTTGGAACCGAGATCGAGGCTCGGGAAGAGCTGGCTGTAGCTGATGCCGTACCCGCTGCGGTACTGAGCGATGCTCACACCCGCCTGCATGAGGGTGATGTTGCCCTTCTGTGCGCGCTCGATCAGCTCGTCGAGCTTGGGGTCGTTGAAGCGCTTCCACCACTCGTTCAGGTCGGCGTCGGCGTCCACGCGCACCTGCGCCGGCTCGGGTGTCTTGAACGCCTGAGGCAGCAGCGGCTCGGGTCGCTTGTAGTCGGGACCCACCATGCAGCCCGCCACGACGCCGGCGACAAGGATCGCCAGCCATCGTTCTCGTGCGGACCACAGGTGCCGAAGCATCGGGGGATGGTACCGAAGCGCAAGCCGAGTGCACGCCCGCCAGCCGCGCGATCAGGCCGCGGCGCCGTCGCGAGCCTGCAGCAGCTGCGCCGCGATGCTCACCGCGATCTCGGCCGGCGCGTTGGTGCCGATCGGCAGGCCGAGCGGGCATCGGATGGCGGAGACCGCGGCCTCGGCGAAGCCCTCCTTCAGCAGCGCGCCGCGCATGGTGCGCGCCTTGGGTTCGCTGCCGATCACGCCGATGAAGCGGGCCGTTCCCGCACGCAGCAGCTCGCGCACGATCGGCAAGTCGGTGGCGTGACCTTGGGTCATGCAGAGCACGAAGGCTCCAGCCGGCAAGGCGGCCACGGCCTCGGCGGGCTCCGGCACGAGCACCGTGCGAAGGTTCGGCCGGGTCGCGATGCGGCTGAGCCACTCCGGCCGTGGATCGATGCAGGTGAGATTGCAGTGGAACGTGGCAAGCAGCCCCACGGTCGCCTGCGCCACATGACCCGCCCCGAACACCACGATGTTCCAGGTGGCCGCGGTGGCGACCTCGTAGAAAAGCGACGCGGCGCCACCGCACACCATGTTCAGATCACGTGCGAGTTCGTAGCGCACGAGTTCGGGCGCGACGGGCTGGGGCACACCGGCGCCGTCGATGGCACGGGCAAGCATGCTCTTGGCGTGGTCGATCGCCGCGGCCTCAAGGCGACCGCCCCCCACCGTGCCCCAGGCGAGGCCCTCGGCCGTGATGATCGCCTTCGCCCCGATGTCCTGCGGCACATGGCCCTCGGGCTGCACGAGCGTGACCGTGATGAACGCGACGCCGCGCTCCGCGAGGCGCGAGGCTTGATGCAGGTAGTCATGCGCGGGCGCAGCCATGTCAGCGCGCCTCGATGGCGGCGAAGGCTTCAGGCTCAAGTGCGCGCAGCACGCGCTCGGCAGTGGCTGGGATGGCCATCGGAACAATGTCACGACCACCCGAGCGCGCCGCGCGCGCGTTCATGACCGCGTCGCGGATCGCCGTCCATACCGAGAGCGACAGCAGCAGCGGCGGCTCGCCGGCGGCCTTCGTGCCTCGGATGTTCGCGGCGTTGCCCTCGTTGAAGACCAGATGCGCGTTGAAGACGCGCGGGGTGTCCTGGATGCTCGGGATCTTGTAGGTGCTCGGCGAATGCGACACGAGCAGGCCATCGGCGTTGTAGAAGAGGTGCTCGGTGGTGACCCAGCCCATGCCCTGCACGAAGCCGCCCGTCACCTGTCCCACATCGAGCGCATGGTTGATCGGCCGGCCCATGTCCATGAGCAGATCCACGCGACGCACCTTGACCTCGCCGGTGAACCGGTCGAGTTCCACCTCGCTCGCCGCCACCCCCTGCGTGTAGTAGAGGAAGGCACGGCCCTGTCCCGTGAGCTTGTTGAAGCCCAGATTCGGCGTGGCGAAATGGCCGTATTCGCAGATGGAGATGCGGCTGAGCCACGCCTCGCGCACGAGATCGGCGAAGGCGATCGAGAACGCGCCGGCATGAACCCGCCCCGCCTCGAATCGCACGCTCTCGGCGGGCGGCTCATCGGTCACCTGCGCCTCCGGCTGCGTGCCGAGCCCCGCCGTGCGCGACGGCCACCGTTCCGGGGGCAGGTCACGCAGGTGCAGCGTCAGGTTCGCGAGCCGCGCGCGGATGCGGTCGCACGCGGCGGCCGCGGCGGCGCCGTTCAGGTCGGTGCCCGCGCTCGCCGCGGTTGGCGAGGTGTTCGCGTTCTTCTCGGTGGAGGTGACCATCACACGCACGGCGCCGAGTTCCACGCCAAGCCGCTCGGCCACGATGGCGGCGATGCGCGTGTTGACGCCCTGCCCCATCTCGACCGCGCCGGTCGAGACCTGCACCGTGCCGTCGCGATGCACGTTCACCAGCGCGTTCGCCTGGTTCAGGAAGCGCGTGGTGAACGAGATGCCGAACTTGACCGCCGTCATGGAGAGCCCGCGTGGGTTGTTTGAGCGATCGGCGTTCCACTTCGTGATATCGTCGCGCCGGCGGCGGTAATCGCAGCGCGTCTCGAGCGACTCGAAGAGCGCGGGAAGGCAGTTGTTCTCCACCCGCTGGCCGTAGTGGGTGACGTCGCGGCCCGGCGCGTAGACGTTGAGCTTGCGGACATCGAGCGCGTCGCGCCCTACCGCCCGCGCGACGTCCTCGATCACCGATTCGATCATGGCCACGCCCTTCGGGCCGCCGAAGCCGCGGAACGCGGTGTGCGGATGGAAGTTCGTTCGGCAGACCTGCCCGCGCACGTGCATGTCCGGGATGAAGTACGCGTTGTCGCTGTGCAGCAGCGCGCGTTCCATGATCGCCGTGGAGAGGTCGGCGTAGGCGCCACCGTCCGAGTGCAGCTGCGCCTTCAGCGCGAGCAGGCGCCCTTCGCCGTCGAATCCGACCTCGTATCGGATCTGGAACGGGTTGCGCTTGCCCGTGATGATCATGTCGTCGTCCTTGCTGATCGCAAGGCGCGCGGGACGGCCGGTCTTGCGGGCGACCAGCGCGGCGTAGGCGGCGATCGGCGCGGCCTGCGACTCCTTGCCGCCGAAGCCGCCGCCGAGTCGACGCGCCACGCAGATGACGTCGCTGAACGGCACGCCGATGGCCTCGGCCACCACATGCTGCGTCTCGGTCGGATGCTGCGTCGACGAGTGCACCTCCATCGGTCCGTCCGCGCGCGGATAGGCGATCGCCGCCTGGCTCTCGAGATAGAAGTGGTCGGCGCCCTCGATCACGACCGTGCCGGAGAGACGGTGAGGCGCCGCGGCAAGCGCAGCGTCGGCGTTGCCGCGGGCGATGGAGCGCTCGGCGCCGATGAACGCGCCCGCCGCCACCGCCTGATCGATCGAGCGGATCGCCGGAAGCTTCTCCCATTCCACGCGCACCGCG
>Ga0169931_10015356_pt1 | contig 10256 bp, 8 predicted proteins | sample Kivu_15m_20L_FD_129675 | JGI IMG/M metagenome (GOLD analysis project Ga0169931, IMG submission 129675) | Freshwater microbial communities from Lake Kivu, Western Province, Rwanda to study Microbial Dark Matter (Phase II) - Kivu_15m_20L... | ecosystem: Environmental > Aquatic > Freshwater > Lake ... | reverse complement strand
GGCAAAAACCGCATAAAACTACAGGCATTTTGCTTTTGAAGACAGTTGGGTTCAGTTTTTGGCCTTGGCGGCTTCCAGGGGGAGGACGAGGCGGGCGCCGTGGCGGTTCCAGCGGAGATGATCGGGGAGTTTGAGACGGAACGAGGCCCGACGGGGGCCCCAGGAATCGTTCCAGGGGCCGCCACGCATGACGCGGTAGGGGCCAGACTTCTGGCCGACGGGGTCCTTGGCAGGTTCCTTGGTGAAGGGGCCGTAGAGGTCGGAGCACCATTCCCAGACATTACCCAGGACATCGTGCAGTCCGAAGGGATTGGGGAGGTAGGTGCCCACCGGGTCCTGGTAACCATCCAGAAAGCGGCCCTGGTTGTCGCGCGGGACCGGGCCCATCCAAGAAGGCGTGGTGGTTCCGGCCCGGCAGGCGTATTCCCACTCGGCCTCGGTGGGAACGCGCAACGCCAGCCCCCGGCCCTGTCGCACCTTGTCGCAAAACTCGAGCACATCGGGGTAATTGACCTGATCGACGGGGAAGTCGGATGTATCCCGCTTCATCAGGGCCTCGTTGCAGTAGGACGGATTGGTCCCCATCACCGCCAGCCACTGCCTCTGGGTGACCTCGTACTTGCCGAGATAGAACCCCTTGGAGATTTCCACGGTGTGGAGAGTCTCATCCGGATTGTGGAAAGTTTCATCCTCGGGCGAGCCCATCGGGAACGAGCCGGGAGGTATGAGACGGAACAGCATCTTCACGCCGGGGGCGATCTCGCGCTCAAGCTCGAGGGGCAGGCCATCCTTTTCAGCGAATTTACGCTGGGCCTCCCCGGCCAAGGCCCCCTCCTCGGCGGCCTGCTTCTTCTGCTGGATGTCCATTTCCAACCGGGCGGCCATGCGGCGCTCGGTATCGAGCCTCTCCACCTCATCGGAGATGCGCTGGTTGGATTCACGCAGGCGGGAGGTCTCGGTTTCGGCGACCAGCCGGGACTGGAGCGAGCGATTCTGACCCAACAGGCCATTCGCCAAATACAGCGAATAGGCAGCCACCCCGACGGAGCATGCCAGGGCGACCATGGCGAACGAGAAGGATGGACCTTCGGACTTCATACGGGACCCGAAACGGGGAGACGGTTACCGGGGCATTTTACCTGACGCTCAGGACCCGTGGAGGATCGCCTGCACAATTGCCTTTTGGGCCTCGGGAGTGGCGGGAAGCAACTCACGGGGCCCGGCTCCCTGGAAGGTTTTTTTCAGGTCATCGAGGGCCAGGTCGCGGTCCTGGCCATCCACGCCACCCGCCAGCACCACGCGGCCTTTTTCGGGCAACGCGGCCAGGTGGGGAATGTCCCCCACCTCGACGAGCAAGCGCGGGGCCAGCAGGCCGAGGCGCTGGCCGGAGATGGGCTTTTCGGACAGGAGGCTGACCGGGGCGCGGAAAGCGGCGACGCCCCGGATCCGCTCGCATTGGGCGGCGGCGGTCAGGGCGGCCACGCCCATGGAACCGACCCCGACGACCCGAACCCCGCCGTTTCGTCCGGTGGCGCCGCTGGAGACGATCGCCTCGGCCAATGAGCGCACATCGAGGGTCCACTGGCCCAGCAAGGGCCTGCCCAGCCAGAGGCTCCATTCGGCGGTGTTGTGATCGGGGGCGGACCCGATGGCATCTCCCTGACGCGCCTGCCCCCGCAGGTCGGCCGTGATGACCCAGGCGCCGGCATCGGCCAGGGCCTTGAAGAGCGGGTGTTTCCGCGCGGCCGCCGCGCCCTCGGGATGGAGGAGGATCACGGCCGGGGCGGCCCCGGATGCCGGATGGATGGCGGCGGTGAGGGTGACACCTTTTTCGGGGTGCCAGGTGAGTGTGTCCGCCGACTGGGAGAGGACCAGCTCGGGGGAATCATGCTCGTGATCATCGCCGGGCAGGGCGAGAACTTTTTGCAGGGCCTGAATCTTCCGCTTCCGCCAGGAGTCATCCACGCCGTCCGCGGGGAGCGGGTTGGAGGTAAGGGCCTGGAGGCCGATTTTCTGGGCGAACCGGGGCACGGAGATCCAGCCCTCGGGGCTGGCGGCGTCGGCCGGGAAGCAACGGAGTTCCTCGCGGGGGAACGGCTTGAAATCAGCCTCGGGGACCGGCGAGCCATCGCCTTGGCCGGCCAGGTGGAGGCGCATGAAGCCCACCATGGCCTCGCGCATGGGTTTGGAATAATCGTGGCCGGACTCGAATACCTGGTGCACCAGCGCCTTGTCGGAGCCCAATTGAGTATAGACCTTGCGGGCCGCGCCGATGGACTTGCGAGCCTCCTCGGGCGAGAACTGGCGGGCATCGCGCGAGGCGCTGATGACCATGAGGGCCCGGGGGGCGGTGAGGGCCAGCAGGCCGTCCTCCTCGGTGAAGGACAAGGCCCCGGGGACCACCTCGCACATGCAGCAGGCGGCCCCGAGGTAGGCCTGGTAGTTGCCGACGGAGCAGACGGGCACGGCGGCTTTCAGCCGCTTGTCCCAAGCGGCGATGTACATGGCCTGGTTGCCGCCACCGCTGGCGCCGGTGACCCCGAGTTTGTCGCCATCCACCTCGGGGCGGGACTGGAGGTAGGTGAGGGCCTGGGAATTCTCGAGGATTTGCGCGCCACACAGGGGCAGGCCGACGGGGAGGAGGCTGGCCCCTGTCATGCCGCCGTGGTATTCGCCCAGAGCCCGCTCGACTCCGCGTTCCCCCGCACCCAGGGCATCGACCGCGAGGGCGACGAAACCGGCTCGTGCCAGGGCCGCGCAACGGGCCTGGACCACGGGATCCTGCTTGGCACCGGGCCAATGGCCGTGGACATTGAGCACAGCGGGATATTTGCCGGGCTTTTCAGGCAGGTAGAGGAGGCCCGGCATGCGAACGCCGGGGAAGGTTTGGAAGGTGACCTTTTCAACCTGGAAGCCATCGCCCTGGACCGTGGTGAGGACCTTGGGTTGGAGATCCTTGGCCAGGGGTGTGTCGAGGCCCAGGGCGTGGGCGAGTTTTTGGCGGAGCGCATCTTGCGGAAGGGGATCGGCCTTCGGAAGGGGATCGGCCTTGCGCATTTGGGCGGCCTGGGAGCGGACCCAATCGAGGTAGGGATCGGGGGACTGGGCTTGGGCCGGTGCGGTTGCCAGCAAAAAAGCCACCAACCAAATGACCCGGGTCCACGGACGCATGTTGAGCCTCACCAGAATGTGTATCCCCTCAAACGACCATCCGGAGGAGCGGTTGTCAAAGGCATAGCAGGCGCTTGTTAAAATGGCGAATATGGGGAAAATATTTCCTTAATGCGTCTTTTCACAAGATTGCGGGTTTGAAAGGTGGGCAAAATCGAACAGATCGCCGTGAGTGGAGGGCCGAACCAAGAAGGTGGAGGGCTGGATGGTTTCGGACTGGGTGGCTTGTTGCCTGATTGCGGCCATGGTTGGGCAAGTTCCCGTCCAGGACGCCCCTTCTGTTTCCGGCGTGGAAGAAACGGCTCCTGACGAGGCACCCGTCGAGACTTCTGGTACCACCGATAGCCCCCCTTCCCGGCCAGACTGGTGGAAGAAGGTTCCGCGGCCAGACGCTTTTCCAAAACCCGGATTTTTCCCCAACCCGCCGACCCAGGGGCCGGGGTATTTCTCGCTGATCGACCTTATGCGTGGGATCGAGCGGGACAAACAGCCGGCCAGCCCGTGGCCGCCGATCAGCCCGATCTTCCAACCGTTTTTTGAACTGGACTACCGGAAGGTAGAACCGCCCGGGGAAGACCGGTCCTTTCCCATGCTGGATGAGATGAAACGGATTCCGCTGGGCGACAACTGGCTGATGGCGACGGGTGGCGAGCTGCGCTACCGGCACATGGTGGAAAACAACAGCCGGCTCAGAACCATTTTGAACGATTACGACCTGTTCCGCGCGCGGGTATTCACGGACTTCTGGTGCCATGACGACTTCCGTTTCTACGCGGAATTCATCACGGCCGACATTTGGAACAACGAACTGGTCCCGGTGCTGCCGGACAAGGACCCGGCTGACTTTTTGAACCTGTTTGCGGAGCTGAAGCTGCTGGATTGGAACTCGGCCCCCGCGGTGCTGCGTTTCGGCCGACAGGAGCTGCTGTTCGGCTCGCAACGTTTGATCAGCCCGCTGGACTGGGCGAACACAAGAAGGACCTTCCAGGGGGCTCGCCTGCTGCACCACACGGAGACGGATCACCTGGATTTCTTCTGGGTGCAGCCGGTGATACCCGATCCGCAGGGATGGGGCTGGGCGGAGACATCCTGCAACTTCGCCGGCATGTGGTGGACGCGAAAATTCGACAAGGACAACTTTGCGGACCTGTATGGCCTGCTTTACAGCAACGACAAGCTGTTCGTGGAGGAAGGCGGCACCCCCATCGTGCGGGGCAACTTCGTGACGCTGGGCAGCCGGACCTCTGGCAACCACAATGACTGGCTGCATGACGCGGAGGTGGCGTTGCAACTGGGCACGATCTACGACGACAAACCGCTGACCGCCGGCATGGCCACATTGGGACTGGGCCGGCATTTCGCCTCGCTGCCGACGGCGCCGACCGGGTGGATCTACTACGACTACGCCTCGGGCTCGGACCGATTCCGGCAGGGGCCCAACAACACCTTCCAGCAGTTGTTCCCCTTCGGGCATTATTACCTGGGCTGGACGGACCTGGTGGGCCGGCAGAACATCCAGTCGGTCAGCCAGCAGGCGCACTTCTACCCCATGAAATGGATCACCTGCACGGTGCAGCACTACAACTTCTGGCTGGCCTCGGCCGGTGACGCGCTGTATTTCGCGAGCGGCCAACCGGGCCGGCTGAGCAAAACCGCCTCGGCGGGTTACTATGTGGGCGACGAGTGGGACTTCATCGTGAATTTCCACCTGGGGCCGCGTACGGATGTGCTGACGGGTTATTGCACGCTGAACGGCGGCGACTTTCTGAGGAACACCGGCAAGGTGTCGGACAGCAGCATGGGATTCGCCCAGATCTCCTTCAAGTACTGACAAAAACTCCGAACCCCTACCAGGCAGACGGGCAGGAACCGAAACGATGACTCCCCCCGAAGACGGATTCAAGGCGCGATGGAAACGGCGGCTTGCCGGCACGCCGCTGATGCCGGTGGCGCAGGTGGTCTCCCGCAGCCTGACCCGGACCTGGCTGGCCCTGACAGAACGGCCACCCAACACGCTGAACCACATCTACGACCGCCAGGCCGTGGAAGTGATGGAGCGGGTGCTGGGCCCCGACTCGACGGCGGTGGACATCGGGTGCAACGAGGGGCTGATCATCCGGGCGATGGCACGGATCGCGCCGCGCGGGCAGCACCACGCCTTCGAGCCCCTGCCCCACCTGTTCGCCGACCTTCAGTCGATGTTCCGGGACCATCCGCGGGTGCACCTGCACAACCTGGCCCTGAGCGACACGACAGGCACGGCGACCTTCCACCATGTGGTGACGAACAACGGGTACAGCGGCTTGCGCACCCGGCGTTATGACCGGCCCGATGAAAAGGTGGAGCAGATCCAGGTGCGGGTGGAGAAACTGGACGACATCCTGCCCGCGGACACGCTGGTGAAGCTGATCAAGATCGATGTGGAAGGCGCGGACCTGCCGGTGCTGAAGGGAGCGGTGAAACTGCTGGCGCGGCAGAAGCCGGTCACGCTATTCGAGCACGGCATCGGCGGCAGCGACTTCTACGGGACGCTACCCGAGCATGTTTTCGATCTGTTCGCGGGCTGCGGGATGCGGCTGTTCACCATGCGTAAGTGGCTGATGAGCAACGGCAAGGCGCACATGAGCCGGGCGGAGTTCGAGGACCAGTACTGGGACCAGACGAACTATTTCTTTCTGGCCGCGCCCTGATCGGCAGCCGCGCCTTCCGCCGGTTCTCCGTCAGTGCTTTGGCCGGTTTGCAGGATACCCTGGGGGAGGTCCGCACCGTCCTTCCCGTCGGCGGCGTCCTCCGGGAGCACCAGGGCGCTGGCGCGGCCGGACAGGTGGCCCAGCACCAGGCCGCCGAGCGGGATGAGCGGTGAGCCGAGCAGCACGCCCTCCACCGTGCCGCCCGCCAGCAACCCGTAATGCGGGTAGAGGATGACCAGGCTTTCCTCGCGGGCCTGGCGGTCGCCGGTGGCTGCCACATAATCGAGCGCATCCTGCGTGGCGATGGTCTCGCGCCACATGCCCAAGACAGGCAACTCGTTGACAAAAGCATAGGTGCCGGGGTGGGAGCGCGTTCGCAGGTCCTTGGCATAGGCCGCCGACTGGATGCCCAGCGACGGGATATCGGAATAGATGTAGAGGCTGTTGGTGTAGGGGTTGTACCTGTCGCGGCCGAAAAGCCTGCCCGGGAAGAGGGTGTAGCCCGCCACCCCCATGGCCCCCACGGTGTAGCGCCAGGCCCAGCCGATCTCGGTGTTGTCGCACAGGCGTCGCCACTCATCGAGGGGGGCGTACTGGTTGACCCGTATGCAGATGTCGGTCATGCCGTTGCGTTCGACATACTCCGCGACGGCCTCCCGGGTTTGGGGACTGACCTGGTGGTTTTTGACCCGGTGGTCCCACAGGAGAATCTTGGACGGGATGCCCAGGGTCCACCCGGCGGCATCGAGCAGCAAGTGGGGTTTCCCCTGCTCGACCATCGCCTCGGGTGGCGCGCCGATCACATCCTCCGCGGCGACCTCACCGGCGTGCCAGCCCTTGCCGAAACGATAGTTTTGGCCGTTGGGCACCAGCCTGTTGTGGGCACAGCCCATGAAGGCCAAGGAAAAGGCCGCAAGCGCCAAACAACGCGCTGAAAAAAGCATAGGAAACCCCGAAGGAACCCATCTGGCCCGGCAAAGACGGATCATATGGTGTTATCGGCATTTGGGGCGGCAGGATTTTCTGGAATTTTGGGATTTGGGTTCAAGTTTTTGGGGGCGGGAGATTGCGGACCTCACCCACCGGCCCCCTCTCCATCCATGGAGAGGGGGAGTTGGCTGTTGGCTATTTGAGGGGGTTGAAGACCAGGCCGCTGAGGATTTTGGGATAGAAGTAGGTGCTTTTGGGGGGCATTTTTTCGCCGCCGCCTGCGATTTGCTGGACCATGTCCATGGAAGCCGGGGGGACGAGGACAGCCAGGTCGGAACCCTGGTCGGAGGCGAGATCATCGAGCACCTCGCGGACCTGGTGGACATAGGCGCAGCGGACGCCGTCGGGGCCGGCCTGGGGCTTGAGGAGGGTGTCGAGGGCGATGTTGTGGAGGATGGAGACCCCGAGCTGGCGCCAGGCGGCGGATTTGGCCGGGGCGGCCTTTTCCATGAGGGCGGGGTCTTTCAAGCTGGCCAGCAACCAGCCGTTGTCGGCTTTGGTTCCGAAGGCGAGCAGATCCTGGCGACCGTTCAGCTCGATCTCCTCCCAGGCGGCCCGGCAGCCGGCCTCGCCATTTTCCATGGTGGTGATGTCAAAGGCCGGCTCGAGCCATTCGCGGAGGTTGTCGGAGGTGACACCGGGCAGTCCGCGCACCAGGCGGTGGGTGGGCTGTATTTCAAGGCCCGGGTCGGACATGGCGACCAGGAACATCAGGATGTAGCGGGGCGCGGCATCGGGATCGAGAGGCCGTCCCTCGCGCTCGGCCATCTCCTCGCGCTCGGCCAGGTATTTGAGGCCGGTCTCATAGCGGTGGTGACCATCGGCCAGGATGACCGGCTTGTCGGCCATCAGGGCGGTGATCTGGGAGACGAGCCTATGGTCGGCCAGAGGCCAGAGGCGACTGACCACGCCGAGGTGATCGGTGGCCTCAAGCGGCAGGGCGCGGCCGATGGCCTGGTCCAGCAGCTTCGGGATGGCGGCCTCCGTGTCGGGGTAGAGACCGAAGACGGGACTGAGGTTCATGGCGGTGGCGCGGAACAGTTTCAGGCGGTCGGCCTTGGGGCCTGACAGGGTTTCCTCGTGGGGGAAGATGCGGCCCTGGCCAAAGGGCTCCAGTTTCACCCGGGCGAGGAAGCCCTTGCGGGTGAGGATGCGTCCATCGACCTCGAACCGCTGCTCCACGGCGTAGATGCTGCGCTGGGAATCCTGCAGCAGGGTGTCGTTGGCAAGCCACTCGCGCAGGCAGCCGGCACTGCGGGTGTAGCGGTTATCATGATCGTTGTCGGTGTCGTTTTCCTTGTTCAGGATGAGGCGCACGACATTGGCGGGGTTTTTGGCATACAGCTCGTCCTGCAGGGCGGCATCAATCACATCGTAGGGAGGAGCGACGACATCCTCGAGGGCGCCCACCTGGGCCAGGTTGTAGCGGTAACCACGGAACGGCTGAACCTCTGCCACACCACACCCCCTGCCAATGGAAAACCCCCGCCCTGGAACCGGGCGGGGGCCTTTTGGACCCTCAGGTCATGCTATGGACCGGAGGAAGGGGAGGTCAAACGAATAGCCCGATCATTTGATATCAATCTTCACACTATTCTTGGCCCCGCTTTTGACCTCCTGCGACAACGGAGTGGTTTTCACATCGTTGTAGAGGGTCGGGACTTTGAGCTTCCTGCCTTTCATCACATCCTTGCCCTCATTTTCCCTGCCTATCGACTCGAACATGGAAACATCGGTCAGGGTGACCTTGTGGGTGCCGACGATAGCCCCCGACCGATTGTCGGTGGTCTTGAGGACGAACTTTCCTGAGGCATCGGTCAGCGCTGAGGAATGGGGGCCATCGATGCTGGGAAAAAAATTGACCTGGACCTTTTCCAACGGTTGGCCACCACTGGTCACTGTTCCCTCCACCTCATTGATGGCAGGGCCACCGGAGCAACCCAGGAGCACCACAGTCCCCAGGGTCAGCGATAACGCAAACCACGACTTAAGCATCACCTTTCCCCCAATAAATCCCAACCGAAATGAGAAACCGGTGACGGGCAACAGGTACCACGTCACCGGTGACAGGCATTGCCGTTTTTACTCCTGAATCACCTCTCCGCCGGCACGGGTGCCCATGGCGCGGTAAGCGACAGTATTCATGCTTTCGGCCAGGAAACGGACGGAGCCATCACCCAAGGCGAAGTTTGCCCCGCCCGAGTGACCGCTACCGGCGGCATTGATGCGGTCATCGAAAGCCACCTGGGTTCGGGGGGTTGCCGCGGACCATTTGAAGTTGATGCGCGCGCTGGTGCCGAAGAAACAGTCACCCTGGGCACCGAACCAGGTCCAACCCCAGTTGCCGATCTTGTCAGAAAAGGGCACGGTGGGAGGGCCTGAATCGAAAACCGGGTCGAAGTAGTGACGCTCGCCAAACAGGAGGGTGTTGGAGGTGCCGTCGATCAAGTCTGTCAACTTGTACCGGGTGTTCTGGTTGAAGGCACCGTCCTGGAATTGGAACAGGTTGGGGACAGCATTACCGGCCGACCATCGGGGATAGCCGCGGGTACCGCCGTTGGCGAGATAGCTACCCGTGAAATATCGGTTGTTGCCACTGCCGGTAAAGGACTTATTCAGCGCGTCGCCCGGGTTTGACGGGCAAATGTAGGTCTTCACCTTTTGGATGAAGAAGTGCTGTCCCACCCAGGAGGTGGTGCCGCCGGGAGCAATATTGTTGGCGTTAAAGTTTGTGAAGTTCCACTGCTTGAACAATGCGTCCTGTTCTACATAAGGCAGCAGCAGGTGCCAAATGGCGCACCGGTAAGCCGTGCCCAACTCGGCCGGATTGGGAAAACCGGGCGAAGGGTTGGTGGTGGTTTGGTTGCGGACCATGCCATAGGGCAAAAACCCGTTTTCAGTGGAAGCATGGTTGTGGGCAGCGAGGCCCAACTGCTTCAGGTTGTTGCTGCAACTCATGCGATTGGCCGCCTCGCGCACTTTTTGCACGGCGGGGACAAGCAAGCCCACCAGCACGGCGATGATGGCGATAACCACCAGCAATTCGATCAGCGTGAACGCCTTTCTGGCGGCACGCGCACGGAAATTGACCATCACTGATTCTCCTCAAAAGTAGAAATGCAAAAACAATGAGGAATGGCAAAACAATGAAATGGTTCAGATTCCCAGATGAGCATCAGGGAACCCGGACGTCATAACAATCCGAAAACAAAACATGGCTGTCAATAGGCAGGAATATTTTCTTCTAAACTCACCCTCTTTGATTTCAAAACGAATCATTTTCTAACTGGACTTTTGCAAAATCAGTTCAGACGAAGTTTTTGTATGACCTGATCGGTTGACCAGGAGAATTCGGTTGCCTGCCTTATCGCCCATGCGAGAGTTTTGCCAAGGGTTTCCCGCAGC
>Ga0169931_10015354_pt1 | contig 10256 bp, 5 predicted proteins | sample Kivu_15m_20L_FD_129675 | JGI IMG/M metagenome (GOLD analysis project Ga0169931, IMG submission 129675) | Freshwater microbial communities from Lake Kivu, Western Province, Rwanda to study Microbial Dark Matter (Phase II) - Kivu_15m_20L... | ecosystem: Environmental > Aquatic > Freshwater > Lake ... | reverse complement strand
TCCACTTGCGACTACTTTAGTTTCTGTAAAACCTAGAGCTTCTCTGACACGACTAAAAATGAAAAAATTTGCAATTTTGTAAAATAGGGGAGGATTTCCTCCAGAAAATTTGTTATTAACAGCTTTCTGTCCAACTTTTTGAGACCATTTAATAATCTTTCTTTTAATAAGCATGGATGATTCAATTACTTCTCTGATCTTTTCTTCAAATTTTTCGAAAATTCTAGGAACTCCAAAAAATAAGGTCGGTTTTATTTTCCTCATCGTTTCAACAAGAGATCCTGACATTGCATCTGGATTAGCGAAGTATACTTGGGATTTTGTGATCATTGTCACTATAAGAATTAATAATATATAATTACAGAAAATATCAACCATCTGTCCTGCTATGTGAGAAAGAGGCAGGAACGAAATAAATCTTTGTTTATCTCCAATAATATGAGTATAATTATTATAAATAGCTTTAACTGTCCAAGTAAGATTATCATGTGAAAGCATCACTCCCTTTGGGATGTCTGTGGTTCCACTCGTATAAATTAAAGTACAACAATTTCCAGGTTTTTGCATTTTTACTCTGGAAGATAATTCCATATCTATAGTAGATTTCTTTCCTAAATTAATGAAATCCTTCCATAGATATATAGAAACATATGGATTAATGAGACTTTTTATCTCTGATTCGTTCAAATCGCAATAGAAAATAACAACTTTCAAAGTTTTCAATTTCTTTAATTCTTGTTCATACTTTCTGTAATGCAAAATGTCATCAACAACTAGGCATCCACATTCAGAAGATTCAGCAATATATACACACATATCCGAACTGTTTGTGGGATATATGCCTACAGGGGGGGCGCATGCGAATATTCCTCCAATATAAGCTATGAACCATTCATGTGAATTAAAACCAAGGATATTTATTGTCTGAAAAGGTTTGATCCCAACGCTAATCAAAGCTTTAGCAAAATATATCACATATTTGTGATATTGATTCCATGATATCCCTGTAAACTTCCCTTCTTTTTCATAAAATAGAGCCTCTTCATCGGGTACTTCGTTGACTGTACTTTCAAACATTTCCATGACTGTTATTGATTTTTCAGAAGATATTCCAGATTCACTCATAAATATTGGAAGTTCCTTAGTAATATCTGAAGTCCATAAAATGTCTTTTAAATTATCTTTCTAATATTTACATATTTTTTCTTAGTTACTTTAAAATTATCTATCAACGTGTCTGTGGATAATTGCATCAATGGTGAAAATTCTTGAAGCTTTAATTTAATATTAGGATTTATATTCTGTTCTGGTTTAAGCTTTTGAAATCTTTGTTGCAATTTCGGGTCATTTTTTTCATATATTTTCATTTGCTCTTTTTTCATTAATTTTAAATATTGTAAATTATAAAATTGTTATAGGAATGAATATTTATTTCTATGATTACAAATTAATTTTAATTAGCATGAGTTGATCGTGACCCTTAAATGAAGAGTAAAATTTATTTTAAATTTAAATTAAATAAAGTCCAAGCAGACTTAAATGAATTATATTCAATAATTAACTAAACTACAAATTTAAATTACTTCTTATTGTGAAAAACTATTGAGTCTTTATTAAAAATCGCATTGAGAAGGTCCATTCTCTTTTCTATTTCTTTAGAAGGAGGAATGTAATAAAAGCCTCTGTTCGGTCCATCATCTACAATGAAGGGTGTATTTTCATTAGCAACACTAGGATTTAATCTTAAGAGATTTGATGTTTGTATTTTATTTGGTAATTTAATAGATTTTATATCAGCTATAAAACTCTTTGAAAAAGTAACTATTTCCACTTTTGTTCCATCTTCAAGTAAATTAATTTCGATGGTAAGTCTTGAGAGATTTCTCATAAGAATCCATCTAAAGTAAAGTGTAATTAAAGTGACTATACCAGAAAACCAAGCAACTGAGTAATTTTGCACAAATAAATTACCTATTGTGAAAACTCCTGCTGTTGTTCCTACAATATTTATCAAATGTTTGTTGATTTTCGAAAATTTTATTGTCATAGATTGTTTTGTTTGAATAAGGCTGAATTTACCATTTACAAACGCAATATCAGTCTTGACATAATATACACTGTTATTTTTATCTTTAATATTCTCGTATTCATTTTCATTTTTTAATTCGAAGTTATTGAATGTTGAAGATTTTGAAGGAGTAGTCATATTTGTGTTATTTCTTTGACGAAATTTGAAATTATTAGCTGTGTAAAATTTTGAATATGAGATTTTAAAATTCATAAATTTCTTGGAATACTCATTCATGGTAATAAAGTGAATTTTCAACATTTTCTTTTTTATATTTAATTTTAAAATAAAACTATGTTAAATGATCTAATCATGACCTTAAAATAAATAAAATAATTTTCCATTTATAGAGACTATTAACGATTATATATTTTATTCATCCAAGATGAAAAAATCATCTTCCTCGATTTTAGAAAATTTCGAAAATTTGCTTTTGGCTGCTTCTTGTTCATAATTTAAGTTGGAATTCTTAGAAGATTTATCATTTTTATTCTTCCTATTTTCACTTTCATTCTTATTTGTTGATTCTTCGTTATTATCTTTATCTTCATCTTCGTTTTCTTCACCAGCATTTGATTCTTCGAATTTTTTATCTTTTTTAGATTTATTCAGCTAAAAGTTAAAAAATTATGATTTAATTACATAAAATTCAATTTTTTTCCTCATCTTCTCTATTTTTATTTTGGTTTCTGGATTATCCTTATCATTTTTCGGAAATAATGAATAATATTTGTAAGTCTTAGGATAAAACTTTACATAATTTATGTCCGAAATTATTTGCTCCTTTTTCTCTTCCATTTCCTTAAGTTTTTCTGGATCAACCTTTTCACCTTTCACTTTTTCATCTTCGATTTCTTTTTTTATCTTCTTCAAATTTTTTTCAAGTTTTTTCCTTTCGAAGAATTTCACTTTTTTGTATTTTTCAGTAAACTTGATAGCATCTTTGTAATCCTTCAATTTAGTTTGAAGTTTTCTAATAAAATCAATTTTTTGTCTCTTCTTCTCTTCGTTGTAAAATTTGCTGTCTAATTCTTGTTTTACTTTGTCGATTTTCTCCATCGTCTTTTTAAACCATTCAGCGTCTCTAGTAAATGTATAGGTATATTTCTGTAAAAGAGTTTGATTGGTGACCTGATTTCGTTTTTTGTTGAAGTGGTTTTTATTTTTATTGAAGTGAGTAAAATTGTTTTCATTTTTACTAAAATTTTGATTTTTTACCATTTTATAAAATAGTATGATAATAATAAATTCTAATTATTTTATTAGATAGTTGATAGATAATTTTATTTTTTATACATTTAAGACTGATTTTATCAATTTAATCATTTCTGACAGTTTGAACACAAGGTTATTATATTCGCTTTCTCCAGGAAATAAATCTTAAAAAGTACTGGATCATAGTCGTCGAAGCTGCTTCCAGATTCTGTTAGAAATTTATCGAAAATTTTTAGAATAGGAGTAACACAAATAGATCTCAATAGAATTTTTGAATTGCATTTATCGCATTTATCTTTCCTGCTGTGATGAATTGCTAGTCTAACTAAATTAAATATTTCTAATGAAGACTTTCCCCTTAACATCCAACTTTTTAAAATTTTTCCTATGACGTTTCTCTTTTCATAACCTTCTTTTATTTTCTTACTTTTGTTCTCCTTACTAAATGGATCTTTATATTTTTTACAAATTGGGATTGACTTATGATATCTTAAATCATTTTCTGATAATTTTGATGAATTATGGATGCTACTTTCAGAATTCTTTTCTGAAATTTTTGAGTGAGATTCATTGTAATCTGAATGTTTTTCAAAATGATCAGTATTATGAATCTTATATCTATTTTTTATAGCTTCTATTACTCTTTCTTTATTTAAGTACAATGTTCTAGGTGAAAGAATGGTGCCTATGCTCTCCCTCAGCCAGATTCTATTTTCATTCAAGAATTGTCGTCTTATGTGATCCTGAACCATTCTTTCTGTTTTTAAATTTTCTTCGATGATCTCTTGTTTTTCTTTAATATAATTTATAACATCCCAATTTTTTATCGGTTTGATGTTGGGAGGATTTTCTAACCTACCTATCACCCTAGTTTTAGAAATTTTTTTCGCTGTGTAGGAGTTAAGGAGGCTTTGTTTATCTTTCTCTTCAATTGATATTTGCCAAATTTTAAAAAATTTCCCTATCCATTTACAAGCTTTTTCTACTAAGTAACAAATTATAAAAATAAAAGCAATTATTGGGGCTGATGCTATATCTCCAAATAGGTTAGAGTTATTTAGAATCACTGTTGTAATTCCTATCAACCCAAAACATACCCCACTTGAGTAAATTGTCATTATAAAATAATACTGTGAAGAAAAACATAACTTGTCTAGTTTCCTAAATTCTGGATCTATCTTAGTATTTATAGTTTTATCATCTAAAACCCAAGAAGTTTTTCTTGTGCTAAAACGATAATTCATATAATCTAAAAATTCATGCATCTTTGTGCCATAGTAATATCCTAACATGTTATGAAAAAAAATGTCTGCAGTTATATAATAGAATGGTGATATTAAGATAAAATAATAGAAATAAACAAAATTGGATTGAGTAATATTGTATAAGCTGAATATTTTGGTCTCGTCGTAATAAAACCACATAAATAAAATGAAAGGCATATTAAAAAATAAAGTTAGCAGATCAGCTGAGAAGACTTTATATTTGTCATATAAAATCTCTATCTTTATTTCTACCATTTTTTTAGTCTTTTTATTGTTTGGAAGCATCTTTTTCAAAAATTTATAACGCGTAGATTCATATTCTATATTAAATTTATTATCAAGGTCTTTAATATTATTTATGGAAGATGCATCGAAATGTAGGTTTTCTAAAAGAGAAGCATCACTATTCTCTTGCACATCGTAAGCTATGATTTTGTTTTTTGATTCTTCACCTAAATTCGGTGAATTTTTATTAGTTTTGGAATTTTCGATTTCACTATTGATGTCATTTACATTATTTAAAAAAATTGGGTCGTTGTAGCCATTCAGATGATATTCACTTTTTTGTTCTTCCAGGAGTTCAATATCTAGTTGTAACATTTTTCTAATATAATCAACAATTGACTTATAAAAAAAATTCCAATTTTCTTGTACATAAAATATTAAAGGTTCCAAATATAGCCTCTCAACACTTAAGGAAATCAATTCTACATATGAACTGTTCAAAAAGTCAACATAATCAGAAGCTCCAAATGTTAATAATCCCTGGACAATATTAAATATACAGGGTACACCTGAAATAAGTAACTGATCTTGGAGTGTTGATTTTAAATATATTTCTAGAATTATTCCCACAATCTTAAATATGTGAATAAATAGCCAAAAATTTTGTCCCCAGACTGAGCTGAAGGAAAGTACTGTAAAATATAAAAATACACATAATATAAAAAAGTTTATGCAAACAAAATTTTGAATTTTCCAATTTAAAATATTCCATGAATTTCTATCATAAGATGATATATAGTAAGTAGGTTCGTCTGGGGTCATAAGTTTTGATGCTTTGTATAGAAGATAAGCCCCCATTGCTAGTAAAGCTGTCCCCACACGGGACATTCGTAATGTTTTAGTATCAATTTGGTCTTTCCCTAAGTAAGGGATATAGTCAAACAATGAAATATAACATTTTTCGCTTGTCATCCCTATTTCATCGCAAGACATCATTTTGCCAGAAATCGCAACAGTAATTATTAATAAAACAAAACAAATAGGAATCATTGCTAATAAAAAACCATAAATAAGATGTGGGATCATTAGAGAAAGGTAAGAAAAATGTTTGTAAGTAGGGATAGGAGTAATTCTAGACATATATTTGTGAAAGATGAAGAATACTAAAACAAGAATAAGATCTATAAACCCTTGAATAATATATAATAAAATATAAAAATATGAAGTTAACGAGAATGAAACCATCAACTTAGTGTGAGACAACGGAGCATAGACAACATGCAATTTATAAGGAATTGTCCACTTATTTTCTATTTCGCTTATTTTTATAGGATCTAGATAATTCAATTCTGCGGCAACAATTTTTTTCACCGAGTCAGATTTTTGATAGTAGTGTATTTTTAATTCGACAGTACCAGGGATCGAATTATTTGGTAAGTTATTCGAATTGACATATACATCTGTTATATCATTTTGACTATATACGTCGAAAATCTCATCTATGTTTATTGAATCTTCTGTCAATGAGAACAAATAGGTCCCAGTTTTTGCATTATACCAAAATGGTATAGTAAGATCTATTTCTTCATCATAAATACACTCTAATAAAATATCACATTTGTCTGAGATCACATCCATTCCAAATGATAAATTTGTTGCGAACTTCGTGTTTTCTTTCTCTACTAGTTCACATTTTTGATTTTGCTCTACTAATGCCCAGAGAGGTATGTACTTTCCATAACCTTTGCAGTTTGAAAAAAACGGAAGAAATGGGATACCCATCATGTCACTACTTCCCCAATAAAATCCAAGTTGAGGAAAGCTATTCAATCCTTGAACTCTTTCATTTTTGATGGATAAATCAGTTGAAGCATAACTAACAAAATCTTTTTTAATCCTTTCACCTATTTTTAAATTTCTTAAATTTTTTGTATAATCAAGTATTGGTAAATTAATTGGGAATTCTACCTTGCTAGAGGGTTTTAAAATTATTGCGAAGAAATTTGAGGTGCCTAAAATAGCTCTGTTTGGTTTTGTCACTTGAATAATAGCAGTGTCTAAGAAAAAATTTCCATAATAATGAAATCTTCCATTGTAAATGTTAACTGAAATTTTAATAAATATTTCTTCTAGGGAATATAAATTAAATTCATGGACTTTTGATATTTTTGTTGTTTTATTCAAAAATAATTCAGGCATCTCTATAATTTCTCCAACATCAGAATTAAGTTTATAAAATTTTTCTATGTTTATGTCCCAGTCTATTCCGTATAAAAAATAATTATCAGGTTTTGACAAATGTCTCAAATCAAAAGTAATTAAGGCGTAGGAATTTTTCTCTATCTGATAGTAGTTGAATTCTTGAGGTTTGTTATTAAAATCTGTAAATAAAACTTCAGTTTGAACGGGTTGATGTCCAATTACGGTTTTCAAAGGGTTTATTTTTAATATTCTTTTTCTATTATAGTTGAATCCTTCGATCGGAGGTGAATTAAGTAATGATTTTTGCTTTAAATTAATTAGATTTATATTGTAAATTTTCTCATAATAGTTTTTTTCAGTAATCGCTAATACATTATTTTCATCACGACTACCACTATCGACATAGTCAAAATATTTTAATTGATAAAGTAACCTATTAAAGGGCAGATTAGTTAGAATATTGTAGGGTTTTTCAGGAATGCATTCAATCATGAACATAGATGCAGCAGACAAAGTAAAAGTTCCCAAAGGACATCTAGTAAGTCTTTCGCTTTCACTAACATAAAATTTTGATCCGGAAGGGCAATAAAAATTTTTAGGACACTTTGTGGCAAATTCTTCACTATATGATCCTTCCTTACATATGAATCCTGGAGGACACTTATTTTCAAATTTATTTTCAGGAGTGTTAGATCCAACACAAATGTATCCATTAGGACATTTTAATGGTTCGACTAATCCCGTATAAAAATCACAGACGAGTCCTGGAGCACATTCTTTTATCATATAAGGTTTATTTGTTTTCTCATAAGGACAATTCTTTCCAGGAGGACAAGGGATGCAATCATAAATGTTCTTAGAACCTTTTTCAAAATTATACATACCCTTAGGGCATGGAATGCATTTATCAGAATTACTTCTGTATAAACCTTCTTTGCATATTTTTGGCCAAATTATATCCTTTTCCAAACATTCATGTCCATAAGGACAGGAAATACATTGTGACTTGTATTGTAATTCTAGAAATTCCTGAGGCTTACATATTAAATTCAAGCTATTAGTTTCATCTTGTGACTGAATAAAATAATTTCCATTATTTAAAGCTACTTTAGTATCTGTTTTTGTGATAATTACATTTAATACAAATTTTGAAATAATTGAGATTATTGTTACTATCAAACTTATTCTCATTTATTTAATTTGCTAAATTTATTATATTTAGATTTAAAAAAAGTTAAACATCTAACTTTATTATTTTGAATTTTCTATTAAAAACGTTGATTGATATTCTTAAAAATACTTTTCAAGTTTTTCTTTTCTCAGTTAGTACCGTAATTTCTGTTTTAATTTGGGGAGGGGGTGTTCGTCGACAGGTTGTCATGACTTCAGTTCTATAAATATTATAAGGAAAATTTTAAATTATTTTCGACTATCATAAAAAATTTATTCTTAATTTTCCTCAGATTTTATTTTTTTGAGAGATCACATTACTAAAATAACCCATAAATTATGGTATATATTTTGCTTAATAGTTTTAAATAAAATCTATTTCAAATTACTAAATTATATTACAGACGCATATATTTTTTATAGACATCCTCTTAAAAAATTTACCGTATTCCCTTGTTAATTCGCATTTGCGAATAATCGAGTTCGAATAATTTTAAAATCATAATCTAATGTAATTTCAATATCTCGCATTAAATTCGCAAAAATTATAGGGAATTAAAAATAAATATTATTTTAAATATATCTATGTGTACGAAAAATTCGTTATCTAGCAAAATTAACTCGTTTTGCGAGTTACGATTTAACAAGGGAATACGGTAATATATTATATTGATATTTAACCATAATTATTTTTAATTTATATAATTAATATATATGTTAAATTAAAATGAGTATTTGTATTTAAAATTTGAAATCTGAAAATAAATATTTATTATCAATCAGAAAATTAAATAAAATAAACTTACCATGGAAATAATAGAAATAAAAAAGAAAAACAATTTACTTAGTAAGATGTTCATATCAGGAAAACAGTATTTAGGATTGGAAAAACTTGGTAAGGGTGCCTTTGGATCAGTTTACAAAGTTCAAAAAAGAGATACGGATGAAATTTATGCTATCAAAAAAATAAAACTAGATGTAGACAGGGAGGGTATTCCCTCAGCAACTTTAAGAGAAATTTCAATTCTGAAATCGGTAAATCATCCAAATATTGTTAAAATTCTGGGAATAACATCAGGGGATAAATCTATCGAAATATTATTAGAATATCACAACTTAGATCTCCGAAAATTCATGAATTTATACAAATTCAATAAGTTTATTTATAACTTAAACACCGTTCGTAGTATAGTCTACCAAATAATTAGAGCAACAAACTATTTACACTCGCGAAAAATTCTTCATCGTGATCTGAAACCTGATAACGTCCTATTCTGTGATAAAACTATTTTAACGAAACTAGTTGATTTTGGATTAAGCAGAGTGTACGCTATGCCTGTAAGAGCTTTAACACAAAAAGTTCTAACGTTGTATTATCGAGCACCTGAATTACTATTGGGAATAGATATTTACTCTATTGCAGTAGATCTTTGGAGCATTGGATGTATATTTGCTGAATTGTTAATTAGAATGCCATTATTTATAGGAGATTCTGAAATTGGCCAACTGAAAAAGATTTTTGAAATTTTAGGCACTCCGGGAGAAGATATTTTCCCTGGAGTGACCATACCTAATTTCCCCTTAATTGATCCTCCCTTAGGGTTAGAAAATTTTATTCTGAAAAATCTTCAAATAGATATGGATCAAGTTGGTTTGGTTAATGCCATAGATCTGTTGAAAAAATTATTAGCTATCAATCCCTATGAGAGAATATCAGCCAAAGAAGCTCTAAATCATGTATCATAAAATTCAATTTAAATCTATTTAGCCTTTCTTTGTGAATGTAATGACACCTAGGGAATTTATTAAATATAGGAATAGTATATCATAGAATGTAAAAAATAATTTATATTGCACATTTTTAATTAATAAAAAATAAATTAATTATATAAAAACCCCCTATCTTATCATTTTCAGGTAGTTATCCTATAATTAAAAGAAAAGATTTCTTAAGAATGAGTTTGATTCTTTATAAGTATATTTTATCCTTAATTTTAGTTAAATATAGTTTTATTTAAAAAACCGTCTATGCGGAGATCAATTTTGCCTTTATGACATTTTCTAATTTAACAGCATCTCTTGCAAAGATTCTTATCCCATCAGCTAATTTC
>Ga0169931_10015353_pt1 | contig 10256 bp, 8 predicted proteins | sample Kivu_15m_20L_FD_129675 | JGI IMG/M metagenome (GOLD analysis project Ga0169931, IMG submission 129675) | Freshwater microbial communities from Lake Kivu, Western Province, Rwanda to study Microbial Dark Matter (Phase II) - Kivu_15m_20L... | ecosystem: Environmental > Aquatic > Freshwater > Lake ... | reverse complement strand
TACATTCGCAAACACGAAATGATTACATTCAATGAATTTCATACCCTATCGGTTCTCCGCATTCTAAGCCCCTCGTTAAAGGTGTCGTTTCATGTGGATGATATTGACGCCGACAACATTGATTACAACAATGCGCTGTATTTAATGAAACTGAAATGGAAACCCGGTGACTTTGTAATACCCGCCTCCTCCAAACCCATTAACACCGAAAATGCGTACAATGTGTATAAAGAATGGAGTAAAGAGTGTGACGGTGTCGGCTTCTTTATTCCAAACAAACGAGCCAGATATTATTAAATTTATGGAATTTTATGAATATGTAAAAAAAGTATCAAAAAAATTGATTTAGTTTTGTATGTTTTACTGAATGAAACAACAACCAAACTACATCAATCAAGTTTCCAGTATTCAAGTTTCTAGCATTCAAGTTTCCAGAATTCAATGAACGCCAACCACAGTTACATCTCCCTCTTTTACAAGCCTCACAACGAAAATACGATTTTCAGCACCGAAAACTATCTTTACACCGGACAGTTATACGACGACATATTTATTGACAACCAAACATTACTTGTATGGGAAGATTTCAAGGAAGCGTGTATTGACCTTGAAAAATTTATACACCATTCCTATGGCTTCATTAATAAACTCTATTCCAAGGCATACGACGGCATCTCAGGCAAGAAATCACACACATTTATTTATCGCACCTACAAAACCGCATTGAAACAACTTGAAAACGCACACTTTCGCGTTATCAACTTTGACACAAATATTGAACGATACAACTACGACATAATAGACGCCAAAAACGACATTTTTGAAATGGCAAATGACGCACTACATGCCGTAGCAAACTTTATAATGAATGCCGGGTTCATTGATGATACATGGCCCATTCAATTTGCCATACGCACTTCTATTGTGCATCGTGAGCCGTGGAGAAAGGTAAATCAACGATGGAATTATCGTTCATATAAATACGTGTGCCCCGAAACCAACACGTATTGCTCGTCTGTTTGTTATACGTGTAATCATCGTGTGAATGAAGAAACCGGTGAAAAAGAAACAGAGACCGACTTTTATGACCGCTTGTGTTCTCCAACCGAACCACGCAACTTTACATCGCCTACGTGTTATGACGGAGTTGCGTGTTCCGATGAAGAAGACCTGGATTGTAAATACAGTTTTATGCGAATTTCGGATGGATGCGGCGATTATTATAAAGACAGCGATTATTATGAAGACGCCGGGCGTTGTGTGCCGTTTGAATTAGATGAAGTTCGCATTGCGATTCCGTGTTATGAATAATACGGGACCATATAGTATGGCCCAGTCCCCCCCTCCCCCCTCTTCGTTTGTCCTTCGTTAGCGTTAGCCAAGCATATCATACAATAAATAATTATAAATCTTCTCAATTGTAGCGATTCCTATTTTACGGGAAGTATCTGTCTTAATATCAGCAAAACAGTGGGAAATTGACTTTGGGTCATTTGGTTTTGCTATTTTTTTTAGTTCGTCAAAGAGATTGCCGAGAGATGTGTATTTTTCCATAATTGCGATGGCAGTCTTGTGACTAATTCCTGGAATATTACATAACATGATTTCGCCAATATTCTGAGGCGTTATGTTTTCACTTTTTTCTTTTTTTATTTTCATAACCTCGCAGTAATGTTTTTCTTTTGGTTGGGACGTCGTCTCTGTTTGTTCATGAGATTGCGATTGCGATTCAACTGATTCAAGAGATTGCGATTCAAGAGATTGTGATTGCGATTGCGATTCAAGTGATTCAAGCGATTCAAGCGATTGATGATAAAACCCCCGTCTAGGCAATTCTTTGTCGTATTTATCGGCAAAATCATAGATTAATTCACTGGTTTCGTGTAAGGACATTGTGCGAATGACCGAAAACCCTTTGTAAAAAAACAGCGACATCAACGCACTGTTCAGCGTTTTTTTTGTCATGCGCCCGCGCTGCTCGTTATAACTCGCTAAATCGCCTTCAATTAAATACACAATTGTATGATTGTGCTGCGGTAATTGGTCTAAACGATATGATTGCTCGTTGTATCGCCCATCTTTTATACTTGCCGCTAAATCGTAGAGAGATTTTCGTTCAAAAATGATTTGCGGTTCGTTGGTTTTGGCGTCGCATAATATAATGTCGCCAATCGGTAATCTCTCTGAAACAATTGTATGAGGGCCGGTTATGTGCAGCGCGTTTTTTACAATGGTGGTTGGTATGGCAACTTCAATGCTGATTTCATCGCTTAATTGAATGGTGTGTTTTTCGGGGTTTGCCTTTGTTTTTGAGCACGACGATGCCGCCATTTGTTTTTTTAGCAATTGAATAAGGTCGCCTTCACGAACATCTACTTTTATAATCATATGATTGCGTTTCTGCGTTTATGCGTTTATGCGTTTCTGCGTTTCTGAATGAATGAATTAATGACAATACTAATAACCATTGTCATTATGCGTTTAATAAGTATTTTTACTGTATTTTATATTACGACATTACAAAGATGGTCCGGAATGACGGGCCGGGTTCAAATATTGCTTAAATCTAAAAATCAAATCCTTGTTTTTGGCGGGTTCTGAAATAGTGGCACGCATTGCGAAACTCCGCATTTGTCCGGTTCCAGAGGGAAAAGCGCCGCCTTTCTTAACGCCGCCACCGTCTCCGCCATTGGTAAATAAACCTGCGGTGGGGTTTGACCCGCCAAATAATACACGTCTTGCAATCTTGGAATTAGCCATTATGTTTGTTATATATACATATATCCAATATAAATATATAACCTGGATTGTATGAATTGTATTTTATGAATTGTCCGGATTGGTCTGAATAAAGATAAAGAAAAAAGAGGATTTACGCGTTCTTGTTGCAGCAATGAACGGTGTAGACGTGACGTCCGGTTCCACCAGTCAATTTGCTGTTAAAGATGAGGTTTTTGCTAACCAAGTAAGCATACTGCTGAGCAGGGGTTCCCTGGGGCAAGCACTTAAAGGCGCAGTTGAGGCCACGGCTGGCATAAGCGACGGATGTGTTAGTTCCACGGCCCACGGCGGGGGCAGTTCCGGGCATGCTTCCGAAAACAGTGGTACGGCTGGTTTGAGAAGAGGCAAGACGAACTCTCTTAGTTGCGTTTGAAAGAACCATTTGTGTGTTTATGTATATATATCGCTAAATATTTTTTTACAGCCAAAAGGTATATAAAGGGACCTTTATGTATTTATATATCTAAACACAACCGAATCTCTTCTTATTTATATAAAATGAATACTGAATCAAAATCAAAACCGATTGTTGGGTATGATTCTGATTACGATTCTTCCTCCGAGGAAAGCGCCACAATGAACAATAGTAATAGCACTGGTTCTAGTATATACACCTCCATATACACCTCCCGAGACGCAGAAGCCGACAAAAACATTTATAATGACATTGACATGGAGAAAAACGCAGACGGCACCTATGTGTTTGACCCCTACAATGCCGAAAACAAGGAAATAACCGTTGCGGATGTGGAAAGCATATTAAGTCGCTACGGCGTTCCCGCCAAAGTGTTCAACATTGAATTATACAAACGGGCCTTTGTGCACCACTCCTACACCAAACGCCCTCAATCCATGAATTTACGGAATAACATTGCGATTGCTGAAATGCCGGAGGGGGCGATGCCGTTGCGCACTAAATCCAATGAACGCCTGGAATTTGTTGGCGACGGCGTCCTTGAATGTATAACAAAATACTACTTGTATCGCCGATTTCCCAAGGAAAATGAAGGCTTTATGACAGAAAAGAAAATCGCCATTGTAAAAAACGAATCCATCGGTAAAATTGCGCTGGAAATGGGGCTGCACAAATGGTTTGTTATTTCACGCCACGCCGAGGAAATGAAGACCCGCACCAACATAAAGCGACTTGGTTGCTTGTTTGAGGCATTCATCGGCGCAATGTTTCTAGATTACAATAAAATCGCGGTGGCAGATGAGGACGGCTGGTTTCGCAATGTCTTTGTATGCGGCCCCGGGTTTCAAATGGCGCAAATATTTGTTGAAAATGTGTTTGAGCGACACGTGGATTGGATAAAGTTAATTCGGCACGACGACAACTACAAGAACATTTTTCAGGTGAAAATTCAAAAGGAGTTTAAGACCACGCCGGAATACATTGAGTTGGGGTTTGACGCCGACACCGGGTATCACATGGGCGTGTTTTTATGTATAGGGCAGGCAATCCACGACTTGCAGCCGTGTTCCGCAATCCCGTTTTCAAAATTGGGGTCGTTTGCCGCGATACAACGGCTGTATGAAGAAACCGGCAAGGCGTTTGTTATGTTTGCGGAATCGTCACACAAAATAAAGAAAAAGGCAGAGCAAACGGCTTGTGAAATTGCGATTAAGGCGATTTTTACTGAGTGAATGGATATTGGATTCAAGGGATTATGCGTGGTTTCACCCGTAAAAGAATAATATTAGCATATTTTAGTAGTGCTGAATACATAGGTTAATATTATTCAATTCGTTTTTGTTTTTGATGACATCCATTTTAGAAAAATTAAAGCACAGACCGGTTCCAGTAAAATACCAACCCGTTGTAGTACACGGAATATCCGTGATTGATAAAACCAATGAAAGTTTGGTGGATATTGAAGCATTACGCAAGCGCCTGGAAGAAAAACGCCGAAATGTGGTGGGAATAAAGGAATTGCCCATCAATGCCGCCAAGAGAATGAAAACACCGCTTGAAGAATCGGACGCAGACGCGCAAGCCGCAGACGCAGAAGCAGAAGCACCGATTATCATAAAGAAAACACAGCGCCGGGTGAAATTGGTGGAGCGCCCCATTGAAAAGATGACACCAGCACAAGGCGCCATTTCTATTAGTGTCAGTGTTGGGGAAGGCGATAACATTGCGTATACTGCGAAAAAAATACCCGAAAAACCCGATATTACCGCTGTTGCCAAAAGTATTAAAAAACTTATATTGAAACCGAAACCGGCGGCCGGTGTACTGTCAGAAGGCCCCGTTTCTATGGTTGTTATGGGCGACACAATTGTGTCGGAGCGTCTGCCTCGCAAAGTTAAAAATGAAGTCATCGCACCGTCGTATTATATGAATAACCGAGCCCGATTTTTGGAGTTTGTGAATGCGCTGTTTCAGCCATACCGAGAGCAATTAACCAGCAGCGAATCGGACATCAGTTGCGACAAGGGCGACACGGATGACCGAGAACTGCTGACGCACCAAAAAATCGTGCGGGATTATTTAGACATACATACACCGTATCGGGGACTGCTGCTGTATCACGGTCTAGGAAGTGGCAAAACGTGCGCGTCCATCGCAATTGCGGAAGGCCTGAAAACCTACAAACAAGTCATTGTATTAACGCCGGCGTCGTTGCGCATGAATTACATTGAAGAACTGAAAAAATGCGGCGATTCTCTCTATAAAAAGAACCAATATTGGGAATTTATATCGGTTAAAGAAGGGAACCTTGAAATTGCCGCTGCCTTGTCCAAGATTTTATCGTTGCCGCTGGATTACATCCGCAAAAATAATGGCGCCTGGATGGTAAATGTGAAAAAGGCAAGCAATTATGACGAACTAACCCCCGCTGAAAAGGTGCGATTAGACGCCCAACTAAATGAAATGATTCGTGCAAAATATAAATTTATCAACTATAACGGCTTGCGAAAGGAGCACATAAAGATGATGTCTAATGACTACACCGAAAACCCGTTTGATAATGCGGTAATCATAGTGGATGAAGCACACAATTTGGTTAGTCGCATTGTGAATAAACTGAAAAACCCGGGCTCTCTTTCCATGCGGCTGTATGAATACATTATGAGTGCCGAAAATGCCAAAGTAGTGATGATGTCCGGAACCCCGGTTATAAACTACCCCAATGAAATTGCCATATTGTTTAATTTAATGCGAGGATACATTCGCACGTGGTATTTTCCGATTTCTGCGGGCGCCAATTTGCCCGGAAGCACCAAATTGAACCAAGACTTTTTTAAGAAAATCCTGGGAAAGGATGCGACCATTGACATGATGGATTACAACGCAACCACCAAAGTCCTTACGATTACCCGCAACCCATTCGGGTTTTCAAGCATGTATCGGTATTCAACATACAAAGGAGTGTCAAACACCAAATTGACTGAAAACACGGAAGGCGGGCAACTCACCGACGCGTCCTTTGAACGAACGATTATTGACATTCTCTCGCAAAATAATGTGAACGTCCAAGAAAGCCAAATAAAACGGCACAACTACAAAGCACTCCCCGATACGTTTGACGAGTTTAATGAAATGTTTATTGACGGAAAGAATGTGGCAATTAAGAACCGGGAATTATTTATACGCCGCATTTTGGGGCTTACTTCCTATTTTCGCAGTGCGCAAGAAAAGTTGTTACCGGCATATGACCCCGTCCACAATTTGCATTTGATAGAATCGGAGATGAGCGACTATCAGTTTGGTGTATACACTATAATTAGGCAGACTGAGATGGATATAGAAGAAAAATTACGCAAAAATAAAGTAAAGGGTAAAGGTCAAGGCCAAGGTCAAGGCCAAGGTCAAGGTCAAGGTCAAGGACAAGGTCAAGGCCAAGGCCAAGGCCAAGGCCAAGGCCAAGATAAACAAGGAAATCCGGTTACCACGGCATACAAAGATGTGTCCTCCACATATCGCATATTTTCTCGCGCGTGCTGTAATTTTGTGTTTCCCAAAGCGATTGTGCGCCCATTGCCCGGAGACGAAAATGAGGTGGACATTGACAAAGCGGAACAAGGCGAAACCGCCAATGATGGCGATAAACTTGCGAAACGAATTGCCCGCAATTTAGGGTCAGAGTCAGAAACAGGAACAGGGTTCAACGAAAATATGCTGGATGAACCCCCGTCATTATCGGAAGAAGTGGATGACGACCCGGAACAACAACAAGTGATAAATCCGAAAAAAGCAAATGTTGCGGAAAATGAAAATAAGAGGGATTTGTATCAAGCGGCAATAAAGCGGGCGTTGGTTGAATTAAAAGCCAGCGCGATGTCATACCTGGTGCCCTCAGAATTGGCAATATACAGCCCCAAATTCTTACACGTTCTTCAAACCATCATTGACCCCGATAATGCGGGGCTGCACCTTCTTTACAGCCAGTTTCGCACCCTGGAAGGCATCGGCATTTTAAAAATCATTCTTGAAACCAACGGCTTTGCGCAATTCAAAATAAAGCAAACCAACATCGGCGAGTGGGTGGTTGATATGCCGGAAGAAGACTGGGGCAAACCGTGTTTTGCGTTGTATACCGGAACGGAAACCCCCGAAGAAAAGGAAATCATCCGAAACATATACAACAGCACCTGGAAGTATGTTCCGCGAACCATTGTGGACCGTCTTGCCGGCATATCAAAGGGAAACATGTATGGCGAAGTCATCAAATTATTAATGATTACGGCGTCTGGCGCAGAAGGCATCAATTTACGCAACGTTCGGCACGTCCATATTGTAGACCCGTATTGGCACCCGGTTCGCACAGAACAAATCATCGGGCGCGCACGCCGCATTTGTAGCCACAAAGACTTGCCCGAAGAATTGCGCACGGTGGATGTGTATATTTATTTGATGAAATTCAGCGCACACCAAATGTCAAGTGATTATGAAGAGTCGTACACGATTCGCATGCACGATAAAAGCAAACTTGATAATGTGACGCCGCTAACCACCGACCAAGCGCTGTATGAAATTTCTAAAATAAAGGAGGGAATTAATAAGCAGATTTTAGGGGCGGTTAAGTCGTCGGCGTTTGATTGCGCCCTTCATACCCGTGCCGGCGTAAAAGACCAACCCCAGTGCTTCACATTTGGAGAGACGTCCGAAACCAAGGTTGCTTACAACCCGAATATTAGCAGCGATGACAAGGATACCGACGTAAAAGCAAACAAGGAAGTGAAAAAGGTGAAGGCGGCGGTGGTTACCATTCGTGGAACCAAATACGCGTATGACAAGAGCAGCAGTTTGTTGTATGACTACGAGAATTACCTGAGTGGAAACTTGGTTGTTATCGGGAAATTGGTTATGACGGCGGCTGACGCCGAAACCGGACAAGCCGGCGAGTATCGCATTGTGGACGTAAATCGGGAATGAAATACACGGATAGTGGGGTGGGGGTCATAGCCCAAAACTAAGTTTATTTTGTATGTTTTCTATTTGAGATTTCATATTTTCAAATAACAAACGCATGTTTGCTTGTTCTTGTTTTATTTCATTAATTATTTCTTGGATTTGCGTTAGTGGTAGCGTTAGCGGTGACGATGACGAGGACGAAGACGATAGTGATGGCGGTAGTGAAGACGAAGACGAAGACGATAGTGATGGCGGTAGTGAAGACGAAGACGAAACCGGTTGCTCTTGTTGTAAAGGAAAATATTCCTGATTCACATCCGAAAACGACACTTTCTTTCGTTCATTTGTATTCGCGGTTTCCACGTTATTCGCAATCGCATCCGTTATTACAGGCGGAACCGGACGAACTATCCCGACTTGGACGGGTAGTGTGTCCCTGTCCCCCCTCCCCCCTCCGCCTCCTCCTGCGGCGACGGTTATGGCCTTATTTATTAATTCCAAATCCCGTTCTCGGGCAGCAATGGTTTCTTGTATAATACGGTCCATGTCGTCTCCCAGCGGTTTGTCTTGGAAATCATCGGCGAAATCAACAGCCGGTGGTTTTGGCAGGTCCAGCATTTGCCGCATATTTTGTTGTTGTTGCTTCATTTTATTTTCTATTTCGGTGTATTTCTCTCGGCGCGTGTCTTCGGAATATATGAGTTCTGGTTCTGGCATTTTTACCGATTTGTTCAGTTGTGCCGGCTGTAATGGGGTAGGAGGCAGCACTCTATGTCCTTGTCCTTGTCCATGTCCTTGTCCTTGTCCATTCGCCATTGATTTCAACAATTTGGCATATATGGGAATGTCCACCAATAACTTTTGTATAACTGTCATATTTTGTTCTTTTAATGACATAGTTGTGTTTCCTTTCAATTCATTGATGGTGGTTTCAAAGATGGTTTGTACTTCTTTCACATTGTTAGAAGGTATGCCATGAAACACGCCTTCATCTAGTAATATTCCCCATAATAATTGTTTGTTTTCATTGCTGTCAATATGCTTGTTGCTGTTACTGCTGTTACTGCTGTCAATATGCCCTGCCATAAAAGCGTAAATATTGTAATATACTATTATATTCTACAATATTTTTATGCGATTTTTACTTTACGGTTTTACGGTTTTACGGTTTTACGGTATCAACAAATCGTCGTATTCGCCAAAAAACCTACGAATTATCTGCGAATACCCTAATTCATACATACAGTAATGCTCCACATTGTAGTCTTTATACTTTGCGGCTTCTTCCGGATACGATTGGCACACTTTTTCATACAACGGCCGCCCTTCCAAATAATTCACATTGTTTTCAAATAATATTACGGGGCGGTCGCGTTTAATCAACTCCGTCGCTTTGGAAAAAATAAAATTCTCGGCTCCTTGTGCGTCGCAGTGTATAAATCCAATGTCATTGTGCGGCATATCATCCACCGTAATCAGGGATACTTCTTCCCCGCTGTTTCCCAAACACACGCCGCCGAAATTACACGGTAAATACGCCTCTTCGCCGTATCGCTTTGCGATTTCACCGTTGTGAAACCAGTCAATGTCCTTGTCGTGCATTTTGCCGGCTCCGTTGTAACAAAACACACCGTAATTATACGGCACTACCCGATGCTGTAAATTGTTTTGATAGACATTTCGCATCAACAACGCAAACATCTTTTTCTGGGGCTCGTACACATAAATTTGTTGGCGAGGAGAGAGAAAGGTTGCGTATATCAAACTGCTGGTTCCACAGTGCCCGCCGATTTCCAGTATGTTGCGGTTTGGATTGATATACGGCTTCAATGCCAGGGTTTTTGTTTCGTCCCAGTATTTATTCTCTCGGAAAGGGGTTATAATGTAAGTTTCATTGCTGTATAATGTCACTGTTCCGTATGTAGTATTGAATGTTTCCATTGTTATGCGCTGCGCGATGTTATGTTATTCAATACTAAATATATTTTTTTATATTTTGTTTTGGTTTTGGTTTTGGTTTTGGTTTTGGTTTTGGTTTTGGTTTTGGTTTTGGTTTTGGTTTTGGTTTTGGTTTTGGTTTTGGTTTTGGTTTTGGTTTTGGTTTTGGTTTTGG
>Ga0169931_10015352_pt1 | contig 10256 bp, 8 predicted proteins | sample Kivu_15m_20L_FD_129675 | JGI IMG/M metagenome (GOLD analysis project Ga0169931, IMG submission 129675) | Freshwater microbial communities from Lake Kivu, Western Province, Rwanda to study Microbial Dark Matter (Phase II) - Kivu_15m_20L... | ecosystem: Environmental > Aquatic > Freshwater > Lake ... | reverse complement strand
TTCGACGACAACACTTTCGTGATCGCCGCCGTCAACGTCGTCTTGCCATGGTCCACGTGGCCGATCGTGCCGATGTTCACGTGGGGCTTGCTGCGTACAAATGATTCTTTTGCCATGATGGTGTCTCTTTAAAAAGGGTTTATTTCTCTTCGATGATCGCTTTGGCGATGGAATCGGGCACCGGAGCGAACCGCTTGAATTCCATGCTGTAAACCGCGCGTCCCTGCGACATGGAGCGCAACTGGGTCGAATAGCCGAACATTTCGGCCAGCGGCACTTCCGCATTGATGACCGATCCGTCGATCTTGTTTTCCATGCCGAGAATCATGCCTCGACGGCTGTTCAAGTCGCCGATGATGTCTCCCATGTAATCTTCCGGCGTGATCACCTCCACGGCCATGATCGGCTCAAGGATGATCGGAGCCGCCTTACGGGCCGCCTCGCGAAGACCCATGCGGGCGCACAGTTCGAAACTCAGGGCATCGGAATCGACATCGTGGTAGGATCCATCGAAAAGGCGGACTTTCAGTCCTTCGATCGGATAACCCGCTTGGATACCTCCGCTCAGACCTCCCTTGAAACCTTTCTCCACGGGTGCGATGAATTCCTTCGGAATATTGCCACCTGTCACCTCGTTCGCGAATTCGAAACCGGTGTGCCCTTCCATCGGCATGATTTCGAACTGGATGTCGGCGAACTTGCCGCGCCCACCGGTCTGCTTCTTGTACACTTCACGATGCGTGACACTGCGGGTGATCGACTCACGGTAGGATACCTGCGGCTTGCCGACATTCGCTTCCACCTTGAACTCGCGCTTCAACCGGTCCACGATGATCTCCAAATGAAGCTCACCCATGCCGGCGATGGTGGTTTGTCCCGTTTCATCGTCGACCGAAACCTTGAAGGTCGGATCCTCTTCCGCAAGCTTGGCCAGGCCGGTCGTGAGCTTGTCGTTGTCGGCTTTCGTCTTTGGCTCGACAGCCAACTTGATGACCGGCTCCGGAAACACCATCTGCTCCAGAAGGATGGGTTTGTCTTCATTCGACAGGGTGTCCCCCGTCTTGACGTCCTTGATGCCGACCGCGGCGGCGATGTCGCCGGCACGGACCACCTTGATGTCCTCCTTGTGGTTGGCGTGCATCTGGAGCAGCCGTCCGATCCGCTCTTTCTTGCCGGTGGACGTGTTCTGCACGTAGGAGCCGGCATCCAACTGTCCGGAATACACCCGGATGAAGGTCAGCTTTCCGACATAGGGATCGGTCGCGATCTTGAAAGCCAGTGCGGAGAACGGCTCCTCATAGGTCGGTTTGCGCGTCAGGACCATCTCCGAATCATCCGGGTCGGTGCCGTTCACGGCCTCGATGTCGGCGGGAGACGGCAGGTACTTGACCACCGAGTCGAGCAGGGTCTGCACGCCCTTGTTCTTGAACGCCGTACCGCAAATGACCGGATTGATATTCAAGCCGAGGGTGGCCACGCGGATCGCATGCTCCAATTCCGCCTCGCTGATCTCTTCATCCATCAGGTATTTCTCCATCAGGTTCTCATCCACATCCGCAACCGCTTCAATCATGTATTTGCGGTATTCGTCGGCCTTTTCTCTCAGCTCCGCCGGAATGTCGATCAGGTCGAACTTCTGCCCTTGGGATTCCTCGTCCCAAATGATACCCTTCATTTTGATCAGATCGACGATGCCTTTGAAGTGCTCCTCCTGACCGATCGGAATCTGCAGCGGAACGGCCTTGGAACCGAGCTTGGCGCGCATTTTCTCGACCACATTGTAAAAGTCGGCGCCCGTTCGGTCCATCTTGTTCACAAACGCGATGCGAGGGACCTTGTATTTGTTGGCTTGGCGCCAAACGGTCTCCGACTGGGGCTGTACGGCGCCAACAGCACAGAACACCGCCACGGCACCATCGAGCACACGAAGGGAACGCTCCACCTCCACCGTGAAATCCACGTGGCCCGGGGTGTCGATGATGTTGATGCGATGGTTGTCCCAGAAGCAGGTCGTGGCCGCGGATGTGATCGTGATGCCGCGTTCGCGCTCCTGCTCCATCCAGTCCATGGTGGCGGCACCGTCGTGGACCTCGCCGATCCGGTGGGAAATGCCGGTGTAATAGAGGATACGCTCGGTTGTCGTGGTTTTTCCGGCATCGATGTGGGCCATGATGCCGATGTTGCGCGTTTTGACGAGCAGATCTTGGATTTTGATGTCGGGAGTAGCCGAACTCATGGTAAATGGGGGGGGGAAACGTACGTTAGAATCGGAAGTGGGCGAAGGCCTTGTTTGCTTCGGCCATGCGGTGGACATCGTCCTTCTTGCGGACCGCCCCACCCTCGTTGTTGGACGCGTCGGTCAGCTCTCGCGCCAAGCGGCTGGCCATGGATTTGTCGTTCCGGGTTTTGGCGGAGTTGATGATCCAGCGCATACCGAGGGCTGTGCTGCGATCGGGACGCACCTCCACCGGAACCTGGTAGGTGGACCCGCCCACACGACGTGAGCGCACCTCGATGACCGGGCTGGAGTTGCTCAGCGCATTGCGGAACACGTCGATACCGGCTTTGCCGGTCTTCTCTTCGATGATCTCGAACGCCTGGTAGACGATCTTTCGGGCGACGTTTTTGTTGCCGTCCTTCATGAGGCAATTCACAAAACGCGTGACCATCTTGTCAGAAAACTGAGCATCGGGTCGGACAATTCGGATTTCGGCTTTTCTTCTGCGCATGGAGGGTACCTACCTTACTTTTTCTTGCCTTTGGTTGCGGCCGCTGCGGCGGCGCCGGCTTTCGGACGCTTCGCTCCATACAGGCTGCGGCTTTTGCGGCGGTCGTTGACGCCGGACGTGTCCAAGGCACCACGGATGATGTGATACCGGACGCCGGGCAGATCCTTCACACGGCCTCCACGGATCAGCACGATCGAGTGCTCCTGAAGGTTGTGACCCTCGCCTGGGATGTAGGCGGTCACCTCGATGCTGTTGGTCAGCCGCACACGGGCCACTTTCCGAAGCGCCGAGTTCGGTTTTTTCGGAGTCGTCGTGTACACCCGGGTACACACGCCACGGCGCTGCGGACAGCTTTGCAGGGCCGGCGCCGTTGTTTTCGTGACTTTGCTTTTCCTACCTTTTCGGATCAACTGCTGAATCGTTGGCACGGTGAGAGTCTCTAGGGTTGTTCTGTGACAGAGCCCGAAAATATACGCACATTCCAAATGGAAACTCAAATTTCCCGCTGTCGGAAGCCTTGAAAAAGTCCGTACTCACGCGTCAATCCCACTCCACGCGTCGGTATCGCGTATCCCATGCGGCTCGTAACGCTCTTTTGATATATATCATTATATCACATTGGAAATCAAGAACCTCCCTGGTCTGACACCGGCACGCGCGCGGGCGCTCGCGGATGCCGGCATCCGCACGGCCGAAGACCTGGTGTTCACCTTTCCAAGACGGTATGTCGACCGCACCACCGTGCTTCCCATCCGATCCGCAGGCTCGACCGAGATACCCGTCACCGTGTTCGGCACCATCACCCATGTCGGCCTGGCGGGGTCGGGTGCCAGAAAACGATTGGAAGTGACCCTGCGTGACGGATCCGGCAGCATCAACGGTATCTGGTTCCAGGGTATCCCTTACTTCAAGGACCGATTCAAAGCCGGGCAGACCGCCGCCTTTTTCGGTCATGTCAAACGCTTCGGCAGCTCCGCGAGCGTGGTGCATCCCGATGTCGAGATCGTCGATTCGGATGGCAAGCCCAACACATTGACCGGCATCATCCCGATGTATCCGGGAACCGCATTCATGAAGAAGACCTACATATCGGGTCAGCTCATGCAGAAATGGGTACGACAGGTGCTCAACGAGTCCCGTTACGAGGAGATGCTGCCACCGGACCTCCTGCGGCGTCTGGGTTTTCCCGACCGGACGAAGGCGCTGTTCCATATCCATGCGCCGGAGCGCCTGGACGATGCTGAAACGGCCTTGCGCCGGTTCAAGTTCGAGGAGCTGTTTCTGTTCCAACTGGCCATGGCCAAACTCAACCGCAGGGTCCGCGATCCGCGCGAAGGACCGAGATTCGATCCGCCCGGCGCATTCACGCGGAGGTTTTTCAATGAATCCCTCCCGTTTCCGTTGACCGACGGGCAGAAGCTCGCCTTATCCGACATCCGGTCCGACACCACATCCGGCCGGCAGATGAACCGTCTCCTGCAGGGGGATGTGGGAAGCGGAAAGACCGTGGTTGCCATCGGATCCATGCTCATGGCGGTCGATAGCGGGTATCAGGCGGCCTTCATGGCTCCCACCGAGATCCTGGCCGAGCAACACGCCCGGACCCTGATCCGGTGGTTGCAACCCTTGGGGCTGAACGTCCGATTGCTGACCGGTTCAGCGGGGGCGCTTGTCCGTCGGGATGTGCTGACGGAGCTGGCATCCGGTGCCGCGCAAATTCTCGTGGGAACGCATGCGCTCATCCAGAAGGAAGTCCGGTTTCACCGGCTCGGACTTGTGGTGGTCGATGAGCAGCATCGGTTCGGGGTGGAGCAGCGGGTCTCCTTGCAGCAAAAGGGATCCTGGCCCCATCTGTTGGGCATGAGCGCCACACCGATTCCGAGGTCGCTGGCCATGACCTTGTACAGCGACATGGATGTGTCGGTGATGCGGGACAAGCCGGCCGGCCGCCGGCCGGTCCGCACCGCCGTACGTGGTGAGGGGAGCCGGGAGGATGTGTATGCTTATCTGGCCGGTCGATTGTCGGAAGGCGGGCAGGCCTATGTGGTCTATCCCCTGATCGACGAATCGGAAACGACCGATCTCAAGGACGCCACGATCGGTCATGGCCGATTGCGTGAACGGTTTCCTTCGCACGAGGTCGGCCTGCTGCATGGCCGGATGCCCGCGGCCGAGAAGGAGGATGTGATGAGGAGGTTTCTGTCCGGACATATCCGCATCCTGGTTTCCACGACGGTGATCGAGGTGGGTGTGGATGTGCCGAATGCCACAGTGATGCTGATCGAGCATGCGGAGCGGTTCGGTTTGTCGCAATTGCACCAGTTGCGGGGGCGGGTTGGCAGGGGTGGCATAGACAGCGTCTGCATTCTCATGGCCGGAACGAAGGTGAGCCGGGATGGGCGGGAACGATTGCAGACCATGGTCCGAACCGAAGATGGGTTTGAGATCGCCGAGACGGATTTGCGACTGAGGGGTCCGGGAGATCTGCTCGGCACCAAACAGAGCGGGATGCCGGAGTTCCGCTATGCCGATATCACCGCCGATCAGGACCTGCTGGAATCCGCCAAAGCGCTCGCCTTGGCCTTACTGGAGCGTGATCCGGATCTCACGCATCCCGATCATCAGCGGCTATCGGCCGCTTTTGAGCCGTATTACAACAAGCGGATGTCGCTTTTCGGAGCCTGAGCCGACCGGCTTGGCGTATCTTGGTTCCATGGCTGCCACAAACAAAGATATCGCCGCCCGACTCGAGGAGATGGCAACCTTGCTTCGGTTGTCTGGAGCCAATGAATTCAAGGCCATCGCGTTCGACAAGGCCGCCCGTGCCGTGGAATCCATGGACGCACCCGTGCTTCAACGGGTTGAAACGGGAACCTTGACACTCGTTCCGGGTATCGGCGTCTCCATCGCGGCCGACATCCGCGAGTATGTGGAAACCGGCCGCATCACTGCCTTGGATGACCTGAAGACCTCCATCCCGAAGGGCTTGATCCGATGGCTTGACATATCCGGATTGGGTCCTAAAAAAATCCGGAAGATCCACGAGGCTTTGGGCATCACGGAAATGGCCGACTTGAAAGCCGCTTGTGAGGATGGTCGTGTGGCGTCTTTGAATGGATTGGGAGCCAAATCCGCGGAGAGGATCCGGAAGTCCATCGACTGGATGGAGCGCTTCGCCGACCGATGCCACATCGACGAAGCGACGGCTGTCGCCGGTTCGATCCGGGATGCGATGCAAGACTTGCCGGGTGTGAGGCGCATCGAGGTGGCGGGATCGTTGAGGCGGCGCTTGGAGACCATAGGAGACATCGACGTCCTGGTCAGCGCCGACTCCGCATCGGTCGAATCCTTGTTTGACGGCATCGTGGCCTTGCCGACGGTGGTGGAGGTCTTGGCACGTGGCCCGTCGAAATGTTCCATCCGAACCGATACGGGGAGGCAGGTCGATATCCGGATGGTGGATGATGCGGTTTTCGCCGCGACCTGGATGTACTTCACCGGGAGTAAGGCGCACAATGTCGCCTTGCGGCAGCGCGCGCGCGAGCGCGGATTGACCTTGAACGAATACGGGGTCTTTCCATTGACGCCGGAGGGCGAGGCCGACCTGGCCCGACCCCTGCCCTTCAACACGGAAGAAGACGTCTACCGCTTGCTTGGGGAATCCTGGATCCCTCCGGAAATGCGGGAGGACCGAGGTGAATTCGAGTGGATCCGAGCGCATTCCGCTGAGGAATTGGTCCGGGAGACCGACATCCGTGGAGTCTTGCATGCGCACAGCACGTGGAGCGACGGGGAGACGTCCATCGAAACGATGGCCATGGCCTGTATGGAAGCCGGTTACGCATATCTGGGCATCACCGACCACTCCCGCTCCGCGGCGTATGCGAACGGATTGGATACGGAGCGGGTGTTCTCCCAGTGGAGGGAAATCGATCATCTGAACGATCGGTTCGCCCGGGATGGTGGCGGTTTCCGGATCTTCAAAGGAATCGAATCCGACATCCTCACCGATGGCCGGCTCGATTACCCCGACGAGGTGCTGGCCGGATTCGACTTTGTGATCGGGAGTGTGCATTCGGTGCTCGACATGGCTCCGGATGCCATGCTCGAGCGATTCAAACGAGCGGTGGACAACCGGTATCTGACCATCATCGGTCATCCGACCGGGCGATTGTTGCTCCGGCGGGAGGGGAATGCGTTCGATCTGGAGGCCTTGATCCGGCATACCGCGGATGCCGGTGCGGCCATCGAGATCAATGCCAACCCCTGGCGACTGGACATGGATTGGCGGCACGGGCGTATGGCCCGGGCCTGCGGGTTGATGTCGGCAGTATGTCCGGATGCACACCATCCGGACGGCATCGCGGACATCACGTATGGAGTCGGTATCGCCCGCAAGGCGGGTTTTGCCGCACCCCAAATTCTCAATACGAAATCGGCGGATGCGCTAGCCGCCTGGTTCCAAAACCGACACTGACATGAGAATCGACCATATCGGCATCGCTGTACGCGATTTGGAGGCGGCCATCGCCACATATGAAGCCCTTCTGCAGACTCCCTGCTACAAGCGGGAGTCGGTTGAAACCGAGAAGGTGGAGACCGCCTTCTTCCGAGCAGGCGATTCCAAAGTGGAGCTTCTGGGTGCCACCACCCCGGATTCCGTCATCGCCACCTACCTGGAAAAACGCGGGCCGGGTCTGCATCACATCGCATTCGAGGTGGCGGACGTGAATGCGGAGTTGGAACGCCTGACCGCGCTCGGGTTCACCGCATTGACGGCGATACCCAAGCGGGGGGCTGACAACAAGCTCATCGCCTTCCTGCATCCGAAATCGTCGGAAGGTGTGCTCGTCGAACTCTGCCAGAGCCTAGTCTGAGGTTCGGATCCGCTGTTTGTCCTTGAGCTCGCGTGACAGCACGCGATAGCTGCCGGTCACGACGGTAGCCGCTTCATCCACGCCACGGACGATTTGGATGAATTGGTCGTCGTTGATTCCCGTTTCGACTTCAACCATGGCGGCGCGGCCGTCTGTCAGGAGGAACACGACGCGGCGGATGTCCTCCTTGGTTGCGGCGGGTGCCGGCGTTTTGGAGGTGTCTGCCGCCAGCTTGGCGAAATCACGGACCACGACCGCTTGGATCGGTACGGCCACCACATTCACCGCGGTCTGGGTCTCCACATCCACAGAAGCCGACATACCCGGTTTCAGATACGGATTCCGTGAGGTGAGGTCCACTTCCTGGCCAGCCATGGCCCGCATCCGCGCGGGCTGATCTGTGAGGTTATGTGGCGTGATCACCCGAACCTTCACCGGATATTCGGAAATCTGTTCGGTGGTGCCGGCACCGCGGGTCACCGACGAATTCGCAATCTCCGTCACCACGCCACGGATGGACTGGTTCGGGTAGGCATCGACACGGATGCGGGCGGTGTCGCCTAGGGCCACTTTGACGATGTCGTTCTCATTCACCCGGACTTCCACTTCCATCTGTTCCATGCGGGCGATCCGCAGGATTTCGGTACCGGTCATCTGTTGGGAACCGACCACGCGTTCACCTCTCTCCACATTCAATTTGCTGATGGTGCCGGTCATCGGCGCACGGATCACCGTTTGACGAAGCTCCTCTTGCGCCCGACGCAACTGGGCTTCCGCGCTTTGCACCGTGAATTCGGCGGCCCGGAGGTTGGCCTGCTGCGCCTCGTAATCGGATTTGGCCGTCAGGAAGTCGATTTCCGGTACGACCGTGCTTTCAAAGAGCTGCTTTTGGCGCAGGTAGGTCGCCTCAGAACGGATGAGCAGGGCTTTGGCTTGCTGCTCCCGGGCTTGGCTGTTCATCAGGGATGCCCGAAGTTCATCGATGCGCGCTTGAAACAGATCCGGGCGGATGCGCACGAGCAAATCCCCTTGGCGTACGAAATCCCCTTCGCGTACAGTCAGTTCGATGATCTCACCGGACACGTCGGGTGAGATGACCACTTCGACCTCCGGCCGGACCGTACCCGAGGAGGACACGAGCTGGGTGATCGTTTTCCGGTCGACGGTCGCGGTTTCGACAAGGGTACCTTCGGGTTCGCCACCGATCCATCCCGCGGCGCGGGCGATCAGGCCGAACACGATCAGAGCGGCGAAGGTGCCTCCGATGATGAACCAGGTTTTTTTTGCGGATGCGGTCATGGATGGGGTTGGTTAGGGTTATTCGTAACGCAAGCTGGTGATGGGATCCAAACGGGCGGCTTTCAAGGCCGGGTAGACGCCGAAAAGCAGGCCGATGATGGTCATCGCGACCACGCCACCGACCACACTTCCCCATGGTACAACCATGGGGGAGTCCATGGTCACAGCCAGGATGTTGCCCCCGGCGATACCGGCCAGGATTCCCAGAATGCCGCCGATCTGGCAAATGACGATGGTTTCCAACAGGAACTGTTGAACAATGGCCCGACGCGTGGCGCCGATGGATTTCCGGATGCCGATCTCACGGGTGCGCTCGGTGACGGAGACCAGCATGATGTTCATCACGCCGATACCGGCTCCAAGCAGGGCGACGCCACCCACGATCCATCCGAACAGGTACAGGATTCCGGTGAAGCTGTCGAATGATCCTCGAAGCGAATCGTTGGTCGTCAGTTCGAAATCGTTCGGTTCGCCGGGGGCGACACCGCGGATGGTCCGCATCTGGCTTGTGATCTCGTCCATGGTCTCGTTGATCAGGGTGAAGGCCGGTGCCTGCACCTGAAAGATGATCGGCAGGTCGGTCGTGCCGTAAACCTGGGCGAGTCTGGTGTAGGGGATGGTCACGTATCGGTCCAAGGATTGGCCGAAGGCGCTACCCTTGCTTTTCACCTCACCGATCACCGTGTACCATTGGCCATCGATCCGGATCACCTTCCCGACGGCGTTCGCGTCATCAAACAGTCGTTTCCGCACCTCTTCGCCCACAAGGGCCACCGGTCGGGCATGGATCACATCCTCGGGGCTTATGTCGCGCCCGTTCGCGATTTCATAGGCGTTGTTCAGAAGCCAGAATTCGTTGCCACCGTATACGCTCACGTTCGGATTGGTGCGCTCGCCTTCGAATTCGATGCGCGTCCAGGCGAAGGTCGCTTCCGGGCTGACGAACCGGGCCATGGTTGACCGTTCCATGAGTCGTTCCATGTTCTCGAACGTGATGGGTTTCCGGTTCCGGTAGGCGCTCATATCGCCCATTTGAACACCGGGATACCGGCTGACCTGGATCACGGACCCACCCAGGAGGGTGAGGGTTTCCTTGAAGTAACGGTCGAGCACACCGACGGCCGTAGACGAGCTGATCACCGCAAACACGCCAACCACAATGGCCAGGATCGTCAGCAGGGATCGGATGACATTCGCCGACAAGGCGCCCATGGCCATGCGGAACACATCCTTCAGATTCATGATGCCACCTCATTCATAGCGAAGGGAGTCGATGGGATCGGATTGCGCCGCCTTCCATGCCGGAAAGAAGCCGAATACGATCCCGGTAAGCGCGCATATGGCGAATGCC
>Ga0169931_10015350_pt1 | contig 10257 bp, 8 predicted proteins | sample Kivu_15m_20L_FD_129675 | JGI IMG/M metagenome (GOLD analysis project Ga0169931, IMG submission 129675) | Freshwater microbial communities from Lake Kivu, Western Province, Rwanda to study Microbial Dark Matter (Phase II) - Kivu_15m_20L... | ecosystem: Environmental > Aquatic > Freshwater > Lake ... | reverse complement strand
GACAGCGGTCCCATGCGGCAGGTGCTGCGGACGGCCGCCCTGGTCGCCCAGTCCGACGCGCCCGTGCTGATCACTGGCGAAAGCGGCGTCGGCAAGGAAGTGGTGGCGCATCTCATCCACGCCTGGAGCGCGCGCGCCGGCAATCCCCTGGTCGCCGCCAACTGCGCGGGGCTGCCCGAGACGCTGATCGAAAGCGAACTTTTCGGGCATGCCAAAGGGGCGTTCACCGCCGCGGCGGGCGAGCGGGCCGGGTATTTTCGCGCAGCCCACCGCGGCACGCTGTTGCTGGACGAAATCGGCGAACTTCCCCTGCACCTGCAGCCCAAGCTGCTGCGCGTGCTGGAAGCGCGCGAGATCGTCCCCGTGGGAAGCGAGCGGCCGGCGGCCGTCGACGTGCGGGTGATCGCCGCCACGAACCGCGATCTGGAACTGGCGGTGCGCGAAGGACGTTTTCGAGAAGATTTGTACTACCGCCTCAACGTCGTGGAACTCGCGGTGCCGCCGCTCCGCGACCGTCGCGGCGAGATTCTGCCGCTAACGCGCGAAATGGCCGCCGCTTTCGTCGGCGCCCCCGTGCGGCTGTCCCCGCAGGCCTTGCAGTGCCTGCTGGCGTACGACTGGCCGGGCAACGTGCGGGAACTGCGCAACGCGGTGCAGCGCGCCTGCCTGCTCTGCCAGGGAGACGTCGTGCTTCCCGAGCATCTGCCGCCGAAGATTCGCGGATTGTCTGCCGTCTCGCCGACCGCCGCGGGAGAAGGGCGGCTGTCGCAAGTGGAACGCGCGGCGATTCTGGCGGCGCTCGAGGAATGCGCAGGCAACCGCACGCAGGCCGCGAAACGACTGGGCATCAGCCGTCGCGGCTTGCTCTACAAGTTGCGGGCCATGGAGTCGTGAGGCTGCGGCCCACTCGCGCGACCAGGGCCTCGCACGGGGCGCCGCCCGGTCGGCGGCTCTCACTCGCGCTCCGCGGCGTCGCGGGGGCGGCGGCGGCTTTCGGCGGTGCGTTCCATGCGCTTCTCGACAGGCCGTAGAATGGCCAGCACAATCAAGGAGACGAGGGTTCCCGCGCACGCCAGTTCGTAGAGGGACAGTCCTGCCGCGGTGCCCACCGAAGAGGCCAGCCAGATGCTGGCCGCCGTGGTCAGCCCTTTGATTTCCAACTGGTTTCCCAGTTTGAGAATCGCCCCTCCCCCGAGAAAGCCGACCCCCGCCGTGATTCCCTGGATGACCCGCGTGTTTTCCGCGGGCGCCTCGCCGCAGAACAGCATTCCGGCCGACGCGAACAACGCGGCCCCCATCGCGACTCCCATGTGCGTCCGCAATCCGGCCCAGTGCCCGTGGATTTCGCGTTCGAGGCCCAAGGCCCCCCCCAGCACGGCGGCGATGGCGATCCGCATGACCAGCGCGGCGAACAATCCGGCGTCGAAGTCGTACATGGCCCGGGTCCTGGTCGGCAGAGTCCGTCGGCGACTCCTCCCCAGGGAGACGCCGCCCGCTTCCATCATAGCGACCTCACGGTGCGGTGCGCCGGGCGGGCCGAAGTACGATGCCCGCTGACCGCACTGCCATTCGCCGTCGGTTGCGCGTCACCGGCCTCGTGCAGGGGGTCGGCTTCCGTCCGTTCGTCTGGCAGCGGGCGGTCGGTTTGGGCCTTGTCGGCTGGGTGCGCAACGACGTCTCGGGCGTCACGCTGGAAGTGCAGGGGCGGCCGTGCGACGTCGCGCAGTTTTGCGAGGGTTTCGCGGCCGCCGCCCCGCCGCTCGCCCGCATCGACGCCGTCGACGGGCTCGAGGCCCCGGTGGAGGCCTCCGAGCAGTTCGTGATCCTCCCCAGCGACCATCGGCAGGCGGCGGCCGCTTGGGTCGGCGCCGATCTGGCCCCCTGCGCCGACTGCCTCCGCGAGATGGCGGATCCCCGCGACCGCCGGCGGGCTTACCCGTTCATCAATTGCACCCGCTGCGGGCCGCGGTACACGATCGTCGAGGCGTTGCCCTACGACCGCGTCCAGACGACGATGCGGCACTTCGCCATGTGCCCCCAATGCCTGGCCGAGTATGCCAATCCGGCCGATCGTCGCTTCCACGCGCAGCCCAATGCGTGCGCGGCCTGCGGACCGCGGCTGTGGTTGGCCTCGCCGCAAGGCGTCGGCTGGACCGAACCGTTGCGGGAGGCGACGGCGGCGCTGGCCGAGGCGCGGCGGATGCTGGCCGCGGGGCAGGTGCTGGGCGTCAAAGGGGTAGGGGGATTCCACCTCGTCTGCGATGCGACCCGTCACGACGCCGTCACGCTGCTGCGGCAGCGCAAGCGGCGGTGGGCCAAGCCGCTGGCCGTCATGGCCGCGTCGCTCGACGCCTGTCGCCGGTTCGCCCTCGTCGAGCCGGGCGAACAACGGTTGCTGGAAAGTCAGGAACGTCCGATCGTGCTTCTCCGCAAAGCGCCCGGCGACGCGACCCTGGCCGCTGCGGTGGCCCCCGACAATCCGTACGTCGGCGTGATGCTTCCCGATGCGCCGTTGCACGCCCTGCTGGCGGAGGAAGGACCGCCGCTGGTCTTCACCTCCGGCAATCTGAGCGAAGAGCCGATCGTGACCGACAACGACGCGGCCGTGCGTCGCCTCGGCCCGCTGGTCGACGGTTTTTTGCTGCACGACCGCGGCATCCACGTGCCGTGCGACGATTCGGTGATTCGCAGCCTGCAAGGTCAGGTGCTGCCGATCCGCCGTTCGCGCGGCTACGCGCCGCTGCCCGTGCGGCTGCCGGCCCCCGGTCCAAGCGTGCTGGCCGTCGGCGGGGAATTGAAGGCCACGTGCTGCGTGACGCGCGGCGCGTTCGCCTTCTTGAGCCAGCACATCGGCGACATGGAAAATCTCGAAACGCTCGAGGCCATGCAACGCGCCGCCGAGCATCTCCAGCGACTGTTCCGCGCGGAGCCCGCCTGCGTCGCCGCCGACCTGCACCCCGACTACCTGTCGACGCAGTGGGCCCGCGAAGCCGCCCAGGCCCGCGGACTGCCCTTGAAGCAATTCCAGCACCATGTCGCCCACGTCGCCGCGCTGCGGGCGGAGTACGGGCTGGCAGAAGGCGAGGGAATGATCGGCGTCTGCTTCGACGGCACGGGTTGGGGAAGCGACGGAGCCATCTGGGGGGGAGAGGCGTTCGTCTCGACCGGCGTCGCCTGCCGACGTGCCGCCCGCCTGCGCTATCTTTCCTTGCCGGGGGGCGACGCCTGTGCCGCCCGGCCCTACCGGACCGCCCTGGCGGGATTGTGGGCGGCGGGCGTACCGTGGGACGCGCGTCTGCCGTGCGTCGCCGCCTGTCCGCCCGAGGAACGGGCGGTTCTCGCGCGGCAACTCGAAGGCGACCTGCAGTGCCTGCCGACCAGCAGCATGGGACGCCTGTTCGACGCGGCGGCGTCGCTCATCGGCCTGCGGCACCACGTGCGGTACGAGGCCGAGGCGGCGCTGGAACTGGAGCACTGGGCGGTCCGCGCCGAGGAGCGGCCTTGTCCCGATTATCGTTTCGCGTGCGAACCTGGCGAACCGCTGGTCCTCGACTCGCGGCCCGTGCTGGCCGCGATCGCTCGCGACGTGCTCGCCGGAGTCGACTGCGGCAGCATCGCGGCCGGTTTCCATCGGGCCGTCGTCGCCATGATCGTCGACGTCGCCCTCAGGTTGCATGCGGCGACCGGTTGGACGCGCGTCGGCCTCACTGGCGGCGTCTTCCAGAACGCCTGGCTGGTGCAGCGGGCCGACCAGGCGTTGCGGGCGGTCGATCTGGAACCGCTGGTGCATCGCCTCGTGCCCCCCAACGACGGCGGCTTGGCGCTGGGCCAAGCCTGGCTCGGAGTCGGCGGCGGCGCCGGCTGAGTCGGGCGCCGTGCGTCGCGGCCCCGTCGCGTTGGCCGCCGACGGCCGATCGTCGTCAGCCGGCTTTCGCCCGGGTCAGGTACTCGATCCACGCCGTCATCCCCGTGCCGGTCTTGGCCGAGGTCTCCAGGACGGGCATGCCCGGCCGGACCGCGCGGAGATTCTCCAGGCACGCGGCGCGGTCGAATTCGCAGGCGGCGGCGAGATCGATTTTCGTGAGCAGCGCGACGTCGCTGGTGTGGAACAGTCCGGGATACTTCAGCGGCTTGTCCTCCCCCTCGGCGACCGAGAGCAGAGCCGCACGGACCGATTCTCCCAAGTCCCAACTCGTGGGGCAGACGAGATTGCCGACGTTTTCAATGAACAAAAAGTCGAGTGCTTCCAGTTCCCAGCCCTGCAGGCGGCGGTCGACCATGTCGGCTTCGAGATGGCAACATCCGTGGGTCATGATCTGCCGGACCGGGGCTCCGCTCTCAGCCAGCCGGCGAGCGTCGTTGTCGGTCTCCAGATCTCCCACGACGGCGGCCGCCCGCCAGCCTTCTGCCAGCAAGCGGCGGAGCGTGTCGGTGAGCAGCGTCGTCTTGCCGCTGCCGGGACTCGAGACGAGATTGACCGCCAAGACGCCGCAGTCGGCGAATCGCCGCCGCAAAGCGCGGGCCAACTCGTCGTTCTTTTTGAGCACCTGCGTCCGCACCTCGAGGATCCGCGGCTCTTTCATGACTCCTCCGAAAACTCGAGCGACCATAGTTCCAACTCGTCTCCTTGGCGGACATCCGCCGAGGGGGCGCCGCACCGCGGGCAGCGCAACGCCTGGATGCCGGGCAATTCGACCGTCTCGCCGCAGGCGGCGCAGAAAATCGCCACCGGCAATTCCTCGATCACCAACCGGGCGCCCTCGAGAGGCGTGCCGCGTGCGGCGACCTCGAAGCTGAATTCCAACGCGTCCTTGTGCACGCACGTCAGGGCGCCGATGCGGAGCGTGATCCCCGCGGCACGGTCGTAGCCTGCGGCCCGCACCTGCTCGGCGGCCAACTCGACGGCGTGCCGGGCGATCGACAATTCGTGCATGGTCCCCAGGCGCCGCTCGCCGCCGCGGTCCCGTGCGCCGGGAGCTCGCCGGGCGCCTGCCTCGTTGCGGATTACTGCCGGATCAGGACGCTGGTGACCGGAAAATGGTCGGACGGATACCGTTGCTCGCGCGAGGTTCGCACGATCGAGGCCTCGACGCAGCGCCACTCGGCAGTCGTCAGGATCGCATCAATCTTGCGGGCGCCGGCGCGGCCGCTGAATCCGTGGAACGTGCCGGCCTCCTCCGTGGGATGCAGCGTGCGAAACCCGTCGGTCAGCGGTCGAACGCCCCCAAGCAGCGCCCCGAATGCCGGACTCTCCTCCGCCGCGTTGAAATCGCCCATGACGATCGCCGGTTCGGCAGCCGCAAACCGCTCCGCGAGCCACTTCGCCATCAGCCGGCCGCTCTCCTCCCGGGCCCGCTGCGACGCGTGGTCCCAATGCGTGTTCAGCACGCACCACCTCTGGCCGGTCCGGCGATCGAGAAAGCGGGCCCACGTGCAGATCCGCGGCAGCGAGTTGCCCCAAGTGCGCGAACCCGGCTCGTGCGGCGCGTCGGAAAGCCACCAGGTGTCGCACGCGGCGACGTCGAGCCGGTCGCTGCGGAAAAAGATCGCCGAGTACTCGCCCCCGCCGTCCGCCTCGCGCCCCACCCCCAAGCAGCCCAACTCGGGCAGCGCCGCACGCAACTCGGCGATCTGGAAGGACAATGCCTCCTGCACCCCCAACACGTCCGGCGCGAAGTCGCGGATCGTGTCGATCGCCAGCGATCGTCGCTGGGGCCACGCATCGATCCCGTCGTCGGCCGTGCCGTAACGCACGTTGAAGGACATGCAACGCACCGCCGCCTCGTCGGCAGGCGGCGCCCCCCAGGCCCCCCACGGGAGTGCTAGCGACGCCAGCGCCCAACCCAAGACTCGTGCCTTGCGACCCCGCGCTCCCATGGCCTTGCCTCCTTCCGGCGGTGCGGCCCTCCGGCGGCATGCCGCCCGTCCCGGCAGGCAGCCCTCGGCGGACGCCCCCAATGTACGCGACCCAGGGCCGCTGCGGTATCGACCTCCTCCGCCGCGTTGTCGTTCCCCGCCCAGCGCCGAGGGCCGCGGCGACGACGCGGCACGAACGGCCTGTCCGATCCTCCGCCGCGCCGAGCGGCCGCTGCCTGGGGGACCGTGGCGGCCTGGGGGGAGGCGTCGGCAGCGGAAACTGCGGTCGCCTCGCTGACGGCGATGTTCTACAGTGCCGCGGCGAAAAACTCTCCCGACGGTTCGGGCAGCGCGGCCGGTCGCCCTGCGCCGCCGCCGCGACGTTGATCGGATCGGTTTCCAGGGCAGACGCCGCTGCCGCGCAGGTACCGCCATGATCGTGCTGACCATGCCGTCGCTGGGCTGCCCGCCTGCGTCTGGGCGTTGCTCGGCAACGCGACGCCGGGGCCGGCCGCTCGGCGGCGCGGCGTGCTGGCTGGCGGCCGCGCTGGCGGCCCCGATCGCGGCAGACGCCCAGCCCGGGGTCCGGCAAGGGCCCGCCGCGCCCGGCTCGCGAGACGCCGCCGGATCGGCTGCGGCGGCCCCGTCGCCCGGGGCTCGGAGCTTCGATCAGGGTCGCGGTTCCTCGGCCACCGATTTCCCCCTGTCGACGCCGGGTCGCTCGCTGCGGCCCGGGTTCAAGCCCTGGGAGCGGCCGGCGCAGCAACTGCCGACGGGTCTTCAGGGTTGTTGTCCCGTGACGCTGCGGGAGCGGCAGCGGTGGGCGCCGGGAGATCCGCGGTTTGCTGCGGCCTTCGACGGGCGGCAGTACACGTTCGCATCGCCCCGGGAGCGCGAGGCTTTTCTGGCGAATCCCGGTCGCTACGTCCCTGCCTTGAACGGCGCGTGTCTCGTGACGTTCCACGACGAGCAGCGTCTCGAGCCGGGCGAGTTCGATTGCGGCCTGATCCATGGAGGCCGACTGCTGTTTTTCGCCGGCGAGGAACGCCGCGCGCGATTCCGCAGCGACCCCGACCGGTACGCCAACGCCGACCTTGCGGTGCGGGGACGCTGCCTGGTGAGTTTGCTCGAACAGCGGCGCGACATGCCCGGCGATCCGCGGACGGCGACGCATTTCGGCGGGCGGCGTTTTCTCTTCGTCAACGCCCACGGGAGGTCGAAGTTCCTGGCCGATCCGGCCAGCTACCTGAATGATCCGAGGCTGGCAGGCGTCGATCCCACGCTGCGGCTGTCGGCAGCCGTCGCGGCCACGGACTCGGAGGAGCAGGGTGATGAACGGGCGAGTGCCGACTCCGCCGGCGAACGACCCCAGTTTGCGATGCAGGGCTACTGTCCGGTATCGATCCGCGACGAGGCGCGGTGGGTGCGCGGTCGTTTCGACGTGCTCGTGACGCTCGGCGACCTGACGTTTCGGTGCGCCTCCACGGAGCATCGCGAACGGTTCGCTGGCGATGTGGCGCGTTATGTTCCCGCGCTGGGCGGCTACTGTCCGGTCCGTTTCACGGACGACGGCGATTTGGAGCCGGGCAGCATCTACCACTCGGTGGAACTGCCCGAGTACGATCTGCTGTTCATGTTCGCGGGCGCCGACGAGATGGCGGCGTTCAAGGCCGACCCCGGCCGCTACGCCAAGGCCGACGTGGCGGCCGGCGGCGCGTGCGTGGTGACGCAAAAAAAAGAGGGCCGCTCGACTCCCGGCTCGCCGCGCTACAGCGCGTGGCACGAGGGCTTGCGGTACTATTTCGCATCGGCCGCCTACGCGGAGCAGTTTGCGGCGGAACCGGCGGCCTACGCGGCCGAAAAGTGATCTCCCGCGGCCGCCTCGCGGGAAAGACGCGCCAGGCCGCCCGGCAGGGGCGGCGGGCCGCGCAGGGGGCGGCCGCACCCGTGCGGGCGAATTATTCCCGATCGCCTGGCGAGCGGCGGCCGTCGGGCAGCGTCGCCGTCAGCCGGCCGTCGCGTGGAAGCCGCCCCGGGCGTGGTCGAAGACCGCCTCGCGTCCCTGCGGTTCGGCGACGAACTGCCCTGCCCGGTAGACCTCGCGGCCGCGGACCCACGTCCGGACGGGCCAGCCCCGCAGGGTCGCCCCGTGCCAGGCGCTCCAGCCGCACTTCGTGATTTGGTCTTCGTTCCGCACCGTGCGTTCGAGGGCCAGATCGACCAGCACCAGATCGGCGTCGTATCCGGGCGCGATGCGGCCCTTGTCGACGATATCCCACACGCGGGCCGGCGCGTCGGCCATCCAGCCGGCGATCTGCGGGAGCGTGCAGCGGCCGTTGTTCGCTTCGTTGAGCAGCAGCGCGAGGCTGTTTTCCACGCACGGCATGCCCGACGGCGAGGCGGGGTAGGGCCGCGCCTTCTCCTCGAGCGTGTGGGGGGCGTGGTCGGTCGCGATCACTTGAATCCGCCCGTCGGCCAGCGCCTGCCACAGCCGGCGATTGTCGTCGGCCGTCTTCAACGACGGGTTCATCTGCGCAAGCGTGCCCAGCCGGGGGTAATCGTCCACGTTCAGCAGCAGGTGGTGCGGGCAGGCCTCGGCCGTAATGAGTCCGCCGCAGGGGTCGAGCAGGTCCGTTTCGGCTCCGGTCGAAACGTGGAGCACGTGGAACCGATGTCGGTGCCGCACTGCCAGTTCGATCGCGCGCCGGGTGGCGATCACGGCGGCGGCGACGTCCCGAATGCGGGAGTGGTCGGCGACCTCTCGGCCGCCGCCGAGCCGCTCGGCGTTGCGCCGCACGGTGGCCTCGTCCTCGCAGTGCGCCGTGAGGGGCAGGGCGGTCTCGGCGAAAATGCGCTCGAGCGCCTCCTGGTCGTCGACCAGCAGGGAGCCGGTGCTGGAACCAAGGAAGATCTTGATGCCGGGCGTGTGCTGCGCCCAACGCAAGTCGGCGATGTTGTCGGGCGTCGCGCCGATGTAGAAGCCGAAATCGACCAGCGAACGCCGGGCCGCCAACGCCCGTTTCGCGTCGAGAAGTTCCTGCGTCGTCGCGGCCGGGACCGTGTTCGGCATTTCCAAAAACGTCGTCACGCCCCCCTTCGCGCACGCCCGCGACGCCGTGAACAAATCCTCCTTGTGCGTGAGCCCCGGCTCGCGGAAGTGCACCTGGTCGTCGATGACCCCCGGCAGCAGATGCAGCCCCCGGGCGTCGACGATTTCGTCGGCGGCGGCATGCACGGCCGCATCGAGAGCGGCGATCCGGCCGTCCTCGACCAGTACGGAGACGGCCTCCACGCCCGTCGGCAGGACGACTTGCGCTCCGCGAATCAGCGTCTTCATCAATACCACGCTCCGTTCAGGCGCCACCGGGGCCGCGTGCCGACCGGCGGCAAGTGCAGGACCTCGAGGCCAGCGGGAATCGGCGACTCGGCTGGCAGCTGGGCGAATTCGCCGCCGCGCAGTCCCCGCAGCCGCGCGACGCGCTCTTCGGTATGCGGGTGGCTGCGCAGCATCGCGGGCTGCTTGGTCGTGGGAACCGGCAGCAGCACCCGTTTCCACCAGGGCCCCAATTGCCAGCGCTCGAGCTTGATCAGGGCCGCTGCCAGGGCCTCCGGATCGCCGGTCAACTCGGCGGCTCCCGCGTCGGCGTCGAACTCCCGCGCTCGCGAGAGCGCCATCTGCAGCAGCACGCTGGCGGCCGGTGCGAAGACCAGGGCCAGCAAACCGGCGGTCGACAGCGGGGCCCGTCCGGCGAACAACGCCGGCAGCGAAAGCAGCAGCAGGAACTGGCCCATCTGCGACAGCGACGACGTCATCCGGGAGAAGACGTCGGCGACGGCCATGACGCGGGTGTCCTGATGCCGGATGTGGCTCAACTCGTGGGCCAGCACGCCCGTCAGTTCGCGAAGCGTGAGCATCCGCAGCAGGCCGTCGGTGACGGCCACGGCGGCTTGGGCCCCCGAGCCGACCGCGAAGGCGTTGGGCATCTGCGACGGCACGTAGTAGAGGGTCGGCGGAGGCTCCAGGCCGCCGCGGCCCGAGAGCGCGGCGAAAGCGCGGGCGATCTGCGGAGCCGCCGATTCCGGCAGCGGCCGCGCGCGGTACATGCGCAGCAGCAGTTTCGACGAGGCCTGCGGCGCCCAGGCGGCAGCCACGCCGCTGACGACGAGGGCCGCCAACAGCCCGCTGCGGCCGCCAAGCAGCCAGCCCGTCAGGGCCAGCACGATCGCCATGCCGCCGACCAGCAACCAGGTCTGCCGGCGGTTCTGACGTCGATGGCGAGCAAACGTTTCGGGCGACATCGACCACCATCTTCCTCAAGGGGCGCGGGCCCGCTCCGACCGCGCGGACCGCGACCGGGCCTGTCGGGCAGGTTCGGGCATCCCGAATTCCCGCGCTGCCGT
>Ga0169931_10015349_pt1 | contig 10257 bp, 5 predicted proteins | sample Kivu_15m_20L_FD_129675 | JGI IMG/M metagenome (GOLD analysis project Ga0169931, IMG submission 129675) | Freshwater microbial communities from Lake Kivu, Western Province, Rwanda to study Microbial Dark Matter (Phase II) - Kivu_15m_20L... | ecosystem: Environmental > Aquatic > Freshwater > Lake ... | reverse complement strand
CATCGTCCTCACGATTGTCTGCACTGCGCTGGCGGTTTCGATCGATGTTTGGCTGACAATTATGGCGCTGATCGGAGGACTTGTCGTCTGGATTGCATATCGCTCGCTACTGCTCCGCAGCCGCGTTCGATCCGCGCGGTTCGATCTCCATTCGATCCGCAAGCGGCTCCTGGACGAGGTCCAGCTGGCGCCTCTGGTCGCGCGAGTTCGCGGTGAGGAAATATCGCGAGAGGAATCGGGCGGACCTTTGCAGCAGCTGGCCGAATCCGACACCGTTCATGACAGACACGCGGCGAGAATTGTGCCGACTGTCTTTGCCATGGCTGTATTTTTCATCGCTCTTTTTATCGTCGCCCTCGGGGGCAACATCCTTGTCCGCGACTCGTCCCTGAGCCTCTCAGCGGCGCTCATTTTAATTCTGTCGCTCCTCGGAGCAGTCACAGGAGCGATTCGGACGCTTCGTGCGTTTGGACGTCAAGGAGAGTTCCATGATGCGTGCTCAAAAGTCATCACCTTGATTGATCGCCCCGCTGCCGATCGTGGGGAAGAACGCCTTACTCTCCCAAAGATTCGCGAAGGAATCGAATTCTCAAACGTGACGATGCTCGACGGCACAGGACGACTACTGCTCGACCGACTCAGCCTGCAATTGCAACCCGGTTCACTAGTTGCCCTGCTCGGAACCGACGTCGATGCAGTGCGGACCTTGGTCGAATTACTGATGGGTTTTGGAACTCCCAAATCAGGAAGCGTTTCGATTGATAGCGTCCCGATCCACGACCTTCATCATCGATGGTTTTCAAAAAATGTGTTGTGGGTCAGCTCAAGTGGACCCGTATGGGCGGGGACGATTACCGAGAATTTTTCGTTTGCAAATCAGAATCCTGATTCCAGCGCGGTCTCCGATGCCACGCGTCGCGCCGGTGTTTATGACCGGATTCAGACGCTGTCCGATGGTTTCGCGACACTGATTTCCAGCGACGATGCACGGATCGATGAACTCACGCGGTATGGGATCGGAATCGCTCGGGCTTGGATTCGTCGGCCGCTTGTCGTGATCGTGCAGGAGCCTCCGTTAATGGCCGGCACCCTCGCAGACGATCCTGCCCTAGAAACTTTGACCGAACTCGCCGCTGGAGGCTCGCTGGTGATCATGCTCTCACAGCGGCTGAGAACACTCCGGCAGGCCAATCGCGTGATTCTCATTAACGACGGCAGGATTGCCGGCGAAGGGAGGCATGAAACGCTGCTCGGGGACAGCGACCTCTACCGCCATCTCAACTACACCCTTTTTAATCCCTACCGACACAAACCGGCTATAAACCGCCGCTAAGAGACTCTCCACTAAAGGATCTGCCCCTTTGGAGATTGGATCGGTCTGAGTGACAAAGAACAAGGCGTGGGCGGTGCGAAAGAAAAGCACCGCACTGAGCGGCTACGGGTGAGGAAATTCCCTCACCCAGCCATAAAAAAGATTTTCATTTGCTCGACGCTCGCAGCGCGAACCAAGCTAATCGCGCCCGCGGTCAAACCATTTCCTTGAGAGCCTTCAAAGGCCGAATCGACAGTTTCTTGCTGGCTGGCTTGGCCGGAAACCACATTTCTTCGCCGGTTGCTGGGTTACGTCCCTTTCGCTTGGGCTTGGCGGGAACATCCCGGAGAACGATTTTGCAAAGCCCAGGAATCGTAAATTGACCTGGACCTTTGCTGGTCAACGAAGAGGAAATTTCATTTCCCAGCGCATCAAAGACATCGCCCACTTCCTTTTTCGAAAGTCCTGTCTTTTCAGCGATGTTCGCCACAATCTGCGTCTTTGTCAAAGCCTTGGGTGGAGCAGCTTTCGCCATGAGTCGTTGCCTCTGCAAGCAGGAAAGTAAGAAGAGCCTCAAAAACATCCTATCGGCTAAACCGTATAGGCAATTGGTTTAAGGTCTTCCACCTTCTCTTGCAACCCGGTTAACCAGAAAAAACCCAGCTTTTTTCCAGCTTTCTGCGGTTTGAATTTCGACGCTGCGAGCTTGCTCAGACCCCTCTCCCGACTTGACAAGCGACCGAAAAGCTACTTGCTCCCCAACCCTCCGAGCTCATCAAACGCCGCGTCAATCGCTTCCGTTGCATCCTCCGATCCGTGCTCAGCAAGGTACTCACCAGCACCACTCCGCAGCTCCATCTTCGGCAGCATTTCATTCATCGCGGTATCCACAGCCAGCTGAGTTGCGGAAGAAGTCGACTTCTGAAGGACTGCCGGCACCTCGGCGGATGGAACTCCTGCGCTCACAACTTTCGCCACTTCAAACTCTCGCAGCGGTCCCCCTTCCCCTTCGCCCACCCGCGGTGCAATGACCGCCGAACGCGACCCGGAGGCGACTTCGCTTTGCTCAGGTTGTTTGACGAATGCGGGAGCAACAGCTGCGGGAGCAACAGCTGCCGGGGCCGCACTTGCTGGAGCACTCTTGAGTTCACCCACACCTTCACCTTCTCCGCTCCCTTGTGGCGTGTTCCCACCTGCCGGAAGAGACTGCGGCGCGACGACGGGCGTGAAGGTCAAACCCGTTGGGTCCATATTGATCCGGAACAATCGATACCCGGCTTCACTCCCACGCGATTCGACTCGCGGATCGGTAACTGCCATGACTGCACGACGGCGTCCTCCGCTGGTACTGCTCGGATCATCCACTTCGAGCGTGAGCTGCGTTCCGTCGGCCGAAAGAGAGACAACCGGGTTTCCTGGCATCCCGGTGTCGGATGAAAGCATCCCCCAAGCATGCGCCTTGCCTGGTTCGATGACCACAAATCCCATCCGCTTTGGCGTATTGCCGAGGAAATCACGGACCGAAAGATAAGCGGATTGAAGGCGACCATAAGAAACCGAGAGCGACTGGCCATTAACATCGTCAGGTTCGGAGCGGACTGGCAATATCTGTTCCTGCTGAGCGCCAATCACAAACGGTAGCGACGGAATTCGAACTTGATATTCCCCCGGGGGCAAATCATCGAAGGACATGCCTGCGGAGGCTGCAAAGTAGTTCGATGACCTTGAAACAGCTCGATCCAGATAATCCGACCCGCTGAGCAAACCAGACATTCCGGGACCGAAGCTCGTGAAGCTCTCCCCAGCAAACTGCACGACAACATCCCGCGGAACATAGTCGAGCACCTCGACCGTGAGCGTACCCGTGGCTGTCAGCTGACCTCCATCGCGAATCGTGTAGGTCAATGAATCATTTCCAACAAAGGAACTTACCGGTGTATAGCGGAGGGTTTTACCGTCGCTGGAGATTGAAACCGATCCCCCGGCCGTTGGCGTTCCGGTCGAAACAATGGTCAGCGATTCGCTTTGTCCATCGACATTGAGCGCTGCAAGCGCGGCCACATCGAGCACGACGGTCGAAGTGGAACCCTTGAGCACGCTTGCCGTTCGTGCCGGCGCCGGAGGTGGATCGTTGACCGCCTGGACCGTGAATGTGGCGGTCGCTGTCGCCTGGCCTCCGTTGCTGTCGCGAATGACATAGGTGACTCGGTCGACACCGCTGAAGTTCGCGGCCGGCTGGTAGCGGAGCTTCGTTCCATCGCTGGAAATCGATGCCGTTCCGTTGGCCGCGGGTGCGACCGAAAAGAGTGCGAATGTTTCGTCGGCATCGCTGTTGGAATCGTTGGCGAGCACATTGAAATCGGCCGCCACGGCGTCTTCGAGGATCGTAAAGCTGTCATTCACCGCCGTCGGCGGATTGTTCGCGGGGCCGACAGTCACCGTGACCGTTCCGGTGCTTGTCAGCGATCCATCGGACAGCGTGTAAGTAAAAGTGTCGGTACCGACGAAGGATGCCGGCGGAGTGTAGCGTACATTCGCTCCGTTGCTCCCAATCACGATCGTCGCCCCGCGCGACGATGCGCCAACCTGAGTGACCCGCAAAGTCTCGCCGGTGTCCGGCAGGGAGGAGTCATTCGCAAGTACGTTGAGCACATTTTCGGTCGATCCGGAGACGACGGTAAATGAGTCGTTCTGCGCGACCGGCGGGTCATTGACTCCAGTGACCGTGACTGTCACCGTCGCTGTTTGCTGGTTGCTATTTTGATCCCGAACGACGTAGGTAAAAGTGTCCGTTCCGCTGAAGTTCGATGCCGGGGTGTATCGCGCCGTCGCGCCAGAGATTGTCACCGTCCCCCCCTGAGCCGTCGGGGACTGAACACTCACCAGCGTCAGCGTCGTGCCAGGCACCTGGATCGTATCATTGGCGAGGACGGAAATCGCCGTTTGCGAACTATCCTCATTGACCGTCGTCGAGTCATTCGCTGCGGTGAAAGTGGAGGAGATATTCAGAGCGGCTTGCCCATAAATCACTCGATTCGATGGGACTTCCGAATCGCGGTCATAGAGCAGTACGTCGCGACCTCCTCCTTCTGCAGGATTCGATGAAATGGTCGCCGAACCGGGCGCAACGGCCCGCATCCGGACGGAAAAAATCAGCTTTTCACCGGGGCCTACAGAGGTCAATTGCGCGGAGGTCGCACCTGCCTCATCAATGATCCCCGTCCCCACCGTCCCAGCGATCACACTGCTGTAGAGCGTCGAATACTCGAAAACCGTCGGCTGCGGATTCGGATTGGACTCGCTCGGTGCCGGTGTAAAAGGAGAAGGGACGACAAGCGCCGGATCAAAATCGAGGTCCAGGTACAGTGAATAAATACCGAGCGCGCCTCCGAAAAGTCGTTCGTCACGTCCGAAGACGCGCACCAAGAACTGTTCTCCAGGAGCAAAGTTGGACTTGGCAGTTCCCTGCAAGTCGGTCGTCTCCAAACGGACCCGGACCAGCGGTTCGGCAACGACGGCAACGGAGTACGTTTGCTCGCGAGCATTCCCCGCAGCATCGGTTAAACGAACTGAAAACGCTTGGTCGCCCGCCTGGGCAACAGTCGGGGTCCAGGAAACGACTCCCGTGACAGCGTCGATCGTGAGTCCCGCGGGACCACTGACGATCGAGTACCGCAAGCCGGAGCCTTCCTCGGGATGCTGGATGTTTGCCGAATACAGAACTCCGGCAGTCGCTTGCGATGCGATCGCTCCCGCGGCCACGGGAGGGACCGTGTCGTAAATCACGTTGATCGTCGGCGATTTAGCGCTGGCAATGCCACCGACAACTTGGCGTGCGGAAATCACATGCGTTTGATTCCCCAGCGCAGCAACGTTGTTCGTGGTGATCGTCGCAGTGGTCGAAAAAGCGACCCCCACTCCGATCTGGGTATCCCCCGAAAGAACATTCACCGTTGCTCCAGGAGTGACGCCAGTGACGGTGAAGGTCAAGGGAGCGGTATTAGTGATCCCGTCGGAATTACTCAGCCCCGTGTCACTGGCCGCACTCAGCGCTATGCTCAGGGGTGCAAGCGGACCGACGGTCACGGGGACGACCTGCAGGTCCATCGTCTGCGATCGAGTTTGCGGACTCGTGCTGGTTGGCGTCGTCGTGCTGCGGACGGCCACTTCGGTGAGAATCTGTCCGGAATAATTGTTCGCCGGGGTCACCGTGACGGTCCCTGTCGCTTGATCTACGGCCGCTGTGGCTCCCGATGAATCGATGATTCTCGCTTCATAAACCAGCGCGTTATTTTCCGCGTCAATCCCCTGCAACTGGAACACCGCGGGAACGTTGGCGGCAGTGACGACAGGGTTGATATCTGCCAGGAAAGGTGCCCCGTTATTGGCATCGCCAACCACCGTCACCCGGACGACTTCGGAAAAGGTGTTGCCACTGCCGTCGGTGACCGTAAACGTAACATCCGTTTGCCCGGTGGTCGAACCGGCGGCTTTGAGCATCACGACCGAGTTTTCGTTGTCTTGAAAAATCTCTACTTTTTCGATGATCACTGGATTCACGGGACGATTCGGCTGAGCACTCGACGATCCGCTCACTGCCGTCTCGCTGATCGCTTCGCGAACCGCATCCCCCTCGACCAGCTGGCCGAAAATCGAATGGTTGAAATCGAGGTGCCGCTGCGCCCCCTCGGTGATGAAAAACTGCGAATCGTTCGTATCGTCGAGACTCTTGGCATAAGACAGAACCCCTGTCCTATTATGCTGCAAGTCGACATGGAACTGATCATCGAAATCACCGAGGTCCGAACCTCCGGAACCCGTTCCCGTCGGGTCCCCTGCTTGGAGCACGAAATTATCGATGACGCGGTGAAAAATGATCTGCTCGGTCTCCGTGCGATCATAGAACCCGGCTTGCGCAAGTTCAATAAAGCGGCCTGCCGCTCGCGGGGCGCGATCTTCGAATAATTCAAAGACCATATCTCCCCATCCACGCACCGTCATCTTCGCGCTGCGGTTATTGGGTAATACGGTCGCGGTCAAGAGATTCGGGTTGGCCACTGTGACAGTGACCGTCAGCGGTCCTCCGTTGGGATCATAAGCATCGACAGGCACATGCAGGGGTGAACCGACTTCGAGCGTCAAATTCCCAATCGGGGCAAAACGTGGCTGGCTCGAAGTCGGAATCGCCACACCACTGCGCTCGGAGATTTGCTGCAAAGTCAAGACACCCGTTGCCCGGGAACCATCGGGAAACTCCCAAGTCGGAAAGGACTCAATCCCCTCGGCCACTCCGATCGCATTGAGCGTCCGGTCGGGATTGGTGACTTCGATCGATGGTAGCTCTTCCTTGCCATCCTCAAAAAGATTCTTCTGATCGGTACAGAAGCGGCACCACGCCGCAGTGAAAATGGAGACCCCGGCGTCTTTGAGCGCCGTGGCAAAGGCGACCAGATCGGGTGCGGCTTCACCTTCGGCAGCAAGTCTCCCGGCGGTGAAATGGGCTGCCTCTGCACCGCCTGACGCGACTCCCGCGTCGCTGCCCGCGGTAAAGAGCCATTCAACGTCCCCCGCCATCATTTGGCGGCTCTCAAGCGGCTCGAGGAGCAACCGCCCGCGGATCGAGTCCTCACTCCCAACCGACAAACCCAGCAAGCGACGAAGCAATGCTCGCGCCGAAAAAGACTTTCCCGACTCTGCCTGACGACTCGGATGTGATTTTCGATTCATACCGCTGTTCTTCATGTTACCAGGACTCGAAAAAACGTGATCTCAATTGTTGCGTCAATCCACCTGCCAACAGAGAAACCTCAAAGCACCTTGCCGCTTCCTCCGAAGAAGCTCCCCCTTCTACAAGGTACTTGGCGGCTCAGCCCTTCACAGTCACTTCACCCTGATCCCTTTCCCTGTCGTCATGATCCCCATGTCATGAACAACAAATCCGCTCTAACCGTCAAGGGTTCGCCCACCTCCGAAATCCCCCAATCGGCACAAACGTTCCGAATGTTCCTGCTGCAGTGGAGCTACATCCCAACCCCGCAGGCACCACACCCTCGTTCACTCGATGGTTTCGCGGTGCAGAAGACAGGGAGCTTCATTCCCTGCGCGACACTTTTAGGGTGTGACCCTACAACCCTTTCTGGGTGTGACCCTACAACCCATTTCTACAACCCATTTTTAAGACGCACGAACCGGCTCGGGAGTTCCCTGACAGCTGTCAAAAGAACTGTTTTTTCGATTTCCGCTCCCGATTCGCCGTTGCCGCCGGCTCCCCAAAACCTCCACGCTCAAACCGGTGGGTCATATCCTCCTGGATTCCATGGATGGCAGCGGAGTATTCGCCGCAGTGCCTGCCAAGAGCCACGGACAATTCCTCGCTTTTCAATCGCCTCAATCGCATACTGGCTGCAGGTCGGAACAAAACGACACTTGGGACCAAAAAGGGGGCTGATTCCTCGCTGGTAAAACCGAATCGCCCCAATCGACAGGCCGACGGCAAACCTCCTCACAGTCCGTACACTCGGCATCACCTCAACGCGGCCGGTTCCCTCGTTCTTCTCGGGCTTCACTTCGACGATTCCTTATTCCCAGAAGCAGGTTTTGCCCCGCGTGCGCTGCGTTCGGTCAGTCGCTGCAGCGATGAAATGATCCTAAAAAAATCTGGCTCCGCACCGCGCCGCGGGCGAATGACCCAATCGATGCCTGGCGGAAATTTGTCGCGATTCTGCCGAAATGCTTCACGAATCATTCGCTTCCATCGATTTCGCTGGACCGCATTCCCCGTTTTCTTGGGGATGCTGATGCCCACGCGACCACAAGACACTTGGCCGGGGAAGCGGGACGCTTGGCCGGAGAAAGCGCTGCGTGGCACGGGATTCCTCGACGGCCGCGCATTGACGACCAAATCCTGATCCGAGACGATTTTCCCATGCTCAATGATCTGGGTAAATTCCCGAGGATCGAGAATTCGATCCGTTTTTCGAAATCGTTGTCTGCCCACCATCGGCCTCACCTGCGGGTCCCCTCGCACTGGTCCAAACGCGCGACCCCAAGCACCTTCAAGAAAAAGACAGTCCCTCACGCACAGGGGCTCCATAACGGCCCGCCAACTCCCGCAACGCGATCTCGTCCGCTTCGGTCAATCGAGCGGGCAGCTTGACGGAGAGATCCACGAGCAAGTCGCCACTGGTTCCGTCGCGCTGCGGGACCCCATGCCCCTTCACGCGAAGACGGTCTCCGCTGCTGCTGCCACGAGGTACCGTCAGCGAAATCATACCCGCCGGCGTCGGCACATCCACTTTTGCACCGAGTGCTGCCTCGGTCACTGTCACCGGCAGTGTCACCACCAAGTTTGCCCCCGCACGCCGATAAGCAGGGTGGGGTGTGACCTGCACGAGGAGGAGAAGGTCTCCGGACGCCCCTCCCCCAAGACCCGCCTGGCCCCTTCCACGAAGCCGGAGCTTGGCGCCATCTTCCACTCCTGCCGGAATCGTGACCTCAATTTTCTCCGGTCCACCACCGGTATTGATGATGAACTCTTCCTTGCCCCCAAGAATCGCCCGCTTGAAAGAGATCGACACCTGAGCCTGTACGTCCGCACCCTTGTGGGCTGCCGAGGTTCTACCGCCCGCTCCACGCCCGCGACCGGCCCCCCCTCGGCCGGCACCCCCTCGGCCGGCGCCCCCTCGGCCGGCGCCCATGAGTTGTTCGAAGAAATCACCAAACCCCCCCTCAAACCCATGCCCGCCACCGCGAGCGCCGCCGAAAATCTTCTCGAGATCGAGTCCTTCAAAGGAGGGGCCCCCGGATCCTGGTTGCCAACCGGAACTGCGGATTTTTTCGAAATCGGCCCCATAGCGATCGTAAGCCCCCCGCTTCTCTTCGTCGCTGAGCACCTCATAAGCTTCCTGCACCCTCTTGAAACGCTCTTTTGCACGCGCGTCATCGGGGTTCATGTCGGGGTGGTACTTGCGGGCAAGCTTGCGATAGGCTTTTTGAATCTCATCTTTCGAAGCCTTCCGATCGACCCCCAGGACCTGATATAGATCTTCAGCCATAATTGCGAATTGAAATTCCCTTGCTCGTGAGACGCTTACCATTCCGCTCGCTGCCATCATGGCAGGTTCGCCGTTCGTCGCCCACCCTCCGCAAAAACTAGTCCAGAGTACCAACAATCGGATTCTTGCATGCCCGATCCCGAAACGGCCTCCAGTCGAGCCTCGCGAGCAACATCGGGGAGTCCGATTGAAAGCAACTGGGAATCTTTATTTCCTTACCCATCCCAGGTCGTTGATCTTTCCGGGGTGGGGTATGCCTATGTCGATGTCGGCCAGGGTTCGAGTCCGATGGTGTGCGTCCATGGGAACCCAACATGGAGCTTTTACTGGCGGCGGATACTCGCGCATTTTTCCCCCACTCGCCGAGTTCTCGCGGTGGATCATGTGGGATGCGGCAGGAGCGACAAGCCTCAGCGGTATCCCTACCGTCTAGCGACTCATCGCGATAATTTGCTCTCTTGGATCGAACGGCTCGATCTTAGAAACATCACGCTCGTCGTCCATGACTGGGGGGGAGCCATTGGATTAGCCGCAGCGGTGCAGCAACCCGAGCGTTTCGCCCGCTTGGTAATCACCAATACCGGAGCATTTCCGCCGCCGTATCTGCCGTGGCGGATTGCGGCCTGCCGTCTCCCGTTTTTCGGGACCCTCGCGCTTCGTGGTTTGAATGCATTTGCCCGCGCTGCCACCACGATGGCGATCGCACGCCAAAGCCATTTGCCCACAACCGTTGCCGCCGGGCTTTTGGCTCCCTACGACAGCTGGAACAACCGCGTCGCAATCGACCAGTTTGTCAAAGACATTCCACGGCGACCCAGCCATCCGACCTATCGAGTGCTTGCCGATATTGAACGACAATTGCCGCGACTGAGTCACCTGCCGATACTCCTG
>Ga0169931_10015348_pt1 | contig 10257 bp, 6 predicted proteins | sample Kivu_15m_20L_FD_129675 | JGI IMG/M metagenome (GOLD analysis project Ga0169931, IMG submission 129675) | Freshwater microbial communities from Lake Kivu, Western Province, Rwanda to study Microbial Dark Matter (Phase II) - Kivu_15m_20L... | ecosystem: Environmental > Aquatic > Freshwater > Lake ... | reverse complement strand
GGTCGCCGCCCAGTTGCAGCACGTCCTGCCCGGGCGGCGCTCCTTCGCCGCCCTCCTCCACGGGCGCCTCTGCGCGGGCGAAGACGTGCGACCGCTGCTCGTCCACGCGCTGCGCGACGCATCCGAGGAGGTGCGGGCCGAAGCCGCGCGCGCGGTGGGAGCGGCCGGTGACCAGGGGCTCGTGCTGCCACTCGTGCGGGTGCTCGAGGGCTCGGCGTCGCCGACCCTGCGCCGCCACGCCGCCGAGGCGCTCGGGCACACGGGCTACCGCAGCGCGGTGGCGCCGCTCGTCGGCCGCTTGGCGACGCTCTCCACCGCCGCGGGCGCCGCGGGGGGCCGCCCGCCCCACGGGCACATCTTCGTCGGGCGACAGTTCGCCTACATCCAGGACTTCGACGTCGAGGTCGCGCAGCTCCAGTCGGTGGCCGACCCGTCGGTCAACGTCCTGATCGGCGGCGCGGTGCTCGACGCCGGCGTCGTCGGCTCGGTCGAGTACCGCGCAGCAGTGACGGCGGAGCGCGCCGCGCTGCAGCGCGCCCTCGAAGGTGTCACGGGGCTGCGCCCTGGGGGCCGCGCGAAAGACTGGCTCCTCTGGTGGGAGCGCGAGGGCCGCGCCCAGTACGAGTGAGCGGCGCGCTCCGGGCCACCTGGCCCCGCACCCCCCTGATTCGCTACCGTGTCCGGAATGAGGGACACCGCGGCGCTGCGCGTCGAGGGGCTCGTGAAGCGCTACGGCGCGTTCACGGCCGTCGACGCCATCGACCTGACCGTCGGACGGGGCCAGGCCTTCGGCCTGCTCGGTCCGAACGGCTCGGGCAAGACCACTACCCTGTCGTGCGCCCTCGGGCTGCTGACGCCGACCGCTGGTCGGACCGAGGTCCTCGGGGTCCCGACCGAGCGCCTGCATACCCTCGGCGGGCGCCTCGCGTGTGTCTTCGACACCCCGGCGCTGCTTCCGGGGCACACGATCGCGCAGAACCTGGCCTACCAGCGCCGCTTGCGCGGGCCCGCGCTGCCCGCGGGCCGCGGCCTGGACGAAGCGCGGGCGCTCGAGCTCGTGGGCCTCGGACACCTCGCGCGGCGGCGCGCGTCGGACCTGTCGCTCGGCCAGAAGAAGCGCCTCTCGCTCGCTGCGGCGCTCGCGGGGGAGCCCGAGCTGATCGTGCTCGACGAGCCGCTCTCCGGCCTCGACCCGCTCGGGGTGCGCGACATCATGCAGCTCTTCCATGAGCTCTTCGAGCGCGGGCTCACGCTCGTCGTGTCGAGCCACCGCTTGCACGAGATGCAGTCGCTGCTGACGCACTGCGCCGTCATCCACCGCGGCGCGAAGCTGTACGAAGGCACGGTCGCGGCGCTGCTGGGCGACGACGCGACGGTGCACGTCCGGGTCGACGACGAGGCCAAGGCGCGGCAAGCACTGAGCGACCTCGCGACGGTCGAGCGGGCGCCCGAAGGCGGCCTCTTCGTACGCTCCGTGGCGGGCGACGCGCCGCGCATCGCGCGGCGCCTCGTCGAGGCGGGTGTGGGGCTGCTCGGCCTCGCCCCGCAGCGGCGCGGCTTGCAAGCCGCGTTCGAGGCCCTCGTCGACGCCGACCTCGCGCGGCGGGGCGAAGTCCACGCGACGCCGCACCTCGCGGCGCACGAGCACCGGGGAGGTGCCGCATGAACGGGGCAGGCCGCGTCTTCAAGGCCGAGCTCGTGCGCCTCGCGACCGCGCGCGCGGCGCAGGCCTCTGCCGCGCTGCTCGTGTTGGTCCCCGTGCTGCGCGTCGGCGCATCGGTGACGGGGAAGAAGCTCGAGGAGCTCGAGCGCCAGGCGCTCGGCGGCAAGGAGCGCTTCGATGCCCTCTCGTCGGGCACCGCCTGGGCGCCGTTCGTCGACGGCTGGCGCGCGGGGCTCGTCCTCAGCGTCGCGTTGTTGCTCGTGCAAGCCGCGCGCGCCCTCGCGGGCGACCGCGAGACCGGCGTGCTGCGCATCGCGGTCACTCGCAGCGCCTCGCGCACCGGCGCGCTGCTCGGGCGCGCGCTGCTCGGGCCCGTCACGGTGGTGTGCGCGGCCCTGCTCTCCGGGGTCGGCGCGTATGCCGCGGCGCGCATGGTCGGCGACTTCGGGCCGCTCGTCTCCGATGGCTTCGCGTTCTCTCAGGTGAGCGAGCTGCAGCTCGAGCTCGCGCGCTCACTCGCGGTGTCGCTGCTCGGCCTCACCGCGGTGCACGCCTTCGGGCTCTTCGTCTCCAGCCTGTCCCGCGGCGCGGTGCTCGCGCTCGCCGGCGCGCTCGCGACGCTGCTGCTGTGGGACGTCTTCAAGGCGTCGCTCGGCGATGCGCGCTGGTGGGTCTTCGCCAGCCACGCGCCCACCTTCATCGACGGCTCCGCAATGAACGAAATGGCCGGCGTCGCGCGGGGTTACTCGGACAAGGGCCTCTCCGAGGAGGTGTTCCGCCGCGGCCTGACGCTGGCGCCGCTCTCGTGGTTCGTCCTCGTCCTCGCCACCGCCGCGGTCCTGCGCCGACGCGTGCTCTGACCCCCACCGCCCCGCTCATGACAATGCACTCCTCTCTCCTAGGAGCCTGCTTCGCCGCCTTGGTGAGCGCATGCACGTTTGCGCCCGAGCGCACCGTCCCCGACCCGCTGCCCGAGGTGCTCAGTTGGGCGCTCCCGGCGCGCGTGCCCGCGAGCTTCACCGGGCTCACCCTGGTCGAGAACGACAGCGGCTCGCTCGAGGACCTGGACTTCGCCGACGGGCTGCGCGTCCGTGACGTCGTGCAGAACTCGCCTGCGGCGCGCGCCGGCATTCAGCGAGTGGACCTCGTGTTGGAGGTCGAGGGGCGCGAGGTGTTCGCGGCCGAGGACGTCGACGCCCTCGTCGCCGCTGCGCCGCCGGGCAGCGCGCTGCGCTTCACGGTGCTGCGCGGGGACACTGCGTTCGACGTCTCCGTCACGCCCGAAGCGGGCGCCTCGGCGGCCGAAGGCGACGGCGTGGCCCCGCGCTTCCACGTCGATCGCGCGCGCACGCGCGCAGCCTGGGGGGACTGGGTCGGGGCCGGGACTTCAGGGGCGGTCCTCGTCGCGCGCCCGGATGCGGGCTCGGGCGCGAACCCCATGCGCCGCGTGCCGGTCGGCTCGGTGGTGACCGCGCTCGACGGGGCGCCGGTGGCTTCGGGCCGCGGGCTCCTGCGCGCGCTCGCGCGTTACGCGCCGGGAGACACCGTGACCTTCGCGCTCACGCCCCCTGAAGGCGCTCCGCGCGAGGTCGACGTGCGCCTCCTCTCCGAGGGTCGCGTCGTCACGCGCGCGTCGGTGCCGGTGCTCATGACGTACAACGCCGACCTCGAGGCGGACCGACGCTCCTTCGTGCTGCTGGACCTCTACGTGATCTCGCTGTTGCGCTACGAGCGCGACGGCGCCGAGCGGCGCTGGCGAGTGCTGCGCTTCTTCGAGTGGGCCTCTGGCGTCGGGGAGCTCGGCGAATGAGCGCGCTGCTCGCCCTCGCGCTCCTCGCGCAGGAGTCGCACTACGTGGACGTGTCGCTGCCCGTCGACGGTCAGCTCCTCGCCGCGGAGTTCATCGACGTCGACCGCGACGGCCGCGACGAGGTCGTCCTCGCCGTGCGCACGCCCGCCGGGGCGCGCGAGCTGCGCATCCACGACTTCAGCGGGACTGCCCTCGCGCGCGAGCCGCGCCGGACCGTCCGGGTCCTCGAGGACGTCATCGCCTGGACCTTCGCCGACGTGTGGGAGGAGCCCGGGCGCGAGCTCGTCCTCCTCACCCGCGGCGGCGCGTTCGCGCTCGACCCGAACGTCGAGCGCCTGCGCGGGAACATCCGCCGCCTCGTCGATACGCCGCTGCTCTACGACGTCCCGGACCCGTTGGCGCTGCCGTACTGGGCGTACGTGCTGCCGGGGGGGACGCGCGAGCCGCTGCTGCTGCCGGATCGGCACGGGTTCGCGCTCTACGGGCCTGGCCAGGGGGCCGCCGAGCCGTGGCAGCGCGGCGCGACTTGGCCAGCCGCGCTGAGCCAAGTCGGCACCGACCCGGACGACGAAGCGGGCCGCAAGCGCGAGCTCGAGGAGGACCGCCGGCGCAACGAGACCCGCTTCGAGGTCACAGTCGGCGAGGGCCTGATGCCGTTCCTCGGAGAGTCTTCGACGACCACCCTCGCCTCGGACGGGCGCGTCATGCGCGCGCCGGCGCTGATCGACATCGACGGCGACGGGCGGCTCGACCTGCTCCTGCTCATCGAGGACAAGCTGCGGGTGCACATCGGCGGAGCGAGCGGTATCCCGGCCGAGCCGACCCGCATCGAAGACGTGCCCGCTTACCTGCGCAAGGGCGACCAAGCGCCCAGCCTGCGCCTCGTCGACCTCGACGGCGACGGGCGCTTGGACGTCCTCGCCACCTGGACCGACAAGCTCGACGGGTTCGAGAACGTCGAGTGGCGTGTCTTCGTGCTCCTGGCACAACGGGAGCGCCTCTTCCCGAGTGAGCCGAATCAAGTGCTGCGTTTCGAGGCCGCCTCCGTGCGGCTCGACGTCGGCTTCGTCGATGGCGACAAGCGGCCGGACCTCGTCGTGCGGACGTTCACACTGCCCAGCAAGCTCGCCCTCGCGACCGGGCTGAGTTTCGAGTTCACCCACATGTTCTACAGTGGCGCGCGCGGGGGCTTCGAGCGCAAACCGACCCTGCGCCAATCGCGCGTCTTCGACGAGAACGGCGTGCGCGAGGTGGTCGCCAATCGCCGCATGTCGATCGACTGCAGCGGCGACGGGTTGGCCGACCTGGTGGAGGTCGGCATCGACGGTCAGATCGTCGTGAAGCGCTTGCGCAAGGAGTCCGGCTTCTTCTCGGGCACGAAGTGGCTGCTCGACGATGCACCTTGGAAGGCGTATCCCACCCGCGGATCGGTCCTCTCGCTCGACGTGCGCGACCGCAACGGGGACGGGCTCGGAGACATCGTGAGCCGCGGCGAGCGGGGTCTGACGGTGCTGCTGTCGCAGCGAGGAAAGGGTCGATGATCAACTTCGCACTCTGCATGCTCGCGCTGCAGGTCGACGCGGGCGTTCCGATCGATGCCGCCTGGGCGAGCCCGGGCCTGGTCGAGACGCGGGTCGCCGTGCCCAATGACGGGACCCGGCTGGCTCTGCGCGACCTCGACGGCGACCGCGCGCTCGAGCTGCTGCGGCTCGACAAGCGCGGGATCGCGGCGCGTCGCCTCGCCCCGGACGGCACGTACGCCGAGGCCGAAGCGCTGCTCCTCTGGCCCGGCGAGCGAGTGTCGTGGGACCTCGTCGACCTCGACGGCGACGGCCGCAGTGAGCTGCTCACGGTCACGGACGGCAAGCGGGTCGAGCTGCGCCGTTTCCGCGCAGGTGACGCAGCGGGTGCAGGCGAGTGGAGCGCGCCGACGCTGTTGCTCGAGGAGCTGTGCTATCTGCCCTGGGGCATCTCGCGCGTCGGCCTCGCGCGCGATGTCGACGGCGACGGGCGCATGGACCTCGTCCTGCCGGGGGCCGGTGTATTCCGCATCCGACGCAACCTCGGGACCGACCCGGCGACGGGCTCGCCGCAGTTCGACGAGCCGATCCAGGTGGCCTTCGAGCCCGAGGTCGTGCTCGAGCTCGGCGACCCCGACCGGCTCTCGGCGCGCTTCGGACAGACGGTCGAGGTGCCCTGGTTCCGCGTGGAGGACATCGACGGCGACGGCGCGCTCGACCTCGTGTCGGAGACCAGCGAGCGCGTGGCGTTCCACTTGGCGCGGCCGAAGATCGAGACGCAGCCGACGTGGGTGCTCGATCTCGCTGCCCTCGAAGGCCGCAGCGGGGGCCGCACGATCGACCTGGACGACCTGCTGGCGTTCGTCTCGGGCCTGGCGCAGTGGCGCGTCGCCGACCTCGACGGTGTGCCCCCCAACGACCTCGTTTTGGGCGCTCAAGGCACGTTCAAGGTGTACCTGGGCGGCGCCGTGACGGGCCCTCGGGCCGACGCCGACCAGGTGCTGAAGGCGAGCGGCAACGTCCTCTACTTCTTCCTCCGCAACGTCCTCGGGGACGAGCGGCCCGACCTGCAGATCGTACGGGGGGAGCGCCTCTCCCTCGCGCGCCTGCTGCGCTTCCTGCTGCTCCCTGGGCGCATCGACTTCGAGCTCTTCACATACCAGAACCTCAGCGGCGCCTTCGACCGCAAGCCGACACAGCGCTCGGTGCTGGCGCTGCGGATCCCGCGCCTGCTCGGCTTCATCGAAGACGCGAAGAAGCTCTCGGACGAGCTCGAGAAGCAGTGGGACATCCCCGCCCGGCGCATCGACTGGGACGGCGACGGAGCGAACGACGATGTCATCGATCAACGCGGCGCGCGGCTCGTGGTGCTGCGCAACTGCGCCCCATCGATGCAGCGCTGGGAGGACCTCCCCGCGACCGACATGGACGGGCTCGTCGAGCGCATCATCCTGCAGGACCTCGACCGCGCGGGCGACGGCGGCGAGAGCGTGATCGACCTGGGCGAGCTCGATCGCTTCGCGATGGCGCCTGGCGCCGCGCTGCGCAGCCTCGGCGAGGGGGTCGAGCCCGCCGCCGAAGCCGCCCTGTCCGGCGTCACGAAGGAGCGAGCGCTGCGCGGCGTCGACCTGGACGGCGACGGGCTCGTGGACCTCCTGGCGACCGGCAAGGACGACCAGGGGGTCTGGCGCGTGCAGTTCTTCGTTCGGCGCTGAGCTCGCAGCTCAGCGCCGGGCGGTCCGGAGCTCCGGCTCGGCGCGGGTCTCCTCGGCGCTCGGCTCGTCCTGTGCCCGCACGGGCAGGTCGAGCAGGCGCCGCGCCTCGTCCAGGAGGAACGCGACGTTCATGAAGGGCTCGTGGGAGATATCGAGCCAACGGATGTAGCCCGCGCCGTCGACCAAATAGGTGCCGTGCAGCGGCAGACCTTCGAAGTCGTCGAAGGCGCGGAACGCGCGGAACTGCCGTTGCTGCGGGTCCGCGAGCACGGGGAAGGGGTAGCCGGTGTCGGCAGGGTCCGCGCCGAGCGACGCGCGCAGCTCGTCGGCGCTCTGCAAGCTGACCGCGACGATGTCGATCCCCGCGGCCGCGAATGCGGCGTGCTCCGGCGCGAGGGCTTGGAGCTGCTCGACGCAGTGCACACAGCCGAAGCCGAGGAAGAACACCACGAGCACCGGGCGCGGCGCGAACTCCGAGAGGGTCACCGTGCGTCCGTAGGCGTCCTGGAGGCTCCAGTCGGGCGCGCGCGGCGGACACCAATGGCGCGGGCCGAGGGTCGCCAGTCGGACCCGGTCGCCGACGTCCTCGGGGTGCGCGGGTGCGACGCGCCAATCCGCGGGGAGCCCGCGCTCTGTCGCGAGCGGCGCGAGGCGCTGGAACACCGGCAGGCTGAGGTCGATCCCTGCGGACCAGCCGCGGACGCGGTCGAAGGCCTCGAGGGCCGCGGCGCGCTCGCCGGCGACGTCGAGCACGTACGCCAGCGTCGCGTGGTCGTGGATCTGACCATCGCGGCCCTTGACCGCTTCGCGCGCGAGCGCGACCGCATCGCCGCGCAGCGCCGCATCGTCGCCTGCGCGCTCGACGAGGAGGCGCGCGAGGTGGCTGCGCTCGTATCGCTCGCGCTTCAACACGGCCACGTTGGCCGCGAGGTCCTCGCCTGCATGGAGCGCGCGCAGCGCGCGGAGCGACGCGAGCTGACCCCGCAGGTCCGCCAGCTCGCGGGCGTGGCGATCGAGCGCGCGCTGCATCGCAGCCTTCACCTCGTCCCCATTCTTGTCGGCGGCGAGAGCCTTCTGCTCCGCCCGATCGAGCGCGTCGGCCCGCTCGCTGCGCGCGAGGGCCTCCAGGCGCTCGAGCTCGCTGCACGCCTGCTCGAACCCCGCGTCATCCCCGAGGGCGACGGCGGCCTTGCCGAGCCCGAACGCGCGCGCCGCGCCGTCCGTGGACCGGTCGTGCGGCTCGAGGTACATCGTGCCCGCGAGCGCGACGAGCTGCTCCCACTGTTCGAACAGCTCGAGCGCCTCGAGCAAGCGCCGGCGCCCGTACGAAGCGCTGCCGCGCGGACTCTCCAGCGTGTTGTATTCGGGGTGCCGCGGCAGCTCGATCATGTTCTGCGCGAGCGCGACGCTCTCGGCGACACGCCCCGTGTGGCGCAGGCTGCGGCACAGCCACTCGTTGTTGTGCGCGAAGTTGTGGATCTGGTCGGGGAGCACCCAGTTCTCGGTCATGTACGCGTGGTCGACGCGCGCGGAGGCCTCCTGCTGATAGGCCGCGTCCGCGTGGCGACCGAGGCGCGCGAAGATGTGGCCGCCCATGTGCCAGTTGTGCGCGCACAGGGGCCAGGCGAGGCCGCACTTCACCGCCGAATCGACGACTCGCGCTGCGCTGTCCTCGGCGTCCCACAGGTGGATGCGGTAGTGGTGCGCGGGGTGCAGGGGCTCGACCGCGAAGACCTGCTGCAGGAGCGCTTCGACGCTCATCCGGCTCGTCGTCGTCACCCCCACCGCGCGATTGAGCCAGATCTGGTTGGCGAGCAGCGCCTTGGCTTCGATGTCGTCGGGGTATTCCCAGACGAGTTCTTCGAGGTCCTTGACGTAACGCTCGGCGGCGGCTTTGTCGGGCCGCTTCGGCGGCTTGCGCTCCTCCGCTTGTTCCGCGTCGTCGCTGTTGTCGAGGTCGCGCGTGACATCGATCTTCACCAGGCCTTTGGGCTCGTCCGCCCCGTCGACGCCGTAATACTTGGCCACCGCGTCGATCCAGCGCTGCTCGCGCTGCGTGACGATCCCGCGCGCGAGCCACGCCGTGCGGGCGAACCAGCGTGCGCGGTCGGGCGCATCGACGTTTGCCAGTGCGAGGCCCCAGTACGCCATCACGGCATCGGGATCCAGCGCCAGCGTCTGGCGGAACGAGCGCTCGGCCTCGAGGTACCAGAACCCGTGCAGCTGTGCGATGCCGAGCTCGAAGAAGGCCTGGGCCTCCGGGTGCGCGGTCGAGATCGGGAAGCGCACGGACGGCGGGCGCGCGACGAGCGTCGGCGCTTGCCGGGGACCGAGCTCGAGCGCCGCCGCGCCGTCGCCGTGTCCGTCCATCACCCCGCCGTCACTCGGCGCGCCCGCGCCGACGGGGTCACCACCCTCCGCGCCGTGCTGCAGCGGAAATGCCGGCGCGATCAGGAGCGCGGCGAGGACAGGACAGTGACGGAGCCTCATCGTTGCACCTCGACCTTCCAGAGCGCGAGGCCCGCGGCTTGGAGCCCGACCTCGATGGAGTCCACGCGGGCCTTCTGCGCGAGGTCGATGACATCGACCGTCCCTGCTTCGCCGCCGATTCCCTCGCACGACACGAACGCGAACCGCCCGTCGGGCGGCACACAGACCCCGTGCGGCACCCGGCGCGAGGTCTCGATGCGGGCGACCTCGCGCCCGTCGTCGAGCGCGAGGACGCCGACCGCGCGCGCCCCTTTGTAGGTCGCGACCACGTGGGCGCCGTCGGGGGTGACCTCGAGGTTGTAGGGACCGCGCCCCGTCGGGAAGCGCCGCGTGATGCGCCACGCCGCGAGGTCGACCTCGACCACTTGGTGCACGCCGTTCAGCGCGACGTAGACGCTGTCGCGCGCGGGGTGCGGCGCGACCCAGGTCGGCTTGGTGACCGCGCCGCCGTGGCCGCGCGCGGCGCCGATGCGCGCCGCGAGGCCGCTGCCGTCGGCGAGCGTGAGCCGACGCGTGACCTCGAAGGTCGCCGCATCGAGCTCGATCAGCTCGTCCGACATCATCGCCACCGAGTAGTGCCGGCGCCCGTCGCGCGACAGGCGCGAGCCGTGCGGCATCGGCCCCGTGACGGTCCGCGCGACCTCGCTCAGCGAGTCGACGTCGACGACCGAGACGCTGCTGGGGCTCATGTCGCCGTGCAGGTCGAAGTTCACGCAGTAGAGGAGCCCCGTGTCGGGCGAGATCGCGATCGACGCGGGGTAGAGCCCGAGCTCCACCGCGCCGACCAGCACATTGTCCCCCGTGGTGTACTTGTAGAGCGTGCCGTTGGGCTTGCCGTGCGCGAGGGTGACGTACCAATGGAGGCCGCTCGGGTCGACGGTCACACCGTGCGGACCTTCGATCTCGGTCGCTTGGTAGCCGACGTCGACGCTGGCGGTGCGCGTGAGCCGCTGGCCGTCGAAGGCGAGCGCGTGGACCTGGTCGGCCGACTCCGCAGCGACGTACAGGTGGTAGACGGGGCTCGCCGCAGACTGCAGCGCGAGCAGGGAGACGAGGCCG
>Ga0169931_10015347_pt1 | contig 10257 bp, 5 predicted proteins | sample Kivu_15m_20L_FD_129675 | JGI IMG/M metagenome (GOLD analysis project Ga0169931, IMG submission 129675) | Freshwater microbial communities from Lake Kivu, Western Province, Rwanda to study Microbial Dark Matter (Phase II) - Kivu_15m_20L... | ecosystem: Environmental > Aquatic > Freshwater > Lake ... | reverse complement strand
GCCGTGCGCGCGCATCAATCCCGGACAACTGCCGATCGGTGTTGATCACCACGCGGTCTCCCGCTTCCAGCGCCGAATCAACGCGCGCCATTACCGAAGGCAGCACATTCTCGATCCGCTCGCTCTTCGGTCGGTTGACCGCGAAGGGCCATCCGACGGCCATGGCCAGCGCTGTCACGGCCATGACGCCCGGCCACCGCATCGAGCCGCTGCGCGAGAGCGCGAGCAGGAGCAGCGCCGCGAACTGCGCGAGCATCGAGGCCCACAACGCGACTCGAGTCCATGGGCGGGTGAAGCGGAAGGCGGCTTCATGCGTACCGGGCGGCAGCTCCACGGCTTGACAAGTGGTGAACGCCGGCTTGATGGCTGCGGGCGCGCCATCAATCGTGGCCGCCCAGCCCGGATAGGGCGTCTGCTGGGCAACGAGCAGCTCGCCACGTTGTGAATGCGTGCGCAGCGTGAAGCCGTTGTGGTGGAAGGCGAGCACCTCGATGCGGCCGGCTGATGCCGTATCGGCGAAGAAGGCCCATGGGCGGCGACCGAGGAAGCCGAGCATGGGCAGCGCGTGCTCACGCAGGCTGTCGTTTCGCCACAGCCAGAACGAATTGAAGCCCTGCTGGCTCGGGCGCGCGAGGAGCGTCTGCGTGTTGATCCAACGATGATGCAGTTCGCGCGGGCCGTCGCTCCAATCGTTGATGGGCACGAGCTCGGGAAGCACGGGGCCGCAGGCGCGTTCATCGATCCGCTCCTGGATGGCGAAGGGCGAAGGATGGAAGAGCGAAGTGTTCCACTGCGTGAACTGCACGGCAATCAGCATCTCGATGCTCACCAGTGCCAGCCACGCGCCGATGCCGGCTCTTCGACGGAGCAGGAGCAGGCCTACGAGCCCGATGAGCGCGGTGATGCTCGCGCTCCAGGCGATGCGCTCCCATGGCGCCGGGGCGAGCATGCGGTCGCGCAGGGAAGGCTGCGCCGCGATGAGCCGCCATGGGCCTTGGTGCTCCATGAGCGCCGCGATGAGCAAGAGCACCGTGCAAGCGATACCGCCGATCAATGCGATCCGCAGCCATCGTCGCGCATCGCGATCGCCTTGCGCCGCGCCGATCAGCGCCGCGCATCCGTTGGGCAGCGCCACCAGTGCCACGAAGAACCAGAAGTAGCTGGGGAAGCGGAAGAGCCGCACGCCGGGTACCAGCGCGTGCGCCCAGCCGTACACCGGCAACTGCTCCCCGAAGGCGCACAGCGCGCATATCGCCGCGAAGGCCACAAGGATCCATTGCTCCACCTGCGCGCGACGCATGCGCAGCAAGGCCACGCATGCCGCGCAGAGCATGAGCGCGCCGAACCAGGCGTTGGTCATGGAACCGTCGGCGCCGGTGCGCACCAGGTCAGCGCCGTTGGCGTAAGGCGCGAGCACGGTGAGCAGCGCCTCGAAGAAGAGCGGGTTCTGCCCGGTGATCTCCACGCCCAGCCCCGTATGCCGCGTGAAGTGCGGCCACACCTCGATCGCCGACAGGATGGTGCCGCACACCATCACGCAGAGCAGCACGAGCGTGATCGAGCACCACTTCGCGAGGCGCAGAAGGCCCGCTGCATCTCGAGCACGCCAGAACGTCCACGCCCGAGCTGCAGTGAGCGCGAGCAAGGGGTACGCCACCATCACCGCGAAGAAGTGATTGCCGCCGGTGAGCAACAGCGCAGCGACGAGCGCGAGTCGTGCGGCGCTCTTGAGGCCAGGGGCATCGAGCAGGCGCAGCTGCGCCCACACGAGCCACGGAAGCCAGGCACCGCTGATGATGGAATAGAAATGCTGGCCGTGGGCGGTGAAGAAGCCGCAGAGCGCGAATGCGATGCCCGCCGTCAGCGAAGCGGGCGGCGAACCGGTGAGCCTGAGCGCGAGCCGGCGCATGCCCAAGCCGCCGATGATCATGTACGCGAGGTAGAGCGCCTGCAACGTGAACACCGAATGGCCCAGCGTGCCGCCGACGGCGAGCGCCTCGATGCTCCAGGCTGGCCCCTGCAGATCGGCGTAGATCGGATAGCCGCCCTGCTGGTAGGGATTCCACAACGGGAACTGACCTTCGGCAAGGCTTTGCGCAATGTGGTGGCGCCACGGCAGCCAGCAGTTCAATGCATCGCCCGCCGTGATGCTCCACGAGAAGGTGCTCAGCGGCCAGTATGCCACGAGCACCAGCAGCGCGATGCAGGCATCGGCATGCCGCAGGACGAATCGCGCGAGCGGCGAAGCGGTGCCGTGCTCCTCAAGCATCGGACGAATGAACGGAATGCGATCGATCCCCGGCAACACGCCGAGGCCATCGCCCCGGCCAATGAGGTGAGGCTACCTTCGGCCCCATCTGCCAATGGCAGGTCCTGATGAACTACCTCGACGGCCTCAACCCCGCGCAGCGCGCCGCTGTGGAGAGCACCGAAGGCCCCATGATGGTGATCGCCGGCGCGGGCAGCGGCAAGACGCGCGTGCTCACCGTGCGCATCGCGCATCTCATGGCCGCCAAGGGCGTCGACCCCTTCCGCATCCTCGCGCTCACCTTCACCAACAAGGCGGCCAGGGAGATGAAGGAGCGCATCGCGAAGCTGCTCGGCGATCAGAGCGGCGAGGCGCGCAACCTGTGGATGGGCACCTTCCACAGCGTCTTCGCGCGGATCCTGCGGATCGAGGCCGACAAGCTCGGTTACCCGAAGGATTTCTCGATCTACGACACCGACGACAGCCGCAACGTGATCAAGGGCATCCTGAAGGAGTGGCAGCTCGACGACAAGCTGTACAAGCCCAACCAGGTGCACGCGCGCATCAGCATCGCGAAGAATAACCTGATCGGTCCGCTTGAATACCTCGCGAACGGCGAGCTCATGGCAGGCGATGCCGCCGTGGGCCGCGAGAAGCTCGGCGAGATCTACAAGGCCTACGCGGAGAAATGCTTCCGCGCCGGCGCCATGGACTTCGACGACCTGCTCTACAACACCGCGCTGCTCTTCCGCGACCACCCGGACGCGATGGTGAAGTACCAGGGCCGCTTCCAGTACATCCTCGTGGATGAGTACCAGGACACCAACCTGGTGCAGTACAACATCGTGAAGACCCTTGCGGCGCGCCACGAGAACATCACCGTGGTGGGCGACGACAGCCAGAGCATCTATGCCTTCCGCGGGGCCAACATCCAGAACATCCTCAACTTCCGCAGCGACTACGAGGACCACAAGCTCTTCAAGCTCGAGCAGAACTACCGCAGCACGAAGACCATCGTGGGCGCGGCGAACTCGCTCATCGAGAAGAACAAGGACCAGATCCACAAGACCATCTGGACCGACAACGGCGAGGGCGACAAGATCAAGGTGCACCGCGCGCTGAGCGACAACGAGGAAGGCGCCTTCGTGGCGCACAGCATCTTCGAGACCAAGATGCAGCAGCAGGTGCCGAACAGGGGCTTCGCCATCCTGTACCGCACCAACGCGCAGAGCCGCAGCATGGAGGAAGCGCTACGTAAGCTCAACCTCCCCTACCGCATCTATGGCGGCCTCAGCTTCTACCAGCGCAAGGAGATCAAGGACCTGATCAGCTACTTCCGCCTGGTGTGCAACCCGCGCGATGAGGAGGCGCTGAAGCGCGTGATCAACTACCCCACGCGCGGCATCGGGCAGACCACCATCGACAAGCTCCTGGTGGCGTCAGCGCAGAAGCAGATGCCCATCTGGGACCTCGTGCTCGGCCATCTGCAGGAGCTCGATGTGCATGGCGGCACGCGCAAGGCCATCGCCGATTTCGTGCTGATGATCCAGGCCTTCCAGACGCAGCTGCCCACGCACAGCGCGGCCGTGCTCGGCGAGGAGATCGCGCGGCGCACTGGCATCCTCAAGGAGCTCTTCAACGACAAGACCCCCGAGGGCGTGAGCCGCTATGAGAACATCATGGAGCTGCTCGCGGGCATGAAGGAGTTCAGCGAAGCGCAGGCTGAAGGCACCGACGCGCCGCGCACCTTGAGCGACTTCCTCATCGATGTGGCGCTGCTCACCGATGCCGACAACGAGGACCCCAACGACAACGACCGCGTGAGCCTGATGACCATACACAGCGCGAAGGGGCTGGAGTTCCCGTACGTGCATGTGGTGGGCCTGGAAGAGGACCTCTTCCCCAACACGCTGTCCATGCAGAGCCGCGCAGACCTGGAAGAGGAGCGGCGCCTCTTCTATGTGGCGCTCACGCGCGCCGAGAAGCGCTGCACGTTGAGCTACGCCATGAGCCGCTACAAGTGGGGCAACCTCACCGCCAGCGAGCCCAGCCGCTTCATCGATGAGGTGGACCCGAAATACCTGGAGATGCCGAAGCAGATGGACCGGCCATCGCTCTTCGGGGGCTTCGATCGCTCCACGCCGCCGTGGTCGCGGAAGACCACCGGCTTCGACAGGTCGAACGCGGACGAAGGCTCATCAAAACCGGTGTACGGCCGTGAGCGCAGCGCGCCCGGGATCTCGAAGGCGGCACCGTACGCCAAGCCGGCACCCGCAGCGCGCACACCTGCTTCTTCTGAACCGGAGCGCAAGAACCTCAAGCGCATCAGCGCCAGCGGCACGCCCCTGCAAGCCACCAGCACCTTGGGCTCGCTGGCATCGGAGATCGCCGAGGGCCAGACCGTGGAGCACGAGCGCTTCGGCAAGGGCAAGGTGCTGAAGGTGGAGGGCAACGCGCCCGACCTGAAGGCCACGGTCTTCTTCCCCAGCGCCGGGCAGAAGCAGCTGCTGCTCCGGTTCGCGAAGCTCACGGTGATTGAGGGAGCGTGAGTGCTGCCTCGCACCAAAAAAAACGAAGCGGGCCATCGAATAGTCGATGGCGTGGCTTAATTCCCGATCATCGCGCGACTGTAGCCATGGCTCATTCGCTATCCTGGAAAGCGCACTGCTGAGGACCCCGATCCTCCAACGGTTGCAACCACGAAGGCCTTCCGCCGTTCAAGCCTTCGGCTTGTCCACGCCGGTACAGATGATTCGCATTCCCTTGCTGCTTCTTGCGCTTCCCGTGCTGCTGGGCTCGGCGCGCCCTCCGAGCAGCAGCCCGTTCGCGAAGCGTGAATTCGGCTTCAGCCTGAACACGAGCCCGAACGGCGATCTCTTCACCACCTACCTCTACACCGTGCTCGATGGCCGCGTGGTGGGCAGCCAGCCCATCCGGCCGGAGTCCTTCATCCTGCAGGCCACCGGGCTCTTGGAAAGCACGGCCAACCTCGAGTCCATCGACCTCTTCGAGCAATACGGCATCGTTGGCTGCAGCCCGATCGAGTACGGCGTGGTCGATGGCCTGGAGTGCCGCGTGCTGCGCGACCTCTGGAAGCTCCGCTTCCAAGGCGCTGCCTTGCTTGGCGCAGGGGCTGGCTGGGCGGCAGAGGAGTTCATCCCATCGGCCCGCCAACAGGTGCTGCTGCAAGCGTACCGGACACCCGACCAGCCGCATTGGCAAGGCCCCTACGTGGGCGCTGATGCCTTCCGCCTGCTGCGCGACATGCAGGACCCCGCGTGGGTGCGGCTCTACCGCGACGGCGGATAGACGGGCCATCCCTACTTTCGTCCGCACGCTGCCACTGCAGCGCCGCCGCCTCCGAGACGATGAGGCGGACCCGATCCGAGACCTTATGACTACCGCGAACTACGATTACAACACGCAGCGCCCGCGCCTGATCATCCCCGAGTACGGCCGCAACGTGCAGCGCATGGTGGAGATGTGCATGGAGATGGAGGACCGTGAGCGCCGCACGCGCTCGGCCAAGGCCATCATCCAGGTGATCGCGCGCCTGAACCCGCAGCTGCGCAACAGCGACAACTTCGAGCGCATGCTCTGGGACCATCTGCACATCATGAGCGAGTTCAAGCTCGATGTGGATGCGCCCTTCCCGAAGCCCACCCCCGAGAGCCTCGAGAGCAAGCCCGAGCGCGTGGCCTACCCGCAAGGCGTGATCAAGAACGGCCACTACGGCAAGCTGGTGGAGCGCATGATCGGGCAATGCGCCGTCATGGAAGCCGGCGAGAAGCGCGATGCCTATTCGCTGCTGATCGCCAACCTGATGAAGCGACAGTTCCTGGCCTGGAACCGCGACACCGTCCCCGATGGATTGATCCTGAAGGACCTCGTTGAAATGAGCGAGGGCAAGGTGCGCCTGGCCGCGGATACGCAGCTGGCCAGCACGGATGCCTTGCTGAGCACCCAGCGCAACGGTCCGCGGAGCGAAGTGGATCCGCGCAAAGCGCGCTACGCCGGCCAGGAAGGCGGCGGTGGCGGCGGCAAGAAGCGGCACCGCAAGCGGAAGAAGAATCGGTACTAGGTTCGGGAGGTTGGGGGTTGGGGGTTGGGGGTTGGGGGTTGGGGGTTGAGGGTTGACTTGGGTTGAGGGTTGAGCAGCTCGACAACCCGCAACAAGAATGTGCGGCCCAGCGCGGTGGCGCCAACCTTCATCCTTCACGCATCGAGACACAGCCGGGTGTTAGCACCCTGATGCCGTCGCACTGCACGTGGTGCGCACCGCGTTATTGCTTCGCGCCAACGCGAACACCATGCACAGCTTCCGAATCGAGGGCGGCCGCAGGCTGAAGGGCGAGTTGGTCCCGCAAGGAGCCAAGAACGAGGCGCTGCAGATCCTCTGCGCCGTGCTGCTCACCAGCGAGCCGGTCACCATCCACAACATCCCCGACATCGTGGATGTGAACAAGCTCATCGACCTGCTGAAGGCCATGGGCGTGACGGTGGAGAAACTCGGCCCGGGCAGCTGCCGCTTCCAGGCGAAGGAGGTGAACCTCGAGTTCTTCCTCGACCCCGAGTACAAGCGCATGGGCGGCAGTTTGCGCGGCAGCGTGATGGTGTGCGGCCCGGCGCTGGCACGCTATGGCCGCGGCTACATCCCCAGCCCCGGCGGCGACAAGATCGGCCGCCGCCGCATGGACACGCACTTCACCGGCTTCGAGCGGCTGGGTGCCACCATCAAGTACGATGAGGCCGATGGCTTCTATCGCGCCGAAGCGAAAACGCTCAAGGGCTGCTACATGCTGCTCGACGAGGCCAGCGTGACCGGCACCGCCAACATCATCATGGCCGCCGTGCTCGCCGAGGGGCGCACCACCATCTTCAATGCGGCCTGCGAGCCTTACCTGCAGCAGCTCTGCAACATGCTCGTGCGCATGGGCGCGCGCATCAGCGGCATCGGCAGCAACCTGGTGCACATCGATGGCGTGAAGGAACTCGGCGGCACCGAGCACCGCATGCTGCCGGACATGATCGAGATCGGCTCCTTCATCGGCCTGGCCGCCATGACGCGCAGCGAGATCACCATCAAAGACGTCGGCTACGAGCACCTCGGCGTGATCCCCAACGTGTTCCGCACCCTGGGCATCACCGTGGAAAGGCGCGGCGACGACATCCATGTGCCCACCCACGAGCACTACGAGATCGAGCCCTTCCTCGACGGCAGCAACCGCGTGATCAGCGATCATCCATGGCCCGGCTTCACGCCCGACCTGCTGAGCATCGTGCTCGTCACCGCCACACAGGCGCGCGGGCATGTGCTCATCCACCAGAAGATGTTCGAGAGCCGCCTGTTCTTCACCGACAAGCTCATCGAGATGGGCGCCCAGATCACGCTCTGCGATCCGCACCGCGCCCTGGTGATCGGCAAGGACTTCGACAAGCCGCTGCGCGCCATCCGCATGACCAGCCCCGACATCCGAGCGGGTGTATCGCTGCTCATTGCCGCCCTCAGCGCCGAAGGCACCAGCACCATCGACAACATCGAGCAGATCCGCCGCGGCTACCAGGACATCGAGGGCCGCTTGAACGCCATCGGGGCGAGGATCGAAGTGGTGTGAGGGCAGTGCGCAGTAGGCAGCAGGAAGTCGGCAGCAGGCAGTTCCGTTACCTGAATCGTCATCTGCAGGTCTGCCCGGATCCAACTGCCTACTGCCGACTGCCTACTTGCTAACTGCCTACTTGCCAACTGCCTTTGTCTTCCCATCCGGCATGATCTTCGCTGCACGGCGCGCCTTCAACCCACCTACTTTCGCCCCATGAAGCTCCGCTCCCTCATGTCGAAGACCCAGATTCTCTCCATCGCCGCCGTGGTCATCTTGGCCGTGTACGGTTTCACCTCACGCAGTGCCGCCAGCGAGCCGCAAGGCAAGGCCAAAGTGGGCACCGCCATCGGCGACAAGGCCCCCGAGCTCGCCTTCATGAACCCCGACAGCACCAAGGTCCTGAAGCTCTCGGAGCTGAAGGGCAACTTCGTCCTCATCGACTTCTGGGCCAGCTGGTGCCGCCCCTGCCGCATGGAGAACCCCAACGTGGTATCGGCCTACCAGAAGTACAGCAAGGCCAAGTTCAAGACGGCCAAGGGCTTCGAGGTCTATAGCGTGAGCCTCGATCGCAGCCGCGAGCAATGGAAGCAGGCCATCGCCCAGGACAACCTCGTGTGGAAATACCACGTGAGCGATCTGAAGTTCTGGCAATCGGCAGGCTCGCAGCTCTACGGCGTGAGCTCCATCCCCATGAGCTTCCTGGTCGACCCCAACGGCATCATCATCGCCAAGAACCTGCGCGGCATGGCGCTGCACCAGGAACTGGACAAGCATGTGAAGAGCCTCTGAGCAATCGCTTCGGACTGGAAGCCCTTCCACTTATCGGTGGAAGGGCTTCTGCATTTGGGGGATTGGTTCCAAGCCGATGCGGCCCAGCGCGTGATGCTCGCTTCGATGGCGGACAGCGCCGAGGGCTTGTACACCTGCGAACTCCCGCAGGGCGATTACATGCTGGCTATGACCTAACTAACCGTACAACGGTCGAACGTAGATCGGGAGCGGCGCGCAACGTGTGCGCTGCTCCCGGTACATTCGCACAAAGCGCATGACAAAGTGGATTCATACGGCGCTCCTTTGCCTGCTACTATCGCTAGAATTGGGCGCTCAAACCACCTTCAACGTGGTGCGTGAGCACCCAAGCATTCTATCATACAATGGGGCATTGTCAGTAAATGAATTGCCCGACGGTTATTTGATGTTCAGTTTCGGATGGTCATTGGATAGCGCCGTCGCGGCCGTCTTCGCCGCCAAGTTCGACCTTGAAGGCAATTTCGTTTGGGAGAAGGAGCACCGCCGAGAGCGGGACATATATCTGGGGATTGTTGACCCGATCGCCTCGATCAGTGGGGGTCGCTTCGTTGGAGCGATGAGTGAGTATGGAGACACCTTACCTGAAACAACGTACCTGTACTGGTGGAATAGCGAAGGCGACACCATCCGCACGCGTTTCCTCAAATCGGACAGCAATGCCGTGAACGGCAACCACGGGACGCGGCAATTGCTCGCCCTGGCCGATGGCGGTTTCCTGCACTGCGGCTGGTGCGCGAACACCCCCCCGGGGCAAAGCGGCTGCATCACACGATTGGACAGCGCAGGAGCCATTCTTTGGGAGCGGGTCTACCCGCAGGCGCAGTACATCCTCAACGCCCGTGAGGCACCTGATGGCGGCTTCGTGCTGGGCGGATATCGTAGTGGCCAACAGGACAGAGCGGTGGTGATCCGAACCGATAGCCTGGGCAATGTGCAATGGGTGCGCTACCATGGGCTTTATGCGGGCACCGGGGCGCATCGCGCACTGATCGATGATCAGGGGAATGCGTTGGTACCCGGCAACTGGAAATCCGACCCTTCACCGCTGACCTATGATACATGGGCATGCCTATTCCGCTATGCACCGAATGGAGCGCTGCTGCCACGAAGGGAGTACTTCTTTCATCGCAGTACCTACACGGCTCACTTGGTACCGAAGGGAGGTGGACATTATTGGATGGTCGGCGCCACCTGGCAAACTGGTTTTGACCCGGATTATGCGACCCTGGTCTGGGAACTGGACGAAAACCTTGATAGTTTGTGGATGCGACGTTACTGGTACTACGCCAGTGATGATGCGGAGAGTTTTGCCTATTCCGCTCGTTCAACAAGCGACGGCGGGATGGTCATGTGCGGCTCGTCGCGCCAAGGTGTGCTTGAGCCCATGCCCTACAAGCAGGACAACTGGCTCATCAAGCTCGATAGCCACGGCTGCTTGGTGCCGGGTTGCCACACGGTGGGCATTGAGGAGGTCGCACTGGGGCTGAACGAATACCTGCGCATCGCGCCCAACCCGGTTGCAGCAGGCCAACCTCTGCGCATCACTTTCGAGCCGCCTGCGGGCTTCACTCACAAAGGCCCATTGCGCGTGGTGCTGCT
>Ga0169931_10015346_pt1 | contig 10258 bp, 7 predicted proteins | sample Kivu_15m_20L_FD_129675 | JGI IMG/M metagenome (GOLD analysis project Ga0169931, IMG submission 129675) | Freshwater microbial communities from Lake Kivu, Western Province, Rwanda to study Microbial Dark Matter (Phase II) - Kivu_15m_20L... | ecosystem: Environmental > Aquatic > Freshwater > Lake ... | reverse complement strand
TCCGGCAAACACTCCTTTAGATACTGTAACTCTAACAAGTGGTTCTTTAAATTTGACAGTAATTCTCAATCGGGTTACACTTTCACAAAGAGATACAGTCAATACTACTGATATAGTAGTAGTAAATGGTTGTAATTCTTCCAGCAGTCAGATAGAATTTATTGAAGGAACTTTCAAGGTTTATCCCAACCCTACTTCCGGATTACTACAATTCAGTTTCGAATCTTCTGATTTAATTGAAGAGCAAGTTGAAATACAACTAATCGACATGTTGGGAAGAAATTTATTTACAGAGCAAATTGGGTCTTATATGGATTTTTACCAAGGTAACCTTGACATGGGTCAGTATGGAACTGGAATTTATCTTTTACAGCTGCAAATTGGTAATGCATTAATCAACAAGCGTATCATAGTACGTTAGTCTATATAAAATAGGGGCAAGGCCGTTCTCTATCATCTTTGATAAGAACGGCTTTGTTTTTTAAATTCATCCTTTCATGAGAGCTTATTTTCTTCTTGTTTTATTTTTCATTCCTTTCGCTTCTTTTTCACAAACAATTCGTCAGACACTTGATCGAATTTATGTCGGCATTGACCAGGTTAAAACCCTGAGTTATGATATGTCTTCTCATGAACGAATTGAGGGTAAGATGATTGTGAAATCTATGTCTTTTCGTATCAATGCATCTCCGAGAAAAGTATATATGAAGGACAGAGAAACAGGAGTTGAGTTGCTCTATGTAAGTGGTTGGAATAACAACAATGCTTATATTAATCCCAATGGTTTTCCATGGGTGAATGTTTCTTTGGGAATTCAGAATTCAAAAGTCAGAGCGGATGGGCATCATTGTTTGTTACATGCTGGTTTTACTTATGCGCACCAATTATTAAAAGGTACTGAAAAAATGATTTTGGATCGCGGATACAAACTAGAAGAAAGAATTAAGTTTGGGGGTGATTTTACCTGGAATAATATCAATTGCTTTAAACTTATTTTAGATGATCCTCTTTTTGGTTTTGAGCAAGTCACTATTAGTCAGGATCAGACCTTATACTCTTATTGTGAGAAAAACAATTTCTCCGAATATATGATTATGGTAAAAAATGATTTAGGCTATGGTGCGAAATTATACAAAGGTCAAAAATTAACAGTACCTACTTCATTTGCTAAGAAAGTTGAATTGTATGTTGACAAAAGTACCTATCTTCCTGTATTGCAGTATGTTTATGATAATGAGGGTCTATTTGAAAAATATGAATTTAAAAATGTTCGGGTGAATCCTAAGATGGATACTGAAGAATGGACTACAAAATGTAAACTTTATAAGTTTTAATAAATACAGATATGCAAAACCCAGAATTGGAAATTGAGTCTACTCTTTTGCTTCAAAGAAATTTTTTTAAGACGGGAGAAACAAAGTCAATAGCTTTCCGTAAAGAGCAACTATTGCTCTTAAAAAAATCTATTGAGAAAAATGAAACAAGAATTTTAGAAGCGCTGCATAAAGACTTGAGAAAACACAGTTTTGAAGCCTATGCCACTGAGATTGGATTTGTATTGGTAGAGATTAACAAAACCTTACAAAATATAGACCGCTGGGCAAAACCAAGACCTGTAGCCACACCTTTATTTCATTTCAATGGATCTAGTGAGATTATCCCAGAACCCTATGGTAACACTTTGATAATTTCACCCTGGAATTATCCTTTTCAATTGCTTTTAGCTCCCTTAATTGGTGCTATGGCTGCTGGTAATACGGCTATCTTAAAACCTTCTGAGTTTGCACCGGCTACAACCTCCTTGTTAGTTGAAATGATTCAGTCTATTTTTTCACCTGCCTATATTGCCATTTTTGATGGTGGTGTAGAAATAAGCAAAGCTCTTCTTCAGTTAAAATTTGATTATATCTTTTTTACAGGAGGTACTGAGATTGGTAGAATTGTTTATCAATCCGCTGCGAAGCATTTAACACCTGTTACTCTTGAATTAGGTGGTAAAAGTCCATGCATTGTAGATAAAGATACCCATATTGCTACTACGGCAAAAAGAATTGTTTGGGGAAAATTTGTCAATGCCGGACAGACTTGTATTGCTCCTGATTATATTTTAGTAGATGCCTCGGTTAAAGACGCTTTGGTCGCTGCTATGATTGAGTATATCCGCAAATCTTATGGTGATAGCCCACAGGACAGTGAATTTTATCCACGTATTATAAATGCAAATCACTGGAACCGACTTAATAATTATTTGCAAAATGTAAGAATTCTTCACGGTGCTACAGGTGATATAAATGACTTGTTTATTTCTCCTACTATTATCGATTCAATTCATTCTGAACATCCTATTTTGCAAGAGGAGATTTTTGGTCCTATTTTACCTGTTATTTCATATCAGGAAATTAGTGAGGCCATTGAAATTATTAATGCCAAGTCTAATCATTTAGCGCTCTATATTTTTTCTAAAGATGATAAGAAAGTTAATCGTGTTCTACATGAAGTTTCTGCCGGTGGTGTTACTGTGAATGATACTCTGTTGCATATTGCCAACCCACACCTTCCTTTTGGTGGTGTTGGTGACAGTGGTTTGGGTAATTATCACGGACAGCGCTCTTTCGACACTTTTTCTCATCTAAAGAGCGTATTAAGAAGAAGTTTTTTAATAGATGATCCTGTTCGCTATCCACCTTACAAATTGAAATTGAGTTGGTTAAAAAAGCTAATGGATTGGACGCTTTAATCATTTGAATCAAAATAATTTCTGATAAGTAGTGCTGTCTTTTTCCCTGTTTTTTCTTCAAGAACTTGGTAGCTAGCTTCTTTGATATTTTGAATGGATTTAAATTCTTGCAGTAGTTTCATTTTAGTTTTCTCCCCAATTCCTTTGATATGATCAAGGATTGATTCAGTAAATTTTTTAGATCGGGTATCTCTGTGAAATTGCAGTGCGAATCTATGCGCCTCATCTCTTGCTTGTTGTATAATTCTTAGACTGGGTGATTTTTTACTGATTAACAATGGAATACTGTCATTTGGATAAAAGATTTCTTCTAATCTTTTAGCTATTCCTACTACAGTCATTTTATTTTCAAGATCTAATTTCTGTATACTTTTCATGGCAGCACTTAACTGACCCTTTCCGCCATCTATAATTACCAAGTCTGGTAAATCTGCTTTTTCATTCAATAGTCTGCTGTACCTTCTCATAACTATTTCCTCCATAGAGGCAAAATCGTTGGGTCCCTCTACCGTTTTAACATGAAAATGCCGATAGTCTTTTTTTGAGGGTTTTCCATTTTTAAAAACTACGCATGAGGATACAGGTTGATTCCCGAGTAAGTTTGAATTGTCAAAGCATTCAATGTGTTTGGGTAGGACGTCCATTCTTAAATCTCTTTTCATGATTTCGAGAATCGTATTTAGTCCTGTGATTTTATTTTCTCTTGCTTCTTTTTCTTTTTTGATTTGGTCAATAAAATAAGTTACATTTTTGTTACTCAAATCAAGCAATTTTTTTTTGTCACCTGATTGAGGTATACAAATTAGAATATTTTGATGTATCATTTCGATTGGAAAAGGAACAATAATTTCCTGCGAAATGCTATGAAATTTTTCTCTTATATTTTCAATTGCGAAGGATAGAATATCTTCCTTGCTTTCGTCAATTTTAACTAATATTTCCTGCGTGTAAGCATTAATAATTGCGCCTTCGACAATTTTTAAATAGTTGACATAAGCAATATCATTTTCTTCGCTAAACGCAATTGAGAATACATCAACATCTTTGATTTTGGCATGTACTACGGTTGATTTACTTTGGTAATTTTCTAAAGCTTGTAATTTTTGTTTCAGTTCGCCTGCTTTTTCAAAATCCAATGTTTCGGCAGCCTGCAACATTTTATCTTTAATAAATTTTCTAACCTGACTAAGTTGCCCTTTCAGGATATTTTTTATTTGATCAATTTTCTCCTGGTATTCTATTTTAGATTCTAATCCAACACAAGGAGCTTTGCAGTTTTTTATGTGATATTCGAGGCAAACTTTAAACTTGTTTTTCTCTATGTTTTCATCACTCAACTTATAATCACAGGTTCTGAGTTGGAAAAGCTCCTTGATGATTCCGAATAGGGTATACATTCTGTTTTTAGAAGGATAGGGGCCAAAGTAAGTCGCTTTCGGATCAATTGCTTTATAACTGACTTCTAATCTGGGAAAGTTTTCATTTTTTATACAGATATATGGATATGGTCTGGAGTGTTTTAAAGCAACATTGTACCTCGGTTGATGTTTTCTAATTAAGGTAGCTTCAAGCAATAAAGCATCCTGTTCTGTATCAACTATTGTGTATTCAATCCGAACAGATGCTTTTAGCATCATTTTTGTTTTTTTCTTGATATCCTTTTTATCCCCAAAATAAGATTGTAATCTCTTCTTGAGATTTTTTGCCTTGCCAATATATAAGATTTCCTGATCTGACGCTATATATCTGTAGACTCCTGGCAGTTCTGGAATCTGTGAGGAAATTTCTTTAAAATCCTTGTCATTCATTAATCTTTATAGATTAAATCCAGATATACGGGCAAATGGTCACTGAACCCATTGATGTATCTCGGTCCAGAATAGGTCCTGAAAGGTTGAAGACCCATATATCTTTTATCTATTTCTAATAAGAATCTTGGAGCGAAAATTTGAGCTCCATCTTCAGAACTGTGAAGTCTTTCTGATTTTTGTCTTGAAAGTAAGTTGGGGCTAATAATTATTTGATCGATCGTTCCCCAATGACCTTGGTATTTATGAGATCCAATTTTCCAATTTTTACTGATATCATGCATGTAATTGTACAAATCCTTGTTCTCCAGTTCTTCCTTTTTATGTTTTGCTTTTAATATTTCAACCATACTTTTATCTTCAGACTCGTCATTAAAGTCGCCCATAATGATAATGTTTGCATCTGTTTGTTTTTTATAAATCTCATTTACCTTATCTCTTAGAACCTGAGCAGCTATAAGTCTTCTTGGTTCACTTGCTGCTTGTCCACCTCTTCTTGAAGGCCAGTGGTTGACAAATATATGGATAGTATCTTTTCCTAGTACAGATCCTTGTACATAAAGTATATCTCTGGTTTTCGAACTCGTATCGAAGGGAAATACTACTTTTAATTTTTCATGGCTGATGTATTGAAAAGATTTTTTGTTGTAAATCAACCCTACATCAATTCCTCTTGCGTCCTGTGAATTTTCATGTACAATATCATAATTATATTTATTTAGTGGTGTTCTGGAAATCAAATCTTTCAATACTTTTCTATTTTCAATTTCGCAAAAACCGATTATTTCCGGTGGGCCACCCCAACCACCCAGGGCAGACATGGTTTTATAAATATTGGTTAATTTTTGTTGATATCTTCCATAGTGCCAACCTTTAACACCATTTGGTAAAAATTCATCGTCATTTATTGTTGTGTCATCTTCTATGTCAAATAGATTTTCAACATTATAAAAACAAATTCTTGCGCCTCTTCCATCTCTTGATCTGTCATCGAATTTTGGTATTCCACTATTTAGTAAGATGCTATCTATAAGAAAAATTTTTCTCAGGCTATCACCCATTACGATTTGTTCTGAAACCTCATTGTCTTCTTCTTCCTGACAGATAATATAGTTGCAACATATTAGGCTTAATATGAAAATTATATTGATAGTCCTCATGTTTTTTTCTTTCAAATATAATGAAAAAGGTCGATAATCTGTTTGATTACCGACCCCAACAAGAAACATTCTATTAAACCAAAAAAAACGAGACCTATGAAGAACTTTTTTCAGAAATGTTTCTGAGACCTAGACCATATCTATTTTGTATCGTATTTTTTTAAATTATACTTTACAATTATTCTTTTAATTTGTTGGCTGCTAACATTTTTATCTTGGAAGAACATATTATCAGCTAGTGCTTTCAATATTTTTTCTGTTTTATTTTCCTGTGTAATAGTTCTGATGTACTGGGCTAAACTTCTGTAGGAGTATACAGCATCGTTAAAGCTGGTATAGCAAGTATTGTTGTTAAAATACTGCCCAGTCATTCCTTTTTTGTATCTAATTTTATTCTCGCTGCAAGTAACACCAGTAATGTTGTAATGAAGTTCCTCTGCTTTTATTTTTCCATTTTTAGTTTGTAGAATGGAAAAAGATATAAGTAATGATGCCGGAATATTTGATTCCTGTGCAATTTGTTTTACTAGATTAAATTGGTTTCTAGCAAAGGCATTATCTGATTTTTCAATTTTATCAGCATTGGAAATTCTATCTCCTACTTTAGGTTGAACTGATCTATATTCTTTTTTTTGCTTTTCAATTTTATCAGGGATGATGGACATCTGCTGTATGGCGGGACCTTGTTTCTCAATCGGTGTGTTTATGTCATCAGATAGAACAAAGCTGCCGTTTGAAATAACAAGGAGCAGAAGAACAAGGCTAAAAATATACGGTGAGCTGTTTTTGAAACTCATCATCTCTTTAACTTTTTGATCAACAGATTGAAAGAAACTTAATTTTTTTTCAATTTTTGCTTGCATTTCAAATTGAATGCTTTGACCGGCATAAAAATTTTGATTTTGACTTAAGTGGGGTTGATTGGCTTTCATAACTTTATGTTTTGAATATTTAATTATTTGATCACGAGTTTTAAATTGATATAACAAAAGTAAAACAAAAAGTTTTAAAACAAAACAAAAATGAAAAAATATTTCAAAATAAAACAAAATATTGCAATTGTAAGATTAGACTGCAATATGAACTATTTTATTATAAGTGTTTATTGTAGCTACTTTACGCTATTTTTTCTTAAAAAAAGATTTAGTTTTGTGTTTGTAAATATTACTTGATACTCAAGTATATGAAACAGTTTTATTTTAACCCTTTAACAACTTTTTTATGAAAATTACGGATATCGTAACCGTCAAAGACTCCAGAGTAGCGTCTCGTTACAAAGGACCTAAAACTCAGATGGGTACTTTTATTGAGGATTACATGGCTGGTAAGGTAGACATCAACATGGACTTCTTGGAAATGATGACAAAACACAAGGATGAGATTTTTCATTTTGATTATGTAGGCCATCACTACAAATTCTTTTTTACACGAATGATTCCTGAGGTGCTTATACATTCACAGGCACAAGACACTAGAATCATCAGAAGTCACTATGACAACAAAAATGATTTATTCAACTGGTTTTTGGGTACTCCCATGATTTATACCAGCGGTTATTTCAGAAATGGTAATGAAAGTCTGGAAGAAGCTCAAGATAACAAAATGAATTTGATAGCTCAAAAGCTACAAATGAAAGCCGGTACCGAACTATTAGATATTGGATGTGGTTGGGGTACTTTAATTGCTCACTTAGCCAAGTACTATGGTGTAAATACTACTGGAGTTACTATTGCTCCGGCTGGTGCTGAATGGGCTCAAAATACCATCAATCAAAAAGGTGTTCAAGATAAAGCTAAGGTTTGGGTTAAAGATTATCGTGATATTCCAAAAGACAAGAAATACGATTATATCACTTGTCTTGAAATGGCTGAGCACGTGGGTATCAGAAAATTCCAGGCTTTCATGCAACAGTGTCATGATATGTTAAAAGATGATGGTTTATTTTATTTGCAAATCGCGTGTTTAAGAGAAAGAGATAATCTTTTCCAAAAGAAATACAGAGAAGATTTGGTTTGGGGCTTATTCATGAACGAATATATTTTCTCCGGAGCAGATGCAAGTATGCCAGTAAGTTGGGATTTAAGAAAAATTGAAAAGGTTGGATTTGAAATTCATAGTATTGAAAATATTGGTATTCATTATTCCAAAACAATCAACCATTGGTATGATAACTGGTTAGGCAACAAAGATAAGGTATTAGGTAAGTATGATTTGTATACTTACAGAATGTATGAGATTTTCTTGGGTTGGTCAACTGTTATTGCAAAACAAGGAAGTTCAACAGCTTACCAAATCGTATGTCGTAAGAATACGAATGAATTTGAAAGAGAAAAATTCATTGGTGCAGTTAATTTAGGTGAATTCAGTTCATTTAAATCACACAACGAGTTATAATTCATAACTGAAATAGCAATAGTAAAAAAGGCGGGTTTTAACCCGCCTTTTTAATTTATATACTTTGTAGTTCAATATTGTTATCTGGTACTGTATTCTAAGTTTACAGTTATGTTTGCAGTCTTTCTTTTAGAACTGGTATTAAATGAACCACCCCAAGAAAAATCCTCAGAAGAATTTTGTGCAATGATCTGGAATACACCCATTTCAGCCTTGGTTAATTTTCCTAAACTGCTACCAGCATTATCAGCTATTTTTTTTGCACGTGATTGTGCATCTTTGGTAGCAGTTGCAATCATCTCGATTTTTAACTCAGCCAATTTAGTATAATAATATTCAGGCTTTTGAGAATAAAATTCAATGCCTTGATGTATCAACTCGCTTACTTCCCTGGAAATCATTTCCACTTTATCAACTTCCTTTGATTCAACCTGTAGGGTCTGTCTCAATTGGTAGCCATTGAAGGTAGATTTGATTTTATTTCCATTGTCATCATATACATCATCAAATAGTTTTTCAATTGTTATGGATGAAAAAACCAATTGTTTTAGTTCCAATCCTTTTGTTATCATGTATTTTTTAATAGACTCACGATCCAAATCCAAAAGAGTATAAGCCTCTTTTAAATCTAAACTTTTTTTCGAAAAAGATCCTGACCAAACAATCAAATCAGCATTGAAATCTTTACTTCCCAATCCTTTTACCCTGATTCTTTCCTCGTTTGTATATCTGTATTGCCAGGCCTGAGAAACAAGATAACCTGTTATTACAATAGATAGTGCAATGATCGCAGTATTGATATGTTCTTTCATCTGAGTCCTTTTATTGAATTTTGACAAATTTGAAATTACTAACTATACCTGCCTCATCCGTAATTTCTATCACATAGGTTCCTGCAGCAAAGTCGATCTCAATTTGGGTAAGGTCATCAGTTGATTCGATTCTTCGAAGTACTCTTCCCAAAAGGTCAGTAATTCGAATTTGAATTTTACCCTGTTTTCCTTGCTGTTGTACCTGTAAGGTTGAGATAACTGGATTAGGAAAAATAGAATAATTTGTTGCGCTCACATTTTCTACATCTGTAATAACAAATGATGTACAATTAGATAAGGTTACACATCCATTTAAACTAATATATACTGCAAATGTACCAGTATAGGGTGGAATCAAAGTTTGATTGATTTCTCCTGCCAATGGTGTGTTATTGCTACAGTCAATCCATTGATAACTAGCCCCAGACTGTACAGCCGTCAGAGATCCGGCAGAACTTGTAACAGCTGCGTTAGGTAAACCATTAATTTGAACTAAAACTACAGTTGGAAGGGCACTGGTACAACCATTTACTGTTTGGAAAGCATAGTAATTTGTATTGTGTGCAAGAGCTGTTGTCGGAGCTAATAGATTGCCACCAACTGGCGCGTCAAACCATTGAACGTTTGTTCCTGTAACAACGAGATCATTCAGGCTCGCACTAACACAAAAACTTTGAATGCTATCTGCCGTAGGACCATTTGTAGTTGTAATAAGTGCTGTTACCTGAGTTGTTTGCGTACTTTGACAAGCATTGATGGTTTGAGTAGCATAGTAAGAAACATTGTTTACAAGCGCTGTGCTTGGTGAAAGAAGATTGCCATTGACAGCAGCATCGTACCATTGGATATTAGTACCATTAGCTATCAGATCAGCAATAGTAGCATAATTGCAAAAGTCTTGGAAATTAACAGCCGTAGGCGCAGCTGTTTGGGTTAGACTGACAGTCACCTGTGTTCTTTGCGTGCTTTGACAAGCATTAACCGTTTGAGACGCGAAGTAAGAAGCGTTGTTAACAAGCGGAGTGCTGAGAGCCAAAAGATTACCGTTGACAGCAGCATCATACCATTGGATATTGGTACCGGTGGCAACAAGATCAGCCAAGGTGGCTGCGTTACAGAAACTTTGACTGCTGTTGGCCGTAGGGGCCGTTGTTTGGGTTAGACTAACAGTCACCTGCGTTCTTTGTGAGCTTTGACAGGCATTAACCGTTTGAGACGCGAAGTAAGAAGCGTTGTTTACAAGCTGAGTGGTGAGAGCCAAAAGATTTCCATTGACCGCAGCATCATACCATTGGATATTGTTACCTGTGGCAACAAGATCAGCCAAGGTGGCAGCGTTACAGAAAC